>FWPV01013510.1_pt1 | contig 10050 bp, 8 predicted proteins | sample 2228371 | NCBI WGS metagenome assembly FWPV01 (sample SAMEA103939776, study PRJEB20133) | metagenome
TCATTGACAAAGGTTTCTTCAAGAAAAGCAACAGGAATTCCTTTAATCATTTTAATATCTTTAAGATAGCGGCGGGTAAGCTCTTTCTGTCCCATTACTTCTGCTACCTTTTCGATAATTTCAAAATAACCGCTTTGCGGATTGTAAAAAAGTTTTGTCCAGCTTTCCGGTTCCTGGTTGAAGCGCAGCAGGATTACCTGATAATTTTTTTCGTTAATCTTTTCGTCCTGCAGATATTGTGCCTGATAATCTTTTCCCTGAGCGATTTTATAGATTTCATCCTTAAATGCGTTTTTGATCCGTTCCTGATCAAACCATTGTTTTTGGTTATTGAACTCCATATAGCCTTTATCACCGTTAATTAATGTTTTTATGGTTTGCCCCATAACCTGCTGTTCACTGTAAAACTTATCCGGATAAAGAACAAGATTTTTTCCGCTGAATTTGAAAGACATGGCATCACGGCTAATGCTCAGTTCGTTTTCGCTCATAATTGTCTGCAGATTTTTGTAGTTTTTATAATTTTTCTTAAAGGCAGCGCCGATGATTGTTGCTCCTTTTTCCAGAGACTGCGGGGTCGGCTGGGGGAAACTGATTTTAAATTTCGGTTCAGGGATAGTGATGTCAACCTTTTGCGGTTCGCCGAATTTTTTCAGTTGCTCAATTATTTCCTCTTCTTTTCCCACCACAAAGATTTTCATTTTTTCCGGGTGCAGATATTTCTGAGCAATCTCTAAAACATCATCTGCTGTGATTTTTGAGATCTCTTCAAGCATTTCAAACTGATAGCGGGCGGGAAGATTGTAAAACTGCTGGCGCAACTCATTATTCAGGATTTTGTCCGGAGTGCTGAAACGAAAGACAAATGAATTTTTCAGATAATCGATTGTTTTGTTTAATTCCTGAGCAGTTACTTTTTCTTTCATGATCAGATTTAATTCTTCAAAAAAAGCATCGATTGCCTGAGCTGTGCTCTCCATTTTGGTAAATGTGTAAAAATAGGTCAGTCCGGGATAAAAATAGTCGGTTCCGATTCCGCCGCCGACACCATAGGTCAGTCCGAGCCTGGTTCTGATTCTGGAAAAGAGGCGGGAGTCCATTCCGCTGGAGAAGATATTATTGAAGACCATTATTGCTGCCCGTTCTTTCAGCGAACCTGTTGTTCCGATATGACCGATGGCAATGTAACTCTGATTCAGATTCTGTTTATGCGCATAGTAAATTTTATGGCTGGATTTGTTTTCCTCAGGCTGGGGAAATTTAATTTCTGTTTCCGGTTTATCCCATTTGACGAAATTTGTTTCAATCTCTTTCAGCAGTTCTGCAGCACAAATGTTTCCGACTACTCCGATAAGAAGATTTTTCGGGAAAGATATTTTTTCATAAAAGGCTTTAATCTTTCCTACAGAAATGTTTTCCAGATCTTCATATTCCATTACGCTGGAGAAAGGGGATTTTTCAGCATAGACTATTTTTTCAAATTCCCTGAAAATTATGCTCTGAGGATTATCGTTGCGTCTGGCAATTCCCGATTTGAACCTGCTTTTAATTTCTTCAAGCTTTGTCTGATCAAATCGCGGCTGAAGAAGCATCTGGGCAAGGATTTTAATTGCATCAGGCATTTTTTCCCTGAGGCAACTTAGACGGACTGCAATATAATCTTCTGCGGCATTAATTGAAATCTCAATTGCTCTGTTGGCAAGAAAGAGTTCGACTTCATCAGGAGTCATTTCTGCGGTTCCGCCGATTCTCAGGAGCTGGGCAGTGGCACCGGCAAGTCCGGAGTGGTGCGGGGGGTCAAAAAGTGAACCGCCTTTGATAAGAATCTGCAGATTTATCAGCGGTAGCTTTTCATCTTTAATCAGGTTGACTCTGATCCCGTTGCTCGTTGTCCATTTTTCCGCTTCAGGAATTTTTAATTCGTTCAGAACCGGGTAGTTCAGTTTTTCAAAAGTTCTCTGTTTATCTTTTGCACTGAGAGTAAAGGTAAGAGCTAAAATCGTTAAGATAGAAAACAGCTTTTTCATTTTGCCTCCTTTTTCTCAATTCTGCCAATGGTCATGGTGTTTTCATCAAGATATCTGTTGACAATTTCTTTGATCTCATCGGCGCTGATTTTATCTATTTCATTATATTGGTCAAAATATTTCTGCCAGGAACCGAGTAGAAATTCGCTGGAAAGAAGATCGATCAGCAGATACTGATTCTCCTTAAAACCTCTGAGATAGTCAACTTTCGCTCTGATTTTTGCTGATTCCAGTTCTTCCTGCGTTACGCCTTCGGTTTTAATTTTTTTGATTTCCTGGAGGATTTTTTCCTGAAGTTCCTGATTGGAATGATCAGAGTTGGGGAAAGCGTAGATCAGATAAAGACCAGGATATTTATTTCCGGGAAAACCGGCCATGGAGCCAACCATCATTGCTGTTTTTTCATCAATTACCAGTTTTTTATAAAGACGGGATACCCGGCCATCAGTCAGGATGTTGTCAAGAATCGAAAATTTAAGAAAATCGGCTTCATTGATTGCCGGGGAGCGGAATCCGATAACCAGAACCGGCTGAGAATCTTCACGCATAATTAACTCTTTTTTAGAAACCGGAGCAGGGTCAATGGTGAAGTGCGGAAGCGATTTTTTGCCGCGCTTGATTCTTCCGAAATATTTTTCGGCAATCTTTTTCAGCTGGTCAGGGTAAACATCTCCGCTTACACCAACGATCATGTTTGCGGCATTATAATTAGAAGTGAAATAGTCATAAACATCCTGGCGGGAGATGAACCTGAGATTTGACATTGGTCCGATTACTCCTACTGCATAAGGTTGTTCGCGGAAAGCTACAGAAAGGAACTCTTCAATTAGCTTTCCCACCGGGTTATTTTCCACTGCCATTCTTCTCTCTTCCATAATTACATTTTTTTCCTTATAAAACTGACGGAAAACCGGGTCAGTAAAGCGGCTTGATTCAAGGTAAGCCCAGAGTTCAAGCCGGTTTGACGGCAGACTGAAAAAGTAGACTGTTGCATCATTGCTGGTAAAGGCATTCAGACCGGTGCCGCCGTTCTGGGAGATTATTGCGCTGAATTCATTCTGAATTACATATTTTTCCGCCTCATCTTCAAGCCGGGCAAGTTCCTCTTTCAGCTGTTTAATCTTTTCCTGATCCGGATTAATTGCTCTTTCCAGCAGGCAGATCTGCTCAAATAGCTGATCCATTCTGGCAAAGAGTTTTTTCTCAGCGGCTGCATCTTTTGTTCCCACTTCACTTGTTCCCTTAAAGGCAAGATGTTCCAGAATGTGAGAGATACCGTAAATTCCGATTCTTTCATCGCTGCTGCCGATATTCACATAAGTGACGAAATTGGCAACCGGCACGGAATGATCTTCGATAAGAATAAATTTCATTCCGTTGGAAATCGTAAATTCATGAATCCTGCTTTTCAACCCCTCTAATTCTGAGGCATTCAGAAAAGTAAAGAGAGTTAAAAAACAAAGCACTGCTAAAATTTTTGTCTTCATTGTAACTCCTTTTCTCCTTTTTTATAAATATTATACCAGAAAAAAAATAAAAAGTTTTACTTGACATTTTTTTGAAAAATTAATAATCTATTATCATGTCAGCAGGAATTGAAAAAATTACTGAATATCTCAGAAATAACCGCCAGCAAGCCTCATTCATTGACTGGACGGTTTTGGAACTTATTCCCTACGAAAACAGAAATAAAGCAAGCTGGGTGGAGATTGTCAATCCGGAATTTACCTCATTATGCCCGAAAACCGGACTTCCTGATTTTGGAACGATCCGCATCAAATATCTTCCGGACAAATATATCATTGAGCTGAAATCCCTGAAATACTATTTTCTGCAGTTTCGCAACTGTGGTATTTTTTATGAGCAGCTGACACCAATGATTCTCAATCATCTGGTTGATGCGCTGAAACCTTTTGAAATGGTAGTAGAAGCTGAATTTTCAGCCCGGGGCGGAATAACGACCAGAGTTACTTCATCTTATAAGAGGTAAAAGAGAATTTATGATTTTACAGCAGATAAATGGAAGAGAGAAAGAATAAAATCTATGCCGTTGCCGGAGGCAAAGGGGGGTGCGGCAAGAGCATTATTTCCAGTGTCCTGGCGGTAAATGTTGCCCGCAACTTAGGGGAAAAGACACTGCTTGTTGACACTGACCTGGGAGGAGCAAATCTGCACTCTTTTCTCTCAGTGCGCTCTCCTCAGCTGACTTTAAAACATTTCTTTCTGGATAAAAAGCCGCTTGCAGAAATAATAACCGCTACTCCTTTTGCAAATTTGAATTTTATTGCCGGAGATTTTAATTATCTGGAACGGGATATTAACAACTATTTAAAGCATCTTGCATTTTTTAAGCAGTTAAGCAGATTGCCTTTCAGCAGGATATTCCTTGACATTGGTGCCGGTTCGCATAATTTTTGTCTGGAAGCGGCGGCAGTAGCCGACGATGTAATTTTAATCACTCTTCCGGATATTATCAGTGTGGAAAACCTCTATCTTTTTTTAAAAAAGCTTATCTTAAAAAAAATAAAATTGCAGATTGTTCAGGCAGACCTGAAGGCTGAATATGAAGCGATTCTTAAAAAGAATGCCCTTGTTTCTGTGGAGAATCTGGAAAAATTTTTAAAAGTTGTAAGAGCGGAATCGTTTAAAATCGGGCAGATCATTGATAATGTTTATCAGAACTCACGCTTTTTTTTGATTATCAATCAGGTTCGCAATCAGGCACACTGTGACCTGGGAAACGAGATTAGCTATGTTTTGCAGAAATGGCTGAAATTGAATATAACCTATCTGGGATATGTCTTTTTCTTTGAAAATCTCTGGGAAGCACTTGACGGAAGGGCAAATTTCTGGACTCACCCGCAGACACAGAACTTTCAGAAACAGGTCGCCGCTCTCTTTAATCAATTGAACAGGGAATGATAATGCAGAATGATGATCTTGTAAAAGCCTGCCGGATTCTTGATCTCAGTCCGGAAAATCTGAATCTCAAAAGTCTGAAAGAGAAATACTGGAAGCTTTTAAAGATTTACCGCTACGAGTCAATGGCCGCTATTCCCCTGATCAATGACTTTGCTCAAGAAGAGATAAATTCATTTTTAAGTCAGCTGGAAGAGGCTTATCGCTTTCTGCTGGCATATTGTCAGGGGAGCCGGCAAAATGATCATCAGGCTGATAGCCGCCAACTGACAAATCCGCTTAAAGAGCTTCGCCAATTAAAGGGAATCGATTTAAAAGAGCTTTCTGAAAAAAGCGGCATTTCTCAACTGCAGTTGCAGAAACTTGAAGCTGAACAGTATGATCAGCTTCCTCCGCTTGTTTACCTGAAATTGTTTCTGAAAAAAATTGCGCCGATTCTGGGTGTCAGTTCGGAAAAATTAATCACTTATTATGAAAAAAGCCATCAGCTCTGGATTGAGAAAAATAAAAAGAGTCCGGCAGAAAAGACTACTTAATTCCGCTTCTGAAAGAAAAACTGATTAAACTTAATGCAAAAGATTTTCATTGTTCAGATTGCAAAGCTGATGCGTTTTATTTATAATAAGAGCTATGTGGCAGATAGAAATTCCTTCACGTGGTTCTTTTAATATCGAAAATGTTCTCTTTGATTTCAACGGCACGCTTGCTGTTGACGGAAAGCTGTTGCCTGCAGTTCGCCGGCAGCTTACCAGGCTTGCTGAAATTCTCAGGATTTATGTTTTTACTGCAGATACATTTGGCAGGGCAAAAGAGGAACTCTCCGGCCTGCCCCTTATTTTAAAAATAGCGGCAGCTGAAGATCAGAGAAGACAGAAGCTTGATTTTTTAAGAGAGCTTGGTGCAGAAAAAACAATCGCTGTCGGAAACGGTGCCAACGATGAGCTGATGCTTCAGGAAGCGGTTTTATCATTCTGCGTGATTAACGAAGAGGGAGCAGCGCTGAAATCACTTTTAGCCAGCGATGTTGTGCTGAAAAGCATCGCTGATTTTTTCGCTCTGGTTTTTAATCCCTCAAGACTGAAAGCAACTTTACGAATTTAAAATAAATTCAGGAGGTTAAAGATGAGCATCTGCTGTAATATCGAAAAAATTAAAGCGCGTGAAATAATTGATTCACGCTCCAATCCAACGGTTGAGGTTGAGGTTTATCTTGAGTGCGGCTGCTGGGCAAGGGCAGCTGTTCCGTCAGGAGCTTCAACAGGTGCCAATGAAGCGCTTGAACTGCGCGATGGCGATAAAAATAGGTTCGGCGGCAAAGGGGTTTTAAAGGCGATTAAAAATGTTCAGCTGATTGCCGAACGCCTGACAGGCGAAAATGTTTTTCAGCAGCAGCGGATTGATCAACTGCTGCTTGAGCTTGACGGAACCGGAAATAAAGAGAAGCTTGGCGCCAATGCCATTCTGGGAGTAAGTCTTGCTGTCTGTCGTGCTGCTGCTAATTGTCTTGATCTTCCACTGTACAGGTATCTTGGCGGAGTAAATGCCACACTGCTTCCGGTTCCTTTCTTTAATATTCTCAACGGCGGAGCACATGCAGGCTGGCAGGGGACTGACCTGCAGGAGTTTATGATTGCTCCGGTTGGTGCGCCGAATTTCAGAGAAGCTCTGCGCTGGGGCGTTGAAGTTTACAATAGTTTAAAAAAGATATTGAAAGAAAAGGGTTATCCCACTGCTGTTGGCGATGAAGGAGGCTTTGCCCCTGCTTTAAAGTCAAACGAAGAGGCTTTGCAGCTAATCGTTGAAGCTATAAAAGAGAGCGGGTTGCAGCCCGGCAAAGATATGTTTATCGGTCTTGATCCGGCTGCCAGCGGATTCTATGAGCAGGGAAAATATCTTCTGAGAAGCGAGAAACGCTCATTAACCGCAGAAGAAATGATTGCCATGTATCAGAGCTGGACTGAAAAATATCCGATTTTTTCAATCGAGGACGGACTGGCTGAAGACGACTGGAGTGGCTGGGAAAAGCTCACAGCAACTCTTGGCAAAAAGATAGTCTTAATCGGAGATGACATCTTTGTTACCAATGTAAAACTGATTGAAAAAGGAATCAGAAAAAATACGGCGAATGCTGTCCTGATCAAGCTGAATCAGATTGGTTCACTTAGCGAGACAATCGCCGCAATAGAGCTGGCAAAGCGTGCCTCATGGAAAGCAATGGTCTCTCACCGCAGTGGCGAAACCGTTGACAGCTTTATTGCCGATTTTACTGTAGCCATGCGCTGCGGAATGTTAAAGACCGGCGCACCATGTCGCGGAGAACGTGCTGAAAAATATAATCAGCTCCTGCGCATTGAAGAAGAGCTGGGAAGCGCAGCCGAATACGCCGGTAAATATTTAATTTAAAAAAAAGGGGAAGAATAAAAAATTATTCTTCCCCTTTTTTCTCTTTTCTGCAACTATTGCCGGTTATTTTTCCTTTTTCATGGTGATGGTAAATTCCTGTTTCTCTTTCGTGAGGTCAATCTCTTTTAAAAACTTTTCAAATCCGGGCTTGAAAGCTTCCAGCAGATGTTTTCCCGGTTCTAAAAAAATTGATGATTTTTCAGTGGAAACAATGCCCCAGAATCGGGAATCAATCCACACGGCAACATCGTCCTGATTGCTGTTTAAGATAAGCTCTCTCCATTTGTCAGTAGTTGACTGCCCGGGCTGAGTCTGTTTGACAGTCTCGGCTGGTTTTGCAGGTTCAGCTCGCTCTTCGGCGACAGACATTTGCTGGCGCGGAGAATCTTTACTGTAAACATCAGGTTTCAGGTTTAATTTAATTGCCATTGTGCTTTTTGGCGAAATGCGTTTTAGATCGATTTCCTCTTCCAGATAGCCCTCTTTTTTAATGGTCAGAAAGCCGGAGCGGTTTTTCAGTTTTAAGGCAGTGCGTTCAGTGTTAAATTCGTAACAGTAGCCGATAAATTTTTCATTCAGGTAAATGCGCGCATCGTCCGGAGTTACCTGAAAAAAAACTCTGACATAGCCCATTTCAAAACCATCGCCGTAGTCGTAAATGTTAATGGCACAGAAAGCAAAGCTGAGCAGGTAAATCAGCATGCCCGCCAGTTTTAAATTTGACATTCTTTCCTCCTGTTGATTTAATTTTAGCATAGTATCAAAAAAGCAAAAAAAATGCCTGATTTTTGTCCGCGAGTTGTAACATTTTTCAGACAGCCGGCAAAATAATTTTGTTTGCTTAAAGAGCTGCAAGCTGTTCCTGTAAACGATTTTAAAAAAAATTTGACAAAAATTTTTTTTAAAATCATAATTATTCAGACATGGCAAAAGAGAGAATTGAGAGAATCTTTTTTATATTAAATGAAATTGTTGATTCCCGGACACATAGCGTTAAGACTGCAAAAATCAGGGAATGCTGTGAATGTTCCGAAAGACAGGTGCGGCGTGATATCGAAACCCTAAAAAATATGGGTTACGACATTGAGTATAATCCTCAGAAGAGAGCCTATCTGCTTGATTTACAAAAAATTTCCAAAAAAATTCCGCTGCTTAACAATCTTAATCTCTGTTTTGCCCTTTTTTATAATTTTTCGCAGACACTTGCCGGAGTTAATCTGCTTCCTTTTGAAAAAAAAGTTCTGGAAAACTTTATCAGTGACTTTCAGCTGAATCATTATGCAAAATATTTCCGTTTTGAGCAGACCTGCTACGATCTTGTAAAACCGGAAGTCTTTAAATGCTGTTATCAGGCAATGACTGGCGGGAAGAAATTTGAATTTTGCTATATAAATCAGAACGGTAAAAAGAGCAGAAGAGCCGTCAATCCGCTGCAGTTTTATTACTACTTAAATAACTGGTATTTACTGGCTTATGATTTTAAAGAGAGCGAAATAAGACAATTCAAACTGTCACGCATATCTGAACCTGAGGTAAGCGGTGAGCGGGCAGTGCAGTGTGTTGCTGATCTGGAACTGGAAGACTATATTAAAAAATCTTTCGGAATCTATAAAGGGAAAAAAATTTATCAGGTAAAGGTGCGCTTTTACCGGAAAGCAAGAAATATTGTCCGCCATCAGGTCTGGCATCAGCAGCAGAATGTAAGAGAAGGGCGTTCTGCGCGGGGCAAATATCTTGAGCTTGAGCTTCCTGTTTCCAGTTATGAAGAGATTTGCGCCCGCATTTTAAGCTTTGCGCCGGATGCGGAAGCGGTTTCACCGCGGGAATTCCGCAGTTACTGGAAAAATTGTCTGCTGAATACACTTTCCAGATATCTTCCTGCTTCTGCCGCTATAAAAAACAGTGTTGCCGGAAAAAGAGCGCTTCAGCCCGGAAATGCTTGATTTAAAAGAAAAAGGAAAAAATTTAAAAAAAATTATCAGGACAGTATCTGGCATAATTTTTATATTAATATTAAAATATGCAGGTAGCTTTATGTGCCGGAAATATTTTTTTAACGAGGCAGGAGCATGCGCTTTTCAGTAGAAATTAAACTCAGACCGCGAGAAGCGGAAGAGATTACTGTTCCTTCAAATTACCGCCAGTATCTGGCATCTTTTTTAAAAGAGGCTTTAAAAAGTATATCTGAAGGGCGTGAGCTTTTTGAGCAGGCGTATAATCAAAAAAAACCGCTGGAAGCGGTCAAGCCGTTTACCTTCTCCTGTTATCTTCCGTTAAGAGAAATGATTGAGGATAAAAATGGCAGAGGCTGGTTCAGGCTGGGACGCAATTTTTTAAAACTCTTTGTCTCTTCGGCTGACTATCAGTTTTTACTTCTTTTCTATAACGGAATGCTTGTCTTAAAAAATGCCGAAAGTTTAAGGCTCTTTAATTATGAGTGCCGGATTGGCAATTTTTTCCTTTTGCCAAAAATAGACTTCAACCGCCAGACGATTATCTACAAGACCCTTTCTCCTCTGGTGGTGCGTAGTCCGAAGAACGGAAAAAAGTGTTTACTGCCTGAATCAGCTGCCGGAAGTCTGAATAATAAATTTAATTATCTTGAAATAGTAGCTGATGAAAATTATCTTTCATCTCTGCGTTCTTCAATGCGCTTTCTGATAAAGAAATATTTGACCGAAGAAGATCTTCCGCTTGAAGT
>FWPV01017220.1_pt1 | contig 10049 bp, 21 predicted proteins | sample 2228371 | NCBI WGS metagenome assembly FWPV01 (sample SAMEA103939776, study PRJEB20133) | metagenome
CGTTTTTCCCCGCGGATGACCATGAAACGGTATTTCCATAAATATCCGTAATTGTAACAATCACGTTATTAAAGGTTGCTTTGATGTGTGCAACTCCGGTTGAATCAACGTGAGTTTTTTTCTTTACTTTTTTTGCAGTTTTAGCCAATGCTTAAATCTCCGTATTATCAAAAATTATTTCTTCGTTGGTGCTTTCTTCTTTCCAGCAACCGTTCTTCTTTTACCTTTTCTGGTTCTGGAATTTGTTCTGGTTCTTTGGCCTCTTACAGGTAAACCTTTTCTGTGTCTGATTCCGCGATAAGAACCAATATCCATTAATCTTTTTATGTTTTGCTGAACTTCGGATCGAAGAGCACCTTCCACCTTGTATTCAGCAGTGATGATTGATCTGATTTCAGCAACTTCTTCATCAGTCAAATCAGCAACTTTTTTATCGGGATTAATTTTTGCTTTTTCTAAAATAGTTGCAGCGGTAAATTCACCTATTCCATAGATGTATTGCAAACCGAAGAGCACTTTTTTAGATTTTGGTAAATCAACTCCAGCTATACGAGCCAATGATATACTCCTTTTTTAACCTTGACGTTGTTTGTGTTTTGGGTTTTTGCAAATAACTCTTACAACACCCTTACGCTTAATAATTTTACATTTATCACAAATCTTTTTAACGGATGAACGTACTTTCATTTTAATATATCCTATTTATACCTATAAGTGATTCTGCCCTTTGTCAGATCGTACGGCGATAATTCTATCGAAACCTTATCGCCAACCAATATTTTTATAAAATGCATTCTCATTTTTCCGGAAATGTGAGCAAGTATTTCATGACCATTATCTAACTTTACCTTAAAAGTAGCATTAGGTAAAGTTTCTGTGATAATACCATCTATTTTTATCGGTCCTTGCTTTGCCATTTAACTGATTGTTAAAATTTCCGGTGAATTATTATTTATCAAAATTGTATGCTCAAAATGAGCAGAAGCTGAACCATCAATTGTTTTGATTGTCCAACCATCATTTGCTGTTATTACCTGGTAACTGCCTGCATTAACCATCGGCTCAATTGCCAGAGTCATTCCATTTTTCAATTTCGGTCCGGTTCCTTTTTTACCAAAGTTTGGAACTGAAGGATCTTCGTGAAGAAATCTTCCGACTCCGTGACCGCATAAATCCCTTACGATTGAAAAACCATTAGCCTCAACATAAGATTGCACAGCAAAAGAGATATCGTGAACTTTATTTCCTGCAACTGCCTGCTGGATTCCAAGATATAATGATTTCTCGGTTACCTCAAGAAGTTTTTTCTTCTGTTCACTTATCTCACCAACTGCAACTGTGATAGCTGCATCACCAAAATAATTATTTTTAAGAACACCAATATCAATTGAAATTATCTGTCCTTCAACTAACACTCTGTTTCCGGGTATTCCGTGTACAACTTCATCATCAACAGAAGCACAGATTGATCCGGGAAAACCCGGTGCGCCGCCCTGCGAATAACCCTTAAAAGCAGGTACAGCATTATTGCTTCGGATATAATCTTCAGCAATCTCATCAAGTTCTAATGTTGTTATCCCCATTCTTACCTTTGATTTAAGAAGTTGTAAGGTTTCAGCAACTATTTTACAACTTTCCCTTATATAATCAATTTCTTTTTTTGATTTTATTAAAATCACAAAATTTTATCTGCGACCCTTAATTTTTCCGGATTTCATAAATCCATCATAATGTCTCATAAGCAAATGAGATTCAATTTGCTGTAAAGTATCTAAAGCGACACCAACAATAATCAACAAACTTGTTCCGCCAAAAAACTGTGCAAAGGACCCGGATACTCCCCAGGCTCTTACAAATGCCGGAAGTATTGCAACAATAGCTAAAAATATAGAGCCAGGTAAAGTAATTTTTGTTAAAATGTTATCAATAAATTCTGATGTTTGTTTACCTGGTCTGATTCCCGGAATAAAGCCACCTTGTTTCTTCATATTATCAGCAACGTCTTTAGGATTGAAAGCAATAGCTGTATAGAAGTAAGTAAAGAATATAATAAGCATTGCTTCGCCAAAAGAATAAAATGCAGATCCGTAAGAAATAAATCCGGCAATTGATTGTAAAAATTCATTATCAGGGAAAAACGATAAAACTGTTCCCGGAATAAACATAATTGACTGAGCAAATATTATCGGCATTACGCCTGCGGTATTAACTCTTAACGGAATATACTGGGTAACACCACCATAAACTTTTCTTCCAACTACTCTCTTTGCATATTGTACCGGAATCTTTCTTGTTCCCTGAGTAACTAATACAACGCCCGCAATTATAAAAAACATAAAAGCAAGAATTATGATTTCAATAATAATTGATCGCTGACCGGCTGAAATCAATCTGTATTCATCAAGAATCGAAAACGGAAATCTTGCTATAATTCCGATAAAGATTATTAATGAAATTCCGTTACCAATACCTTTATCAGTAATCTGCTCACCCATCCACATCATAAAAATTGTACCGGCTGTAAGGATTATGATCGTAGAAACAACCCATCCTATACCCTGTACTGGCTCCGGAACAATCGGCATTCCCTGAACCTGAATGTTAAGCAACCTGACGGTAACACCCCAAGCCTGTAAAGCCGAAATCAATACAGTTCCGTATCTTGTTAACTGTGTGATTTTCTTTCTTCCTTCTTCACCTTCTTGCTGTAATTTCTGGAAGTATGGAACAACTGCACCCATTAGCTGAAGAATAATGGAAGCAGATATATAAGGCATTATTCCAAGAGCAAAAATTGCAGCATTAGAAAATGCACCACCAACAAATAAATCATACAATCCAAATAGATTATCAGATGATTGGTTCTTCATGCTTTCGGTAAGCAGAACCGCATCTACACCTGGAATTGTTAAATGGGATCCAAGTCTAACAATAAACAAAAGAACTAAAGTATATAAAATTCTTTGTCGAAGTTCGTGGATCTTAAAAATGTTTCTGAAAGTATCTGTAAATCTTGACATTTATTTTAAATCTTTGTTACTGTACCGCCAGCAGCTTCTACTTTTTGCTGCGCTGATTTGCTGAATGCGTTAACTTCGATATTCACTTTAGCTTTTAAATCCCCTTTGCCTAAAAGCTTAATTGGTTTTTTAGTGCTAGAGACTAAACCTAATTTTTTCATCTCTGCAGCATTTAGTACCTGATCTGAAATAGCTTTTGCATCAGATAATCTTTGTAAAGCATTTAAGTTTACAATCTGATACTCAACTTTAAAAATATTTGTAAAACCAAATTTGGGTATTCTTCTTTGAAGAGGCATCTGACCTCCTTCAAACCACGCTTTATGTTTTGCACCTGATCTTGAAAGCTGACCGTTTCTACCTCTTGTAGATTGACCGCCATGTCCGGAACCTTCACCACGTCCAACCCGCTTACGATTTTTTCTTGAACCTTTTGCGTATTTAAGATTACTTAAAATATCCATTATAAACCTTATTAGTCTTTAATTTCTTCTACTTTAATCAAATGAATTACTTTTTTAATCATTCCTCTTATTTGAGGAGTATCGTTATGAATTTTTTCCCAGTTAGGTCTTCCTAATCCTAAAGCTTCAATTGTAGCTTTTTGATCTTTTGGTCTATCGATAACACTTTTTGTTTGAATAATCTTAATCTTTCCCATTATTTCCTCAGTTAGAAGTAATGAACAAATCTTTAACTGTAACGCCTCTTTTTGAAGCCATTTTTCTTGCATCAATCTGATTAATCAATCCGTTAAGGGTTGCTTTAACCTGATTGTGAGGATTACTTGATCCAAGTGATTTGGTTAGCACATCGGTAACACCGGCAGCTTCCAACACAGCCCTGACTCCACCACCTGCAATTAAACCGGTACCCGGTGATGCTGGCTTTAATAAAACTTTACCCGCGCCGTACTTACCGACTATCTCGTGTGCAACAGTACCTTTAATTACAGATACTTTAACAATGTTTTTCTTTGCATCATCGATACCTTTGGAAATAGCATCTGTAACTTCGTTTGCTTTACCAAGACCGACGCCAACGACTCCATTTCCATTACCGACTACAACAATGGCATTAAAACTAAATCTGCGTCCACCTTTAACAACTTTAGCAACTCTGTTAATGTGTACAACTTTTTCTTTTAGTCCTTCGGTTTCTGTTGATTTTACTGCTTTCAAATAATTCTCCAAAAAAAAATTCTGATATTAAAAATAATTAACCTACTTTGGCTGCCGGAAGAGGATTCGAACCTCTACAGACGCCTCCAAAGGGCGTAGTCCTACCATTAGACGATCCGGCAATGATTAAAACTTTAATCCCCCTTCTCTGGCACCTTCAGCAATTGCTTGAACTCTTCCGTGATACCTGTAGCCGTTTCTATCAAAAACAACCTGAGTAATATTTTTTTCTTTTGCTTTTTTAGCTACAAGATTACCCACAAGTTTACTTTTAGAAATTTTACCTTTTGAGTTTTTCACTTCATCCAAAATTTCTTTTGATAATGATGAAGCTGCAACCAATGTGTTACCGGTAGAATCGTCTATAATCTGGGCATACATTTGATTAAGACTTCTGTAAATCGTAAATCTCGGCATCTCCGGTGTTCCGGAAATTTTCTTTCTGATTCTTGTCTTTGATCTTAATCTTGGATTCTTTTTTCTTTTAATCATTTTCTCAAAACTCCGTTAATATTATTTACCAGCTGTCTTACCGGCTTTTCTAACAATATGTTCGTCAGAATATTTAATACCTTTGCCTTTGTAAGGTTCTGGTTTTCTTATAGATCTTAATTTTGCAGCAACCTGTCCTACTAATTGTTTATCTATCCCCGAAACAACTATCTGAGTTGGAGTGGTGCTTTCTACTTTAACACCATCCGGTGGAATAAAATATATTGGGTGAGAGTATCCAATGTTTAAAAGCAGGTTACTTCCTTTTTGCTCAACTTTGTAACCAACACCAACGATATCAAGTGTTTTACGATATCCTTCTGATACTCCATTAATCATATTCTGAATTAGAGCACGGGTTAAGCCATGCAACGCTCTGTTACTTTTTGTATCATCAGGTCTGGTAACACTAATTTCAGAATCCTTCATTTCAATTTTCATTGAAGGGTGTAGAACTTTGTTCAATTCACCTTTGGGACCTTTAACAGTAACTGCATTACCTTTTAGATTTACTGTAACGCCTTTAGGAATTTCAATTATTTTCTTTCCGATTCTTGACACTTTTATAATCTCCGTAATAAATTTTACCAGATATAACAGATAACTTCACCACCAACAGCTAATGCTCTGGCTTCTTTATCTGTCATCAATCCTTTTGATGTTGAGATAACGGCAGTACCTAAACCGTTATAAACTCTTGGCAGCTGTGATGCATCTTTGTAGATTCTAAGACCGGGTTTGCTGATTCTCTTTAATCCGGTAATTGCAGAAACACCATCTCTGTATTTTAATTGTATTCTAATAATATTCTGTTTGTTATCTTCAACAATTGAATAATCGTGAATATAATTTTCTTTTTTCAAAATCTCTGCTAAACCTTGTTTCATCTTAGAAGCAGGGATTTCAACTCTAAATTTCTTTGCTTTAGAAGCATTTCTAATTCTTAGCAAAAAATCTGATATCGGATCAGTTACGGGCATAATAATAAACTCCTACCAACTTGATTTTTTTAATCCTGGAATTTCACCTCTAAGAGCCATCTCTCTGAGGACTAATCTAGATACACCAAACTTGCGATAGTATGATCTTCCTCTTCCGGTAAACATACATCTGTTTTTTAATCTAACGGGAGATGAATTTTTAGGAAGTTTTTGCAAACCTTCGTAATCACCTTTTTCTTTAAGCTCTTCTCTGATTTTTTTATACTTATCATAGAGCTTTCTTCTTTTGTTATCACGGGCAATAATGCTTAATCTTGCCATTAAAATACTTCTCCTAAGATTATTTAACTTCTTTTTTTCTAAATGGAATACCGAAAGCTTTTAATAATTCATAAGCTTCGTTGTCTGTTTTGGCGGTTGTAACAATTGTTACATCCATTCCCATTACTCTTGTAATTTTATCAACATTTATTTCTGGAAATATAATTTGTTCCTTAACACCAAGAGTGTAATTTCCTCTTCCGTCAAAGGATTTATCAGATAAACCTCTGAAATCTCTTACACGCGGCAAAGCAACATTTATTAACCTATCCATAAACTCATACATTCTTTCTTTACGCAATGTAACCATCGCACCAATGTTTACGCCTTCACGGAGTTTAAAATTGGAGATTGCTTTTTTAGCTTTTCTGACACTGGGCTTTTGTCCAGTAATTGTTTCCAATTCTTTTACTGCTTCATCCATAATTTTCTGATCAGAAACTGCTGCGCCCACACCCATATTAACAACTATCTTTTCTAATCTTGGTACCTGCATTATGCTTTTATAGTTAAAGGCTTTCATCATTGCTGGTACAATTTCTTTCTTATAGATTTCACTAAGTCTTGGAGGAATTTTTATCTCTTTAACTTTAGCAGCACCTGATTCTTTTGCTTCAGTTTTTTTCTGCTGTGCTTCTTTTTCAGTCTTTTTGGTTTTCTTTTCAGCCATTTGAGTCTAACTTCTTTAAATTATTTTTATGGAATCATTTCGCCGGATACTTTGCTAACCCTTGCGATCTTTTTCTTTCCAGTTTTATCATCTAAAATTATTCTTGCACCAATTCTTGTTGGTTCATTTGTTTTGGGATCCAGTACCATAACGTTTGACCAGTGAATAGGAGCTTCTTTTTCCAAAATTCCACCTTGAGGACTTTTACGATTAGGTTTCGTATGTCTTTTTCTAAGGTTAATTCCTTCAATTATTATTCTGGAAGTTTTTGGAAACACTTTCAAAACTTTTCCGGTTTTTCCTTTATCGTTACCGGCAATTACTGTTACTGTATCGTTTTTTCTGATTTTCATTTATATACAATCCTTATAAAACTTCTGGAGCTAAAGAAACAATTTTCATAAATTGTTTTTCTCTTAATTCTCTTGCAACAGGTCCAAAAATACGTGTACCTCTTGGTTCATTCTGGTTGTTTATCAACACTGCTGCGTTTTCATCAAATCTTATGTAAGAGCCATCTTTTCTTCTTACTTCTTTTTTAGTGCGGACGATTACTGCCCGAGAAACCTCACCTTTTTTTACTGTACCATTTGGTATGGCAGATTTTACTGATACAACTATTGTATCGCCAACAGTAGCATACTTTCTATCACTACCGCCAAGCACGCGGATGCATCTAACTCTTTTTGCACCGGAGTTATCCGCTACTATTAAATTTGTTTCTTCCTGAATCATTCTAAAAAATCTCCTTACTTGGCTTTTTCAACAATTTCTACAAGGCGCCATCTCTTATTCTTGCTGAGTGGCCGTGTTTCCATAACTTTTATCTTATCACCAATTCCACACTCCTGCTTTTCATCATGCACCATCAACTTAGTGGTTTTCTTAAAATATTTTTTATAGATAGGATGAGGAACTCTTCTTTCAATAGCAATAGTAACAGTCTTGTTCATTTTATTGCTAACAACAACGCCTATTCTTGTTTTTCTTAATTTTCTTTCTGCCATTTTTATGCTTTAGCTCCTTCCTTTTTACCAGATTGAGCTTCTTTATTTTCGGTTCGCAATCTTTCGTTAAGAATTGTTTTCATCCTGGCTATATCTTTTTTAGCTATTTTAAGTTTTGCAGTATTGTTTAATTGTTTAAGTTGATGTGAGAATCTAAGATCTACAAGATTTTTTTCTTCTTCTTCGATTCTTTTAATCAACTCTTGTGTATTCATTTCTTTTATTTCGTAAAGTTTCATTTTCTAATCTTTTTTTTATTCGTAATCAGGTCTACTTACAACTTTAGTTTTTATCGGCAATTTGTGAGCGCATAATTTTAATGCTTCACTTGCCAAATCTCTGGTAACACCGGCAACTTCAAACATTACTCTGCCAGGTTTGATAACTGCAACCCAAAATTCTGGTGCGCCTTTACCTTTTCCCATTCTTGTTTCAAGAGGTTTTTTAGATACGGGTTTATCCGGAAAAATTCTTATCCAAACTTTTCCATCTCTTTTCATTTTTCTGGTTAAAGCAACACGACAAGCTTCAATTTGACGGCTTGTTATCCATGCTGGTTCCAGAGCTTTTAATCCAAAATCTCCAAAAGCAACAGAACTGCCGCGATAGGCTTTGCCTGCACGTCTTCCGCGCTGTGATTTTCTATACTTAACTCTTTTTGGCATTAACATAACAAAAAACTCCTAAGCGATTTTATTCAGTTACTCTTTTGCCCAGAATTTCTCCGCGGCAAATCCAAACTTTAATTCCGATTGAGCCATAAATTGTTTCAGCTCTTCCCTGGGCATAATCAATATCAGCTCTGATAGTATGAAGAGGGATTCTGCCTTCTTTGTACTGCTCTGTTCTTGCCATTTCTGCACCACCCAATCTGCCTGAACACATTATTCTTATACCCTCAGCGCCCATTCTCATTGCTGCAGTTATCGAAGTTTTCATTGCTCTTCTGAATGATACTCTGCCTTCAATCTGGCTTGCTATATTTTCTGCAACCAGATAAGCATCCAATTCCGGTCTTTTAATTTCTGATATCTGAACTTTAACATCTTTATTAGATATTTGTTTTAATTCTTCTTCAAGCTGAGTAATTTCTTTACCACTTTTTCCAATTACAACCCCTGGTCTTGAGGTATGAATTGTAACGATAATGTTTTTTGAAGTTCTGTCAATTACAATTCTTGATATTCCTGCTTTCTTTAATCTGTTTCTTACATAAGCACGAAGTTTATCATCTTCTTTCAGCTTATGAGAATAAGTTTTGTTTTCATACCAGTTAGAATCCCATCCTCTGATGATTCCAACTCTAAATCCTACGGGGTTAGTCTTTTGTCCCAAAAATCTTTCTCCTTAATTAAACTTTACTTGCAACTACAATAGTTAAATGACAAGATCTTTTTCTAATTCTGTAAGCACGACCCATGGGAGCCGGCGAAATTCTTTTTAATGTTGGTCCCTGATTAACGTATGCTTCCTTAACAAATAAATCCTGAGGTTCAACTCTGGTACTTTCATCAGAATTCATAAGATTGGAAATTGCTGATCTAAGAGTTTTCTCTGCCTGCTTTGATGCATGTTTTGGAGAAAAATGTAAAACTTCCAATGCTTTATCTGCCTGCATTCCTCTGATGAGATCAATTAATAATCTCATTTTTCTTGGAGATGAACCGATATATTTAGTTACTGCTCTAGCTTCCATTTACTTTCAAATCCTTTTTATGCTTTAGATGCTTTCTCTGCTTTTGTTCCTGGATGACCTCTGAAAATTCTTGTTGGTGCAAATTCACCAAGTTTATGCCCAACCATATTTTCGGTAATGTAAACAGGAATCATTTTATTACCATTATGAACTGCAATTGTATGTCCAACAAAATCAGGAAAAATTGTAGATGACCTAGACCAGGTTTTAATAATTTTTTTCTGATTAGTTTCGTTTAGCTTTTTAATTTTTGCAGCTAACTTATAATCTAAATATGGTCCTTTTTTTACGGATCTTGGCATAATTTACTCTCTAAATACTATTTACGTCTTTTAATAATAAGTTTATTAGATTCTTTTTTACGTTTTCTGGTTTTCAAGCCTTTAGCTTTTTGTCCCCAGGGAGAAACAGGATGACCACCGCCAGAAGTTTTACCTTCACCACCACCCATCGGATGATCAACAGGATTCATTGCAACTCCTCTAACGTGAGGTCTTCTTCCTAACCATCTGCTTCTTCCGGCTTTACCCAAACTGATATTTTCCTGCTCAGCGTTTCCAACGGCACCATAAGTTGCCATACAATCCAATCTGATTAATCTAACCTCTCCTGAAGGCATTTTCACCTGAGAGAAATCACCTTCCTTAGCCATAAGCTGTAATGAAGCACCAGCACTTCTTCCCAACTGACCACCTTTACCAGGCTTTAGCTCAACATTATG
>FWPV01017221.1_pt1 | contig 10048 bp, 10 predicted proteins | sample 2228371 | NCBI WGS metagenome assembly FWPV01 (sample SAMEA103939776, study PRJEB20133) | metagenome
CCCCACATGTTATGTTCACACCGGTGGGGAGGGCTTGCCGCCCCCACAGGCAGGGGGATGGGGAAACCCGGTTTCCCCGTATGTTCACCTCAGTCATCCATGCGGCTGCGCCGCGCAACGCCAGAATGAAAATATTATTGTTTTTGGGAGGGCTACGCCCTCCCAAACCCTCCCGGTGGGCCGGCTATTTTCACATCAGACAGGGGTGCGGAGCGCTACGGACCCACCCCGGGGAGTTGCAAGATCGTGCCAGCACAACCCGATGTGCAGATCTACGCCAGCCTGGAGGACCTCCAGGCGGCGGCGGCGGAACGTGTGGCGACCGTGGTCGAGACGGCGGGGCAGACGCGGGGGCGGGTGCTGCTTGCGGTATCCGGGGGGTCGGCGGCGCCGGGCCTGTTCGGGCGCCTGGCTACAGAGCCGCTGCGGAGCCGGGTGCCCTGGGAGCGGGTCAGCCTGATCTGGTGCGACGAGCGGCTCGTGCCCTTCAGCAGTCCCGACAGCAACTACCGCCTGACGCGCGAGACCCTGCTGGCTCACGTGCCCATTCCCTCGCTACAGGTGTACCCCGTTGCGACCTACTACGACGCTGCGCGCGCTGCCGAAGTGTACCACCAGCAGGTAGCGGCCTTGCTCACGCTGCACGGCGGCCAGATTGACGTCGCCGTGCTGGGCATGGGTCCCGACGGGCATACCGCCTCGCTCTTTCCGGGCTTTCCGCAGCTCGATGCGCCGCCCGATGTGTGGGCGTTGCCAGTGGAGGGCGCGCCGAAGCCGCCCCCTACTCGCGTGACGCTAAGCCCGGCGGCGTTGAACCGCGCCACCCTGGCGCTCTTTCTCGTCGCGGGGGCCGACAAAGCTCCAATGGTCCGCGCCGCCCTGCGGGGACCTTACGACCCCCATGCCATTCCCGCGCAGATCGTGCGCCCGCCCCACGGGGCCGTGGTGTGGATGCTCGATCACGAGGCAGCGGGGGCATTGTAGTTGGGGTGGCTGCTCCCTCCTGCCGTTAATCTGGAAACAACTCGTCCATCTCTTCCTGGGCCGAGCGGGCCGGGCCGGGCGCTGGCGCCCCGCGGCGCGAGCCACGCCGTTCCATCGCGGCGTAGAACGCCGCGTCGTAGGGGCGCGTGCGAACCACCACGGGCATGGGTACTGCATGGCCGAGCACCAGGGCCTGCTGCTTGCTGTCGAGCGAAGCCAGCACCGCTCGCAGGCCCGCGCTGCCGCTCACCCCTGTAAACACCGCCTCGATATCACGTTCGTCGTTGAGCAAGGCAGTAACCCGTGTGCCGAGCTGGCTCAGCACCTCCGGGTCAATCGAGGAGGGCCGCTGATCCACCACCAGCAGCGTCACGCCATACTTGCGCAACTCGCGGGCAATCGTGCCGAAGATCGTCTGGCGCGCCGTGTGCGGGTTGAGGAACTTGTGGGCCTCCTCAATAGTGATCATCAGTGGACGAGGGCGGTCGGCCTGGTTCTGGCTCTGGATGGCGCGGTTGGTCTGCTCCACCCAGCGCCGGTGAATGCGCCGGGTGATGATGTTGGCCACCAGTACGTAAACCAGACTGTTGTCGTGGCGGCCGAACTCCAGCACCACGTGGCGTCCGGCGGCCAGGGCCTCGATCAACCGATCCACGGCGGAAAAATCGGCCCGCTCACGCACAAAGCTTAGCCGGGAGATACGGGCCAGTTTGCGTTTGAGCGCGCTGATCGCGCCTGCGTGGGCCCCGCTGCTCTCGGCGAACTCGCGGATCGCCTCGCTGTCCATGTCCAGCAAGGCCCGCAGCCAGCCCTCCTTATAACGGTCGTAGAGCAGGTACGACGACTCGGTGGCCGTGCTACTCAGATTGAGTTCTTCCTCCAGCGCGATCACGTCCTCGACTTCGATCTGGTCAAGGCCGATCACCAGGTCGCCGTCGTAGGCCCGCCCCCGCGACGCCTCAGCATCAATGGTATAGACAAGCACCTCGCTGCCGAAGAGCTGGCGCAGACCCTTCACGAACGTCCCACCCTCCGACGGAGCGCCCCAGCCGTACTCGCTGTGCATGTCGAAGATCAGGTTACTGGCCACATTGGCGAAGATCGTACCGCAGAGGAGCAGGCGGGTCAGAAAACTCTTGCCGGTGCCGCTCTTGCCGAAGATGCCGTTGGAGCGTTCAACGAGCCGTTCCAGGTTCAGGCACACCGGCACGTCCATATCCAGCGGGCGCCCGATTTCGAACGAGGCGCCGCCGGCCTGCCCGAACACACGCCCGAAATCCTCCGCATCGGCCTCGTACACCGGGGCGAAGTGCCGGGGAATGGTCTTCACCGGCAGCAAGGGTTGCTCGCTCTGCTCGAGGGGCAGCATCAGCCGCGGCATCAGTTCGAGGGTGCCGTAAGTGGCCGTCCCGGCCAGCACCTCGTGGACGAAACGGTCACCGTCGGGTGGGTCGAGCAGCACCTCCTGGTTGGTTGACGCCAGTGTAACGTCGGTCACCATCGAGAAGAAGGCGTGCCGGTCGCCCTGGATTACCACAAACTTGCCGACGCGCATATCCTCGACGTTCGTGTGCGCGTCGAGCCGGGCCGTTAGCCCTTCGATGAGCGAGCCGCTGATAACGACGCCAAGGCGATTCCGGGATGACGGCATGGGGTTCTCCTCTGTGCATTGATGGTAGCACAAATATACCACACGCGAACAGAGTTCTACACCCCTCCAGTGATGCAGCATCATGAGGTATAATCAGCCATCTGCGCGCCGCGATGATCACCGCTGGCAACTATGAGCATCCCACGCTACGACGGCTACATCTTTGATCTGGACGGCACGCTCTACCTGGGCGACATCCCCCTGCCGGGGGCGGTGGAGGTGCTGGCGACCCTGCGGGCCGAGGGCCGGCGGGTGGCCTTTCTCTCGAACAATCCGACGAGGACCCGCGAGCAGTACGTCGCCAAATTGCGTGGGATGGGCCTGCAAGCCGAACTGGGCGAGGTGGTCAACTCGTCGCACGTGCTGGTGCAGTGGCTGCTGGAGCACGCGCCGGGGGCCACGCTCTTCGTCTGCGGCGAGGCCCCGTTGATCGGCGAGTTGACCGCAGCGGGCTTCCGGCTGAGTGAGCGCCCGGGCGAGGTTGACCTGGTGGTTGCCTCGTTCGACCGCACCTTCACCTACCACAAGCTCCAGGTAGCCTTCGACGCTATTCGCGCTGGCGCGCGCCTGGTGGCCACCAACCCCGACCGTTTCTGCCCGGTGCCCGGCGGCGGCGAGCCCGACGCAGCCGCGATTATCGCTGCCATCGAGGCATGCACCAGCACCAGATGCGAGGTTAACGTCGGCAAGCCCTCGCCGATTATGGCCCGCACGGTCGGAGCCTTGCTCCAACTCCCCCCCGAGCGCTGTCTCATCGTCGGCGACCGGCTGATGACCGATATCGCTATGGGCGCTGGCGCGGGTATGGCCACTGCCCTGGTGCTTACCGGCGACAGCAAACGCGCCGATCTGCCCGGCTCGCCCGTCCAGCCTACGTATGTGATTGAAAGCCTTCTGGAGTTACTGAGGTGAACATACGGGGAAACCGGGTTTCCCCATCCCCCTGCCTGTGGGGGCGCCAGCCGCTCCCACCAGCGGTTGGGACATGGGGAAACCGGGTTTCCCCACCCCCCTGCCTACCGTGAATATACGGGGAAACCGGGTTTCCCCACCCCCCTGCCTACCGTGAACATACGGGGAAACCGGGTTTCCCCGTCCCCCTGCCCGTGGGGGCGCCAGCCGCTCCCACCAGCGGTTGGGACATGGGGAAACCGGGTTTCCCCAACCCCCTGCCCATCGGTGTGCCGGGTGACCCCACCAGTAGTTGGGGTATCGGGAAACCGGGTTTTCCCGCGCCCCTCCCGGCGGGGAGGATTCGCAGCGTTTCCCCCCTCCAGAGGAGCCCGGTTCCTTCCGCCGCTGGAGGAGAGGCCGACGACACCAGAGTTCCCGCTCTTCACGGCAGTCGGGGCAAAATGCTCTTGACTCTGGTTACATCCCGGATCTACACTAAGGAAAATCTACTGAATGATGAGGAGATGCCATGACCACCGCGCGTTCTCTAAGACAATCGCCGCAAGGGCAGCTTCCCCACTTCATCGCCGGTGACATGGCATCGGAGGCGGGACTGGCGGCTGCTATGCGCGCGCTCCTGCTGCTGAGCGAGGCGAGCGCTGCTGCGGACCCCGTGCTGGCGCGCCTGACCGATGAAGAGTTTGCCCTGTTGCGCGCCTCGCTCGTGCGTCTCAATGCGATCGAGTTGACCAGCGCCGCCTGAGATGCACATATGGGGAAACCGCGTTTCCCCACGTTCCTGCCTGTGGAGGTGGTAAGCCCTCCGCACGGGGAGGATTCGGGAGGGCAAAGCCCTCCCGAATCTGCTTGTCTGGCGGCGTGCCGGCTGCTCCTACACACCTCCACGCCTCTACCCACGCGACCCTGCTTATTGCGCAGGGCGAGCCACGAAACTGAAGCTGATCTTCACATCGTCCTCGGCCCGCAGCACTCCCGCGATATCCGGTGGATCGAAACCAAAATCGGTCATCTTGATCTGCGTCTCAGCCACACCGCGCATCGTTTCGCCATCAATCGCGCCGGTCACGGTGAATGTTGCCGGTCTGGTCACGTCACGCACGGTCAGGTCGCCGGTGATGGTCAGGGTTACCTCTTCGCCAGAAGTGTAGGTGTCGGGAAGACCTTCGATTGTCGTCGGGGTGAAGGTCGCCAGTGGATAGCGCGCCGATTCGAGCCAGCGGTCGCGAATGGCATTGTCACGGCGCGGGCTGTCCGAGGTGAAGGTGCTGATGTCGATGGTGAGTGTGCCCACACTGCTGTTGCGCGGGTTGGCCTGGTCGAAGCGCACTTCACCATTGACCTGCTGCGTGCGGCCTACGGCAATCGCGTAGCGGTTGTTCTGATTGAGGAAGGTCTCACCGACCTCATACGTCACTTCCGACTCCTCGGGAATGATGCGAAACACAACTACGCCAGCGCCAGCCGGGGCGGCAGGAGTCGTTGCCGCGCCAGTGGTCGCGGGTACGGTGGCCCCGGTGGCGGGGGCGGGAGCGGTGGCGGGGGCCGTGGTCGGAGCGGGGGCGCCCGTGGGCGCTTCGGTGGGAGTCTGAGCGGCCGGGGCGGCGCAGGCGGCCAGCACGCCGGCGAGCAGAAGCGCGACAAGCACTCGTTGCAGCATAGGGCATTCTCCTGATACCTGCGCCAGCGCCGTGAACGCTCGTTGTTCGGGCGACGACGCGCTTCTCCCGGAAACGCCGCGGCGTCGGCGACGCGGCCTCAATTCAGGGTACGGCACTTGAAGGTTTAGCGTCAAATGAGTGTTTGGTGAGAGGAGCAGGCGGTTCTGAATGTCCATTCGCACCCGTTACGGCCCGATGGTATACTCAAAACGGATGACCTTGAACCTGCCGCTGTTCGCCGTGGTTCCGAACCTTCGCATACAGCGCGGCGCGGAGCCACCGGATCACTCCTGATATTTGTGTTCGGGTATGGTGACACCATCGAGAACGGGTGATGTGATTGTCAGCGTCAATCGGACGACGCGGCGGCGCCGGTTGTACTGGACGTTGGGCAATCTCCTGGCGGTTGCCGGGGTGTACCTGCTGCTCTACGTGGGCGGGGTGTACGCGGAGATTGCCTACCACCGCATGGCTGCCCGTGGCGACAGTGACATCGCTGCGCCGCGGGTGCTCATGGGCGGCGCTGCTGGTCGGGCCGATGTCGGTGTGGTCGGCGCGCCTGCGGTTTTGCCGCAGGCGTCACCCGGGGCTCTGCCCGCCTTTGAGGCGCCGGTGCTTGGCAGTGAGAGCGCGGCGCAGCCCTTGCCCGACGCCGCGGAGGCTCGCCCTGCCCTGGTCGAGCGCGTTGTTATCCCCAGCATCAAGGTTGACTCGAAGGTGATCGAGGTCGGGTGGGAAGTCGTAGAGCAGGATGGCCGGCAGGTGGCAGTGTGGCAGGTGGCCGAATACGCCGTCGGGCAACATCGGGGTTCGGCCAACCCCGGTGAAGGCGGCAATATCGTGCTGGCCGGTCACGTCGGCGGGTACGGCAAGGTGTTCCGCGACCTCTTCTACGTGCGGCCCGGCGAGCCGGTGGTGCTCTACAGCGAGGGGCGGCAATTTCTCTACACGGTCAAGGAACGCCTGGTAGTGACCGAAGAGGGCGCGCCGCCTGAGCAGCGCGCCGAGAACGCGCGCCTGATCGCCCCAACCGACTATGAGGTCGTAACCCTGGTGACGTGCTGGCCGCTCACCGGTCCTCAGAAGTACACCCAGCGCGTGATCATTCGTGCCGTGCCCTATACCGCGGAGGCGCCGCCGGTTGGCGACGTGGCCCATCAGACGCCGCGTTGATCGGAAGGGTGCAACCCCGCAAGACTGGCACGCAACGGTCATACCGGAAGGTTGGACCGTACCTGAGCGGCATTACCGCATCCGGCGGCCCCGTTGCAACCGCCCGCGCCAGGGGCGTAGCGGTAGCAGACGTGGGCGGCGCGGTTCAGCGCTGATCCACTCATTCACCAGCGAGAGTTGTTCCATCAAGATCTGCGCGATCTGCCTGGCGCCGTCTCGCGGCACCGCCCCTTCCAGACGCTGCACCGTGTCGGTGTAGCGTTGCGGTTCCTCCAGCTCACGCACCGCGCCGAGGATGCGCTCATTGGTGGGGCAGAAGAGGCCCAGTTCGTAGTTGAGCACGAAGTCAATATTGCCCCGCTCCTGCATTCCCACTGCTTCGGTGACGATCACCGGCTTGCGCATGACCAGGGCCTCCATCAACGTCCCCGGGCCGGCCTTGGTCACAACCAGGTCGCTCGCCGCCATCAGGGCTTCCATGTTGTCCACGAACCCGTAGATGTGGCTGTACGGTGAACTGTGGCGGCGCTGCAGTTCTTCGTACATGGCACGGTTCTTGCCTGTGACCACCAGCAGTTGCTTTTCGGGAAAGGCACGCTCCAGCTCCACCACCAGCTCACCCAGCCGCCCCGAGCCGACTCCGCCGGCGGTGAGCAGGATGGTAAACCGCTCGTCCAGCCCCAACTGCCGGCGGGTTTCGGAGCGCGGCGTGATGTAATTGGCGAACTTGGGGTGGACAGGGAACCCCGTGCGGCGCAGCTTTGAGGGCCGCATCCCGCGCCGGTACATAATCCGGTAGGCTTCGTCAGTCGGCACCAGCGCCAGATCGACGCCGGGGTACGTCCACGAGGCGTGCAGGCTCACCAGGTCGGTCACCACGGTAACCACCCGAAAGGGCAGCCGGCGCGTTTGTCGCGCTGCCACAACCAGACGGTGAACCAGCGGGTGGGTGGAGACCACCAGGCGGGGTTGGCGCTCGAGCAGGAGACGTACCAGGTTGCGGCGCGCCGTCAGAAAGACCAGGCGCGAGAGCACATCCACGGTACGGGTGGTGTTGGTGAGTTGAAAGGTCAGATCGTACAGCCGCAGCCAGCGTGTCGAGAGCCGCTCGTAATGTTCGGGCGCGCCGCGCACGCCCGGAAAGTCGGTCAGGCGCAGAATATCGTCAATGGACCAGGAGAGCGCATTGCCGCTGGCCTCGTCCAGTCCGGCGCTGATGGCGACAGCGGCGCTGCGGTGCCCGCCACCCGTGTCCGAGATTGCAAAAAGCACGTCTACCGAGCCACTCATAGACCTTCCTCAGGCAAGGGTCCGTAACGCGGGTATTCGGCTTGCTGCTCAGCCCCTCCCTGGCCCGCCCCGCTCGGAGAGAGAACCAGGCGCCTTCACCGGCGCGGGGAGATGGAACGGGGCGGCAGTGCCGGGGCGCCATGTTCACGGACCACTCAATGGTAACGCCGATGGTTGAAATCGCTGATCACCTTCTCCGCGATGACCGCGGCGGCGCGGGGCCGGCCGACACAGCGGGCATTCTCGCGCATCTCGGCCAGCAACCGGGGCCGGTTGAGCAACCGCTCCACGGTTGCCGGCACCGACTCGGCCATTCGCAACTGAACCCCGGCGCAGGAACGGACAACGTAGTCGGCGTTCCACTCCTCGTGCCCGGGTATGGGATCAATCACCACCAGCGGGACGCCACGCGCCAGCACCTCACTCACGATCAACCCGCCTGCCTTGGTGATCACCAGATCGCTGGCAACGATCAGGTCGTCCACAAAATTGACATACCCGTACAGCCGGAGGTTCAGACGGGGTGTGGAACGCTCCTCGGCAAGGTGCTCCACCAGAGTCGGGTTGCGTCCCGCCACAACGATCAGCGTGGCCTCGACCTCGCTGCGCTTGAGACCCTGCACGATCACCCGCACATGTTCATCGTCCACCCCGCCGCCAAAGAGGGTGATGATCCGCCCCTCCACCGGCAGGCCGTAGCGGGTGCGAATCTCCACCGGGTCCTTGGGTTCGGCGATCTGCGGATCGACTGGAATGCCACTGACGCAGATCTGCCTGGCGCTCACCCCGCGGGCGATCAACTGGTCGCGGGTCTGGGTGTCGCCGACGAAATAGCCGTCAATCTCGGTATAGGTCCAGAACGTATGGGCGGCATAGTCGGTGATGACGCAATAGATCGGCTGGGTCAACTGCGCGCTGCGCCGGTAGCGCACCAGCAACTCCATGGGTAAAAAGTGGGTGCAGATGATCACCTGCGGCAGAAAGGCCCGCAACAGATCCTTCAGCCCGGTAGTGCCGATGCTCTCGACGATCCGGCGCAGGTTATTGGTAAACTCGGCCAGATTGGGGTCTACATTACTCTGGGTGTAAAAATAGCCCCAGACCAGGGGCGCGCGGTCGGTGAGTTCCAGATACGAGCGGGCATATGCGACCCGAAACAGACGTGAGGTGTGGTCGAGCACGTCTTCCACCCGCACCTCGCCGGGCTGACGACGGGCAAAGGCAGCAGCCAGTGCCTCGGCGGCTCGCTTGTGGCCGGTACCAACAGAGGCGTGAAGCAACAACACTCGAGGCATGCGCGTGGTCCTGGAGGTGACGGACAGGTAACGGTGCAACCGCACCCATCGTACCATGTTTTTGCATCGGCAGGCGCTCACTCCTGAGAGCGCGGGCGGTTTGCCCTCGAACGCCAGGGAGGACGGGACACCAACGCCATGTGAACACTCCGCAAGGAGCGCCGCGCTACAGCCCGCCCGGGCGCCCTGAGCGACGACCTGCAACCCGAAATCTACAATCTCAAATGCTAAAAGACGCCTGCGCTCCCGGGGTGACGCCTTATACCACCTGGCATTGACGACCTCGCATGCTCCAGCGTCACCTCCACAGCCCGACAGCCCCCACACGGGGCTTTGTGGCGCTGTGGAGCTGGAGCGTTGCGGGATCTGAACAATGCGGCGCCATCAAGGCGAAACGGTATTACCCCACATGTGAACACGTACGCGATCCGGCCATTGACGTGGCCCCATCGCGGTGCTACAATGCCCCCGCCTTTAATGCAGCCCCGTGAGGCTGTGAAGGAGCAATGCAATGGCCGGATCATCGCGCGCCAGCGTGGCCTCTACCCACAGTTCCCCGCTTTTCGGGGTGTGGGTCTTTTTTTGTCCCGCGCGCTTACTTTGGGGACGGGGAAGCCTCATCGGGGATAGCGTTTGTTGCAGAGCGCATCAGGAAGCCATGGCTGCCGCAAGTCCTCACCCCCCCGGCCCTGAGCGGGAGAGGGAGAGTCCACATGGGGCGTCCCTACGCCCGTTCCCCCCTCTCCCTTGCGGGCTGTGCATTACCCACAAGTTGGGAGGGGGGCCGGGGGTGGTGAGGACAGAGCCGCCTGAGTTGCCCTCAACCGCTCCGTGGGTCCGTAGGATCGCTGGCGCTCAGGGGTGGGAAGGTCCTCACCCCCCCATCCCCCCTCTCCACCTACGGTGGAGAGGGGGGCGGGAGCAGCCTGATCAGGGGGTGGCGAGGACGAGAAGCCGTGGCCCAAAAAACTCTACCCCTGATAAGGAAGGCGAACCCCGGGTTCCCCTTCCCCCAACCGGTGGTGGGGACGCCTGACGCCCCGGCAGGCAGGGGCGTGGGGAACCCCGGGTTCCCCTTCCCC
>FWPV01009342.1_pt1 | contig 10047 bp, 5 predicted proteins | sample 2228371 | NCBI WGS metagenome assembly FWPV01 (sample SAMEA103939776, study PRJEB20133) | metagenome
CTGATTTGCGCAAAAAAATCAGCGCCGTCCTGGCGGGCCACTGATTTTTTTCAAAAACGTCACTTGCTCCCCCGCCCGGCCTCTGCTTGCATCGGCGCCGGGCGGACCGACAAGCGTCCGGTCCTGAGACCGGACGCGGCGCCGCGGTGGGCGCGCGGGGCGGGCAAACAAAGGCGAAGCCGGAGCCGGAAGGTTCCCTAACCGGCTGGTGGCGACACCAGCCCTTTGCAACATGGCCGAATCCAGCAGCAAACAAGACTTCTTTGTAGGCGTGGACCTGGGCGGGACAAAAATCCTGGCCGGCATCTTCGATAACTCCCTCAAAAACCTTGCCACCGCCAAGCTCAGCACCAAATCCCAGCGCGGCGTCGAGGCCGTCATCGAACGCGTCGCCCGGTGTGTTCAGGACGCCGTTGACGAGGCCGACCTCTCCCTCAAACAGATTGTTGGCGTCGGCATCGGCGCCCCCGGCTCGGTGGACTTTGACAGTGGGACTGTCATCTTTGCCCCGAACCTCGAGGGATGGAAGGATGTCCCCCTCAAAAAGCACCTTGAAAAGCTGCTGGGAGTGCCGGTGTTTGTCGAAAACGACTGCAACATCGCCGCCTTGGGCGTTTACGCCGCCGAACTGAAATCCAAACCGCGCCACATGGTTGGCATCTTCGTTGGAACCGGGATCGGCGGCGGCATTGTCATTGACGGCCACCTCTACAGCGGCTTCGGCCACACCGCCGGCGAAATCGGCCACATGGTGCTGGAGGTCAACGGCCCGAAATGCGGCTGCGGCAACAAAGGTTGTTTTGAAGCTCTGGCCAGCCGCACCGCCATCTTCCAGCGCATCAAGGCCGGCGTCAAAGACGGTCAGAAAACGCTGCTCACCGACATGCTCGGCGACGACCTGGACGACCTGCGCAGCGGCGACCTTCGCAAGGCCATCCGCCGCGGCGACAAGTTTGTGGACAAGGTCATCGAGGAGGCCGCCGAATACATTGGCATCGCCACCGCCAACCTGATCAACATCCTCAGGTTGACGGCCAACCTGATCAACATCCTCAACCCGGAGGTGGTTGTCCTTGGCGGCGGCGTCATGGAAGCCCTCCAGGACGAGATGATGAGCGTGATCATCGAAACCGCCAAGGATTATGCCATGGCCGGCGCCATGAAAGGCGTCGAAATCGTCGCCTCCAAACTCGGCGATGACGCCGGTATCACTGGCGGGGCTGTTCTCGCCCGCCGCGAAGCGAAAAAAGCCTGAAAAAGGCCTCGGCCGTCCCTCCGGCGAATTACTTGCTGCGCCTCAACCGGGTGGCGGTCTGGAAGGAGTCTGGAATTGGCGTTGACCGTGAGGGGGTTTGCGGAAAGAATGCCGGAGCGCCTGCGTCCAAAGAGAGCTTGGGGAAGGCGCTCCAAGGGTCCGGCAGCGAGGGCGGCCGGAGGTTGACGGATGGTCGGGCCGCCATCCACGAACATGGCGTGCGGCGGGGGGCCGCGAAGCAAGCCTGGGTGCGGCGGGGGGAAGATAACGGGGTCGCGCTGCGCGCCAAATCACAAGCGCAAGCATTATGTCCGATTTCTTCCAAACTGGCGCCATCGCCACTCTGCACCGCTTGGGGGTCCCGAACCTGAAACGTCTGGAGAGCGATCTGGTGGAGTTTGCACAGGAGACACCGATCGCCCTGGTGTTGCCCTGTCACATCCGCGAGGTGGGCACGCGGGCGCTGAGAGGCATCCTGCGGGAGCTGCGGCAGGTGCCATATCTGAAAGAGATCGTGGTGGGCATTGACGGCGCCTCCGGAGTTCGGCAATGGCGCAAAGCGCGCAACGCGTTCAGCCAACTGCCGCAAAAGCCGATGTTGCTATGGAATGACGGCCCGCGTCTGCAGGCGCTCTACCGGAAATTGGAGGACGCCGAGCTTTACGCGGGGCCGGGCGGCAAGGGCCGCAACGTTTGGATGTGTTTTGGGTATGTCCTGGCCAGTGAACAGAGCCGGATGATCGCCCTGCACGATTGCGACATTCTCACTTACTCGCGGGAGTTGCTGGCCCGGCTCTGTTACCCGGTGGCCCATCCGGTGATGGGCTTCGATTTCTGCAAGGGTTACTATGCGCGGGTGACGGATCAGCTTAATGGGCGGGTGATGCGGCTGTTGGTCACGCCGTTAATCCGCGCCCTGAAGAGTATTTTGGGCAGCCACCCGTATCTGGTGTACATGGACACCTTCCGGTATCCGCTGGCGGGGGAAATGTCGTTGGACACCGACCTGGCGCGGCGGGTGCGAATTCCCCACGATTGGGCTTTGGAGGTCGGCATGCTGGCGGAGGTGTTCCGCAACACGGCGCCCCGGGCGATCTGCCAGAGCGATTTGTGCGAGAACTACGATCACAAGCATCAGGAATTGTCCGCCCGGGATCCGGACAAGGGCTTGAACAAGATGGCCATAGACATCGTGAAGTCTTTCTTCCGGCGGATGGCGGCCGAGGGCATCAAGCTGGATACGGGGCTGTTTGACACGCTGTTGAGCGCCTTCAACCGACAGGCGGAGGATACCTTGCGGTTTTACGGCGCTGACGCTGCCATGAATGGCCTGAAATACCCCCGCCACGAGGAGGAAAACGCCGTGGCGACCTTTGTGCGCTCGATTCGCGCGGCCGCGGACAGCTTTCTGCGGGACCCGCTGTGGTCGCCGTTGATTCCGAACTGGAACCGGGTGGAATCGGCGTTGCCCGGTTTTTTGGACGAATTGCGGGAGGCCGTGCGTTTGGACATGAAGGATTGACATTATTTTGGTGGGGGTTTTATATGGGGGCGCACAGCATGGATTAACATTGGCCAGGAAACTTATGACGGATCTCAAAAAACTCTATGAGGCGGTCGTTAACGGCGACGCCAAGGCCGCGCACGCAATCACCCAACAGGCATTGGCCGAGGGAGTTGACCCGCTGGTGCTGGTCAACCAGCATATGATCCCCGCCATGGACGAGGTCGGCCGGCGTTTCGAGGCCAGCGAGTATTTTGTGCCGGAGCTGTTGATTGCCGCCCGGGCCATGAAATCGGCGCTGGACCTGATTCGCCCGCTGCTGGTGGCGCGGGGCGACAAGCCGGTGGGACGCGTGGCCATTGGCACGGTCAAGGGCGATCTGCACGACATCGGCAAGAACCTGGTGGCCTCGCTGTTGGAGGGGGGCGGCTTTGAGGTGATTGACCTGGGGGTGAACGTGCCCCCGGAGAAGTTCATCGAGACGGTTCGGGAAAAGCAGGCCAACATTGTGGCGATGTCCGCTCTGTTGACCACGACCATGCCGGCGATGAAGACCACCATTGACGCCTTGAAGCAGGCGGGGGTGCGGAACCAGGTGAAGGTGCTGGTGGGGGGCGCTCCCATCACCGAGAAGTATGCCGAGGAAATCGGGGCCGACGGTTACAGTGAGAATGCGGTCGGCGCGGTGGCTTTGGCGAAAAAAGTGGTTGCTGCCTGAGGGCTGCCATGCATCCGTTGATCGGGCAGCTCCTCGGTGCGGGGCCGGTCATTACGGACGGCGCTTGGGGAACGCAACTTCAGGCCCGCGGGTTGGCGCTGGGCGAGTTTCCGGACGCGTGGAATCTCTCTCATCCGGACCGGGTCGCCGAGGTGGCAGCGGCTTACGTCGCGGCGGGCAGCCGAATTATTTTAACCAACACCTTTGGCGCCAACCGCCTTCGGTTGGGGGACCACGGCGCGGCCGACCAAGTCCGGCAATTGAACCAAGCCGGCGTGAAACTCTCGCGCCAGGCGGCGGAGGGACGGGCGCGGGTCTTCGCCTCCATCGGCCCCACCGGCAAAATGCTGCTAAGTGGCGACGTGTCGGAGGAGGAGATGACAGCCGCGTTTGCCGAACAGGCGCGCGCCTTGGCGGAGGCCGGCGCTGACGGTCTGGTGGTCGAAACCATGGCCGATTTGCAGGAAGCCACCCTGGCGGTGAAAGCCGCGGTCGAGACGGGGTTGCCGGTGGTGGCGTGCATGGTTTTTGACAGCGGCAAGGCCAAAGACCGCACTTTGATGGGCAACACCCCGGAGCAGGCTGCGGAAGCTCTCGCGGCCGCAGGCGCGGAGGTCATCGGCGCCAATTGCGGCCAGGGTATTGCCGGATTCGAACCGATATGCCGGCGCCTCAAGGCCGCGACGGACCGTCCGATCTGGATCAAAGCCAATGCCGGCCTGCCCCGGATGATCGAGGGACGCCCCCATTATGACACCACGCCCGAGGAGTTTGCCGGTCACATCCCCGCGCTGATCGAGGCGGGCGCAAGTTTCGTGGGCGGCTGCTGCGGCACCAGCCCCGCTTTCATCGCCGCCGTGTGCCGCGTCCTGGCGGCACGTCCTTGAGCCCGCCTGGCGGCGGGGCCGGCCCGGACCGCCAACGGCCGGGGGGGAAGCAGACTGCCCGAAAGGGTTCCGCCGCCCAACTGGACGCGATGGAAAGGTAGCCATTATGAACAGCCGAGAACGAGTTCTGGCCCATTTGGAGGGACGGCCGGTGGACCGTCTGCCCCTCATGCCCATCACGATGATGTTTGCGTGCGCGCAGATCGGAGCGCGCTACCGCGATTATTGCTGCGATTACCGCGTGCTGGCCGAGGGCCAGATTCAGACCGCCGGCGCATTCGGATTCGATTATGTGAACACCATGTCCGACCCGGCGCGGGAGGCGGCCGATTGCGGCGCGCGCGTCGAGTACTTCGACAGCCAGCCGGTGGCACTTGTCGAGGACGACGCCCTCCTGGCGGACAAAAAGCGGCTGGCGACACTCAAAATCCCTGATCCTTTGGGGGGCGGCCGGATGCACAACGGGATCAAGGCGGTGGCCTTGCTCAAGGAACGGGTGGGACGCGAGAAGATCGTCGAGGGCTGGGTCGAGGGGCCCATTGCCGAGGGCGCCGACCTGCGCGGCATCAACACGCTGATGACCGATTTCTTTGACGATCCCGCGTTTGTGAGGGACCTGTTCGATTTCGTGGTCGAGCTCGAGCTGCGGTTTGCGCGCGAGCAGGTGCGCGCTGGCGCGGATGTCATCGGCGTGGGCGACGCGGCCGCGTCGCTGGTTGGGCCGCAGGTCTATGCCGAGTTTGTGTGGCCGGCGGAAAAGCGACTGGTGGCAGGCATCCAGGAGATGGGGGCCAAAGTGAGATTGCATATTTGCGGGAACACGCGGCGCATTTTGAACGGCATGGGCCGCCTGGGCTGCGAGATTGTGGACCTCGACTCGCTGGCGCCGCTGGCTGAAGCGCGGCGCGAGATGGGGCCGAACCAGGTGCTGCTGGGCAACCTCAATCCCGTCACCGTCCTTCGGAACGGCACGCCGGAACAGGTCACCGGGGCGGTCGCGCAGTGCCACCAGGACGCGGGCTCGCGCTTTATCGTGGGGGCCGGGTGTGAAGTCCCCCGCGACACCCCGCCGGAGAATCTGCGCGCGCTTTGCGCCTACGCCCACCAGCACAAGCCTTGAGGCGTTCGCGTTGGCGGTGGGGGTTCCGGGCTTGAATCTCTGGCGCGGGTGGCCCTCGGCGCGCGTTGCAGGTCAGTGGAGTTTCCGAGTGTCGGGGGCGCGGGTTGGGACACGGTCAGCCAGCGCGGGACTGTTGCCGTCACGCCGGTGTCGAGCTTCCGAGCGAGGGGTGAAAACGCGGTGATCGTGTTCGGGCGGGAGACCTTGGTTGGGCCCGTAAAGACTGGCCAGGAAAGGAGGGCGGGGGGACTTCCGTAGAGCTACGGAAAACAATTTCCGTAAAGAGTGGAATAGAGGGATTTCCCCCCGGAGAGTAAGGTATTCGGTGTTGAATTGTAGCGAGCCATTATTGATGCAAAGATGAAAGCGAATCTTGGGCGGCTGCATGCCGGGCGGGCCATAGGCCTGGCGTTCCTGTGCTTCACCTCTCCCCTTTACAGCCAGTTGTTCTCGGACAACTTCACCCGCGGGACGGACCCCGGTCCGTTGAGTCCCTGGATTGCACAATCCGGAACCTGGACGGTCACCGGCGGCGCGATGCGGGCGGGGACCAACTCCCTGATGAGCTATGGGAGCGCCTATATTACGAATTCATACTACAATTATTCCGTCGAAGCGCGGCTTCGGATGCCGGTCGGTGCCTACGGCGGCGGCATCGCCGGGCGGTTGAATCCGGCCACCGGGGCGCGGTATGCCGCCTGGCTTTATCCCGAGAACTCGGGCGGGGGATCCAATGTTGTCAAACTGGTCAAATTCCAGACTTGGACCAGCTTTGGCTACGACGGCATGGGCTCGGTTCCGATGCGGCAGGTGCAAGTGGGAGCGGTGGGCACCAACTGGCACACCCTCAAGCTGACGTTTCAGGGAAATCTGATTCAGGTCTTCTACGACGGCGCGCAGGTCATCAGCACCAACGACATCGAAGCAACGACTTATTCCTTCGGCGCTGTGGGATTGGATTTGTGGACCGATGCGACCGGTTACAACCTGTTTTTCGACGATGTCATTGTGACCAGCGGCGGTCCGCCCGTGGCCAACAACGACAGTTACACCGTCAGCACCACGGGAACGTTGGTCGTGCCAGACCCTGGCGTATTGGGCAATGACACGGGCGGCACCGGGCCGCTGCGGGCGGTGTTGGTCAGCGGTCCCACCCGTGGGACACTCAACCTCAGCACCAACGGCGGGTTTACCTACACCCCCAACACGGGCTATATCGGCAACGACAGCTTTACCTACCGCGCCAACGACGGGCAGACGAATTCCCCCAGCGCCACGGTTTCGATCGCCGTCACACCGAACCAGGCGCCGGTGGCTAATCCGGACAGCTACACGGTTCTGGCCAATACGCCGTTGATTGTCGCGGCTCCAGGGGTGTTGGGCAACGATACCGATCCGGAGGGCAGACCCCTCCGGGCGGTTTTGGTGGCCGGCCCCGCCTCCGGCACGCTCACCCTGAGCACGAACGGAGGCTTCACTTATACGCCAAACGCCAACTACACCGGGACGGACAGCTTCACTTACCGCGCCAACGACGGGATCAGCAACTCGGCCGTGGCGACCGTCAGCATCAGCGTGGTGTTTGGGGGCACCTGGTGGTTGGAGAACTTTGCGCGCACGAATGAACCGGGAACGCTGGATCCGTGGATTGCCCAGGCAGGAAACTGGACGATCAACAGCGGGGTTCTCTACGCCGGAACGAACATCAATCAAAGTTACGGCCTGGCCTGCGTGACCAGCCTGTGGACCAACTTCGCCGCGCAGGCCCGCTTCCAGTTTCCTGCCGGCGCCTATGGCGGGGGTTTGGGCGCCTGCCTGAATCCTGCGACCGGCGCGCGGTACTCAGCGTGGATTTACCCGGAAGGTTCGTTCGGGGGGTCGAATGTGTTGAAGTTGGTGAAGTTTCAAGACTGGACAACTTTTGGATACAATGGGGTGCCCTCGAGCATCATGCAACAGGTAAGCGTGCCGCCGGTCGGCACTAATTGGCACACCATCAAGATGGCGGTCATGGGCGGCCGTATCGCGGTTTACTACGACGGGCGGCTGGCGTTGAGTGTTTCGGACGCCGAGGCGCAGCCCTACACCAGCGGCGGCATCAGTTTGGACATGTGGACGGCGACGGCGGGATACCGCATGGCGGTGGATGACGTGATGGTTGATCCGCTGGTGACCCGGGATGAGTACTCCGTTGACGAGGACACCGTCCTGACGCTGCCGGCTCCGGGAGTTTTGGCCAACGATTCGGGGGTTTTCGGCACCAACTATTCGGTGGCGCTCGTGACGGGGCCGACCAATGGAACCTTGATCCTGAACACCAATGGCGGATTTACCTACACCCCGGCGACCAACTATTACGGGCCGGACAGCTTTGTCTATCAGGCCAGTGATGGCCAGACCAACCTGGGCACGGCACTGGTCAGCATCCAAGTGAACGAGGTCAACGATCCGCCCCTCCTGCCCACCCTTCCCAATCTGACGATTGATGAGTTGACGCCGGTGGTGGTGACCAACACGGCCACCGACCTGGATGTGCCGGCGCAGACTCTGACCTACGCCCTGATTTCGCCCCCCGCCGGGGCTCAAATTGACTCCAATGGGGTGATTACCTGGACCCCGAGCGAGGCGCAGGGGCCGACCAACGCCACGATTCGGACTCGTGTGACCGACAGCGGCACTCCCCCGCGGAGCGCCACCAATTCGTTTGTGGTGACGGTCAACGAGGTCAACACGCCGCCGACCCTGCCGGTTCAGCCCGACGTGGAGCTCGTCGAGTCGGCGACCTTGGTGGTCACCAATGCGGCCTTCGATCCGGACCTGCCGCCCAACCCGCTGAGCTACACCTTGCTGACGGCCCCCGCCGGGGCCACGGTGACCAACGGGATCATCGTGTGGCAGCCGGCCGAGACCGACGGCGGCACGACCAACCTGTTCACGATGGTGGTCAACGACAACGGGGTGCCGCCGTATCAGGCGACCAACCAGTTCACGGTGGTGGTGGTGGATGACAACCAGGCGCCGGTGCTGCCGGTCCAGCCCGACCGCACCATTGCGCCGCTGACCGAGTTGATCATCACCAACCGGGCCACCGACGTGGACCTGCCCGCCGACACCCTGGTTTACAGCCTGGTGGTGGGGCCGAGCAACGCCACGGTGTCCGCCGCGGGGGATATTTTCTGGACGCCGGCCGAGGAGCAGAACAACAGCACCAACCTGTTTGTGACGGTGGTGACCGACAGCGGCACCCCGCCCCTGAGCGCCACCAACAGCTTCATCGTGTATGTGAACCGCAATCCGGTGATAGTGCTGGAGGGCTTCGAGCTGGTGGCCGAGAGCTGCGTGCCGACCAACAACCGGGTGGACCCGCAGGAGCGGGTGCTGGTGAGCTTCAGTCTGAAGAACACCGGGACGGGGCCGGCGACCAACCTGGTGGTGAGTTTGCTGGAGACCAACGGGGTGGTGGCGCCCGGGGGGGCGCAGCCCTACGGGGTGTTGCCGGCGGGGGGGCCGGCGGTGAGTCTGCCGTTTGAGTTTACGGCCGGGGGGGTGTGCGGGAGCAACGTGGTGCCGGTGCTGGAATTTCGGGAGGGGGAGACGGTGTTGGGGCGGGCGGAGGCGATTTTCCCGATGGGGGAGGTGGCCACGGTGCTGACGCAGAACTTTGACACGGTGAGCGCGCCGGCCTTGCCGGAGGGGTGGACGACCTTTGCCAGCGGGGCGCAGTCGGGGTGGGTGACGCAGAGCGCGGTGCGGGACACGCCGCCGCAGGCGGCCTACACGGCCAACGCCACATCGCTGGGGGTCAGTGCGCTGGTGTCGCCGCCGCTGGTGCTGGCGGTGAGCGAGCCCCGGCTGTCCTTCCGGCACAGTTTCAACATGGAGTCGTCGTCCTCGGGCGTGGGGTATGACGCCGGGGTCCTGGAACTGGCGGTGGGGACCAACGGGTTTGTGGACATGGTGGCGGCTGGGGGCGTGTTCCTGACCAACGGCTACAACCGGACGGTTTCGACGGGGTATGGGAGCGCGCTGGCGGGGCGGGCGGCGTGGAGCGGCAACAGTGGGGGATTTGTGACCGTCGAGGTTCGGCTGCCCGACAGCGCGGTGGGCCAGACCATTCAATTGCGGTGGTTGTGTGCGACCGACGCGGGCGGGGTCAGCGGCAGTGGGTGGCGCGTGGACACGATCGGCCTCAGCGGGCTGGCCTGCTGTGCGAACAGTCCGCCGGTGCTGGCCGGGGTGGAGAACCAGACGCTGGCCGAAGGGGAGACCTTGATTGTGACCAACACCGCCCTGAGCCTGGGGCATCCTGCCAATCCGCTGATTTACCAATTGGAAGCTCCGCCCCTCGGCGCCGCCATTGACACGAACGGCGTGATCACCTGGACGCCGGAGGAGTCGCAAGGCCCTGGCACCTACACCCTCACCACCATTGCTTGGAACAGTGGCGCGCCCGCGCTGGCGGCCACCAACAGCTTTGTGGTGGTGGTGGGAGAAGTGAACACCGCGCCGGTGCTGCCGGGGCAAGCGGACGTGACGGTGGCGGAGCTGGAGACGTTGGTGGTG
>FWPV01017222.1_pt1 | contig 10047 bp, 9 predicted proteins | sample 2228371 | NCBI WGS metagenome assembly FWPV01 (sample SAMEA103939776, study PRJEB20133) | metagenome
GAGGCGGCCTCGCCGGGGTGCCCCTGCGGGAAGCCCGGATGATAGGCGCGCGCGCCCCGGCGCAGGGGTTCGTCCAGTCCCATCGGCACGGCGGGCGCGCCGCCTTCGGTGGTCAGGACGGCGGCGTCGGCGCGGGTGTCGACATGGACCTTGGCGGCGACGCCACGCCCGTCGGCCACGACAATGGCGGCCTGCTTGCAGCCGTCGACCACATGGCGAGCGGTCAGCCAGACGCCGTCGTCGCCGACCGAAAACGCCGTTCCCGAGCCGGGCGAGGGCTTGTCGGGCACCTGGACCACGATTGAAGGATCGAACGGCGAGGACGGTCCCAGCGGCAAGCCTTCCTCGCCCGGCACCGGCGGCGGCGGGGGCGGCGCGTCCGAACGCTCCTGGCGACCGACAGCGACGATCACCAGGGCGCTCACCGCCGCAGCATAGACCAGCCAGTCGGGAAGCTTGGGGAAATGCACCGGACGACCTCCGCGCGCCAGTGTATCAGCCCCCGACCGCCGCGGCCAGGATCAGCGCGACGCCCAGCTTGGCGCCGACCAGCAGGGCGGCGGCGGCGACCTCACCTTCGTTTATGCGTTCGGGAAGGCCTTTCAGCAGCATGTCCGTAATGCGGAAGACCAGCAGCTGAACCGCGATGGTGGCCGCGCCCCAGATGACGATCTCGGTCACCGAGGTCGAGGCCTTCAGCGACACCGACAGCGGGATGGCCAAGCCCACGAACACGCCGCCCAGCGACAGGGCCGCAGCCGAATTGCCCTCACGGATCAGGGTGATTTCCTTGTGCGGCGTCAACAGGGCGTAGAGCGCCGCGCCCAGGATCAGCATGACCAGGGTCACGCCCGCATGCAGCAGGGTGATCGGAAAGCCGGTGGCGAAGGCCTGGACCTCGGGCGACTGAAGCTGGGACGGCATGGACGCAAATGACCCCGATAAACGTGCTGCCCCCTGACTAACACGGGTCGGCAAGGCTTGCGTAGGGGGCGCCCGTCTCCGGCGAGCGGCGGCCTTAAGCCGCCTCGTCCTCGTCGTCGTCGGACAGCACGCCCGCCATCGCCGCCAGCGACAGCTTGCGCAGCGCCGAGGCGCGGACCTTTTCGCTTTCGCTCTTCAGCTGGCCGCAGGCGGCGAGGATATCGCGACCGCGCGGGGTGCGGATCGGCGAGGAGTAGCCGGCCTTGTTGAGGATCGCGGCGAAGGCCTCGATCGTCGCCCAGTCCGAGCACTGGTAGTCGCTGCCCGGCCAGGGATTGAACGGGATCAGGTTGATCTTGGCCGGGATGCCCTTGATCAGCTTGACGAGCGCGCGCGCTTCTTCAGGGCTGTCGTTGACGCCCTTCAGCATCACATATTCGAAGGTCACGCGGCGGGCGTTGCTAAGGCCCGGATAGGCGCGGATGCCGGCCATCAGCTCGGCGATCGGGTACTTCTTGTTCAGCGGCACCAGGACGTCGCGCAGCGGGTCGTTGGTGGCGTGCAGGCTGATGGCCAGCATGGCCTGGGTGGTCGTGCCCAGCTTTTCCAGCATCGGCACGACGCCCGAGGTCGACACGGTGATCCGGCGACGCGAGATGGCGATGCCCTCGTTGTCGCTGATGATCTCGATGGCGTCGGCCACCTGGCCCAGATTGTAGAGCGGCTCGCCCATGCCCATGAACACGATGTTCGAGAGCTGGCGGTCTTCCTTGTCGGACGGCCATTCGGCCAGGTCGTCCTTGGCCACCTGCACCTGGGCGACGATCTCGGCCGTGGTCAGGTTGCGGACCAGCGGCTGGGTGCCGGTGTGGCAGAAGCTGCAGTTCAGCGTGCAGCCGACCTGGCTGGACACGCACAGGGCGCCCGCGCGACCAACACCGGGGATATAGACGCTCTCGACCTCGATGCCCGGGGCCATGCGGATCAGCCACTTGCGGGTGCCGTCCTTGGACACCTGACGCTCGACGATCTCGGGACGGGCGATGGTGAAGGCCTCGGCGAGACGGGCGCGCGTTTCCTTAGCGACATCGCTCATGTCGGCGAAGTTGGTGACGCCGCGATGGTGCATCCAGCGGAAGATCTGGGTGGCCCGCATCTTGGCCTTGCCGTGCTCGACCACGCCGCTCTCGACCAGCGCCGCGACCAACTGCGGGCGCGTCAGGCCCGACAGATTGATCAGGGGCTTGGTGACGGGGGTGGCGGGCGCGGCGTCGGACGAGACGCGCGACAGGCGGGTCTATAGCAGATCAGGCCCGGTTTTCCAAAAGGACGCCCCTGGCCGGAATGTCACACCTTCCTGAACCGGCTGCCCTGGCTGGCCATCAGGGCCAGGGCCCAGTCGTCGGGGACGATCTTGGCGAAGGCGGCGATGGCCTTGTTGGGCGCGCCGGGCACGCAGATCGAGCGATTGGCCTCGGCGGCCTCGTAGCCAGCGGCGGCGACCTCGTCGGCGCCCAGCCACATCCAGTCCGGCACGCCCTGGCTGACCTGGGCGCGGGTGCCGTTGACGTCGTGGAACTCCGAATAGGTGAACCCAGGGCACAGGGCGCTGACATGCACCCCGTTCGACAGGTTCTCCAGGTGCAGGCTCTGCGAGAACTTCACCAGAAAGCCCTTGGTGGCCGCATAGAGGGTATGGCCCGCCGCGCCGGGGACCAGACCCGCCAGCGAGGCCACGCTGACGATGCGGCCGAACTTGCGCTCAACCATGCCCGGCAGGACCTTGTGGGTCATCTCGCAGACGCTGGTCAGCATCAATTGCAGAAACTTGGCCTGGTCGGCCCAGCTCGTGGCGTCATAGGTACCGGGCAGGCCATAGCCGGCGTTGTTGATCAGCGCATCGACCACCCGCCCCTGCTCGGCCACAGCCGCCAGGACCGTGTCGACGCCGCCGGGCTCGGCGAGGTCGGCGGGGATCGCATACGCCTCGACGCCGGAGCGCAGCTTGATCTCGGCGGCCAAGCCCTCCAGGCGGTCGGCCCGGCGCGCGGTCAGGGCCACGTCATAGCCGTGGCTGGCGTAGATGCGGGCGGAGGCTGCCCCGATGCCGGCGGAGGCGCCGGTGATCAGGGCGAGACGACGGGCCATGCTGGATCGATCCGATGAATACAAAAGCGTTGTCGGAGACGAGCACGGCCCGCGATTTGGTTCAAGCAGCGGACCGGGGCGACCGCGCGCGGCGGCGGGCGACGCAGAGCAGAATCGGGGCAGGCCTTACCGCAGCCCGCTCAGAAGATCTGCGACCGTGATCCGGGACAACCGCTCGGCGGCGGCGTGATCCGCCGCAAGAATCGCCGCGCGGACGGCGTCGGGGATCTTCTCGCCCACGGGGCAGCCCTTCACGCCCTTGGGCGCCACACCCAGATGCGCGCAGCCGTTGACGGCCCGAAGCACCACGTCGAGCGTGATCGTCTCGGCGGGCTTGAGCAGCCAGGCGCCGCCATTGGCCCCGGCGCGCGCGCCGATCAGCCCGGCCTTGCCCAGCATGGCGGTGACCCGGCGAACCACGACCGGATTGGTCGGCACCGAGGCGGCGAGCTCGGCGCTGGCCACCGCGCGATCGGCCGAGAATGCGGCCTTGTGCGCCAGATAGGCCAGGGCATGGGCCGCGACGGGGAATTTCTGACTGTCCGACATCTCAACCCGGGAACGTAAGGTGGCCGGCTGCGCGTTCAACCGAAAACTGGCTGGCGGCGGAAGCCTTCACCGATGGAGGGGCCGCATGATGCAACGCAGCGTGATGATTGAACCGGGCGCGGTTTGGGTGTATCGCGCCGCGCTTGATCGCGATATGGGTCGGCCAGCAGCGTTTTGCGAGGGCTCCCCGGAGGGATTACATGGCTTCCGAAGCCCCCCACGACTCCGCAGCCGATTGTGCGCCTGCGTCCTCAGACATTCCGCAACAAGACGGCGCCACGACCAATGGCCACGGCCATGACCTGAAGGGTCATGGCTTCTTCGCCCTGGCCCTGGGCTCGGTGGGCGTGGTCTTCGGCGACATCGGCACCAGCCCGCTGTACGCCTTTAAGGAAGCCTTGGCGGCGGCGTCCCATGACGGCGTGACGCGGTCGGAAATCTTCGGCGTGGTCTCGCTGGCGCTGTGGGCGCTGATCCTTGTCGTGACGATCAAGTACGTCGTCTTCATCATGCGCGCCGACAACAAGGGCGAGGGCGGGGTTCTGTCGCTGATGGCCCTCGCGCAACACGCCATGGGCAAGCGCACCACGCTGGTCTTCGCTCTGGGCGTGGCCGGCGCGGCGCTGTTCTATGGCGACGCGGTGATCACCCCGGCCATGTCGGTGCTGTCGGCCGTCGAGGGTCTTCGCACCATTCCCGCGCTGGAGCGTGGCGTGACCAATGAGGTCGTGCTGCTCATCGCGACCGCGATGCTGCTGGGTCTGTTCTTCATCCAGAGCCGGGGCACGGCTTCGGTCGGCAAACTGTTCGGCCCGGTCTGCGCTCTTTGGTTTGGCGCGATGTTCTCGTTGGGCCTGATGAACCTGGCGGGCAACCCCGGCATCCTGATGTCGATCAGCCCCCACTATGCGGTCAAGTTTCTGGCCGAGCACGGCCTGACCGGCTTCATCGTTCTGGGCGCGGTGTTCCTGACCGTGACCGGCGTCGAGGCCCTGACCGCCGACATGGGCCACTTCGGCCGCTGGCCGATCCAGGCCGCCTGGCTGTTCTTCGTCTTGCCCTGCCTGGCCATGAACTATCTGGGCCAAGGGGCCTTCGCCCTGACCACGCTGCAAACCGCCGAGGCCGCCGGAACGGCGATGCCGGAGCTCAACTGGTTCTTCGAGATGGCCCCCGAGGCGCTGCGCCTGCCGCTGGTGCTGTTGGCCGGCGCGGCGACGGTGATCGCCAGTCAGGCCGTCATCACCGGCGCGTTCTCGTTGACCCAGCAAGCCATCCAGCTGGGCCTGCTGCCACGCCTGGACGTGCGCCGCACGTCCGAGACCCAGTCGGGCCAGATCTTCGTGCCCCAGCTCAACACCATGCTTCTGGTCGGCGTGCTGGCCATCATGTTCACGTTCCAGAGCTCCTCGGCCCTGGCCCACGCCTATGGCCTGGCCGTGACCGGCACGATGATCGTGACCACCTGCATGGCCTTCATCGTCATGCGCAAGCTGTGGAAGTGGAGCATGCCGATGGCGCTGCTCTTCCTCGTGCCGTTCCTGACCCTGGACATCACCTTCCTCAGCGCCAACGCCCTGCGCTTCTTCTCGGGCGGCTGGCTGCCGGTGCTGATCGGCGCGGCGCTGTTCACGGTCATGGCCACCTGGGTGCGCGGCAGCCAGATCCTGACCGACAAGACCCGCCGCGACAGCCTGCCCGTCGCCGATCTGATGGACATCCTGCGCGCCCGCGCGCCGCACCGAGCCCCGGGCACGGCGATCTTCCTGACGTCGGACCCGGACATGACGCCCGTCGCCCTGATGCACAACCTCAAGCACAACAAGGTGCTGCACGAGCGCAACGTCATCCTGACGGTCCGCACCGCCGAGACGCCGCGCGTCGCCGAGGAGGACCGCGTCAAGATCGAGAAGGTCAACGACGACTTCAAGAAGGTCGTGGTCAACTACGGCTTCATGGAAAGCCCGAACATCCCCAAGGCCCTGGCCGTCTGCCGCAAGCAGGGCCTGAAGTTCGACATCATGGCCACCAGCTTCTTCTTGGGACGCCGCTCGATCGTGCCGTCGGCCAACAGCGGCATGCCGCTGTGGCAGGATCGCCTGTTCATCTACCTGATGAAGAACGCCGCCAATCCGACGGACTTCTTCAAGATCCCGCCCGGCCGCGTGGTCGAGCTGGGCGCACAGGTCACGGTCTAGGCGATGGAAACGGCCCTGCGGATCATCGGCGACGGCCTGTCGATCGCCGCCCTGACCATCATCGCCACCACCGCCCATGGCGCCTGGAAGCGCATCCCGGCCGGCACGAGCGTGCCGATCGTCTGGGGGCGTGACGGCAAGCCCGCGCTTCGGCTGACCAAGGCCGCCGGTCTGTTATGGGTCCCGGTGGCGTCCATGGCGATCATCTTCGCCTTCACCCTCTCGGGGACGACCTTCCGGGCGGAGGGGCTCGAGGCGATCATGGTGTTCTGCGTGCGCGCCACCCTCGGCGCCGTGCTGGCCATGGCCCAGCTTTTCCACCTGCGCTCCGTCATCAAGACGTTGCAGGACGAGGGCCAGCTCTAGCGGCCCTATTTACGCTTGACCCGCGCGGTCTTTCGCCGTTGAAGGCGCGCGACTTTGTGTTTCCTCGATAAGGACCCCGCTCATGGCCGACAAGTCCGTGAAGAAGGTCGTGCTCGCCTATTCGGGCGGCCTCGACACCTCGATCATCCTGAAGTGGCTGCAGACCGAATACGGCGCTGAGGTCATCACCTTCACGGCCGACCTGGGCCAGGGCGAAGAGATTGAACCGGCCCGCGCCAAGGCCCTGGCCGCCGGCGTCAAGCCCGAGAACATCTTCATCGAGGATGTCCGCGAAGAGTTCGTGCGCGACTATGTCTTCCCGATGTTCCGCGCCAACACGGTCTATGAAGGCCAGTACCTCCTGGGCACCTCGATCGCGCGTCCGCTGATCGCCAAGAAGCAGATCGAGATCGCCCGCAAGATGGGCGCAGACGCCGTCAGCCACGGCGCGACCGGCAAGGGCAACGACCAAGTCCGCTTCGAGCTCGGCTACTATGGCCTCGAGCCCGACATCACCGTGATCGCCCCGTGGCGCGAGTGGGACTTCAAGTCCCGCGAGGCCCTGCTGGACTTCGCCGAAAAGCACCAGATCCAGATCGCCAAGGACAAGCGCGGCGAAGCGCCGTTCAGCGTCGACGCCAACCTGCTGCACTCCTCGTCCGAAGGTAAGGTGCTGGAGGATCCGGCGGTCGAGCCGCCCGAGTTCGTCCACATGCGCACCATCGCGCCGGAAGACGCGCCCGATCAGCCGACCATCATCACCATCGACTTCGAGAAGGGCGACCCCGTCGCCATCGACGGCGTGGCGATGAGCCCGGCCACCCTGCTGACCAAGCTGAACGAACTGGGCCGCGACAACGGCGTCGGTCGCCTCGACCTCGTCGAGAACCGCTTCGTGGGCATGAAGTCGCGCGGCGTCTACGAGACCCCGGGCGGCACCATCCTGCTGGCCGCCCACCGCGGCATCGAGAGCATCACGCTGGACCGGGGCGCCATGCACCTGAAGGACGAGCTGATGCCCAAGTACGCCAGCTTGGTCTACAACGGCTTCTGGTTCTCGCCCGAGCGCGAGATGCTGCAAGCCGCCATCGACTACAGCCAAGACAAGGTCACCGGCCGCGTCCGCGTGAAGCTGTACAAGGGCAATGTCACGGTCATCGGCCGCGAGAGCCCCTACAGCCTCTACGACCAGGACCTGGTGACCTTCGAAGAAGGCAAGGTCGCCTACGACCACCGTGACGCCGGCGGCTTCATCAAGCTGAACGCCCTGCGCCTGCGGGTCCTGGCCAAGCGCGACAAGCGCGGCTAGGCGGCACGCTGAGGCTAAGGGCTTAAAGGGCGTCGCGGGGAGACTCGCGGCGCCCTTTTTCTATGGGCGATGTCTTTTCGGAGCGCGCATCGCTATGGCTAGCTGATATATCAGAGGAGGGTCTGGGGCGATGACACCGGCAAGAACCTGCAAGTTGGGCGTTGCGTCCATTGTGCTGGCGCTCTCGATCAGCGCCGCCGCTTCGGCCCAGACCGCCCAGGCTTCGGCGCCTGAGCCGTCAGGCTTTGCGAGCCAGGCTGACGTCCAGGCCCAGCTGCGCGAAATGCTCGGCGCGATGAAGCCCGATCAAGGCTTCGCCTGGCGCCCGCTGGTCCGCGACGGGGCCAATGTGGCCGCGATCGAAATCTGGAAGAAGCCGGGCCGTCCCGCCGTGCACCCGAGCGAGTCGGAATACGCGATTGTACTGGAGGGGGCGGGCGTCCTGCTTTCTGGCGGCGTCCTCATCGATCCGGCGGCCCGCAATGCGGGGCTGGTCGAGGGAAGTCGTATCGAGGGCGGCGCGACACGCCCTCTTGCCCCGGGCGACGTCATCCTTGTCCCCGCAGGCGTTCCGCACTGGTTCGGCGTTACCGGCGAGCGGCTGGTCCTTTTGGGGATCAAGCTGCCAGGCGGGAAATAGCCACCGCTCACACCCGATTGTAGGGATACCGGCGAGGATCATCCGCTGAAAGAACCAGCCTTCGACCGCGAGCAGTCGAAGGCCGCCCGTTGCGCTCGGCGCGCTTTTGCTGCATCTGCGGCGGGTCACTAAGGACCCGGCCAGACCGGGTGGCTACCCCGGGCGCCGATCCCTCGGGAAACTCTGCGGACCCCGCCCCAGGCGTGGGATCGGCTTGATCGATAGACTGCCCCCTCCATGACCCTTCTAGCGTCGGCGCGTCAGCAGTGGCTCGCCAACCCGCGCCGCGATCTGCTGGCCGGCACTGTCGTCGCCCTGGCCCTGATCCCGGAGGCCATCGCCTTTTCCATCATCGCCGGCGTGGATCCCGCCGTGGGGCTCTACGCCTCGTTCCTGATCGCCGTGACCATCGCCTTGGTGGGGGGGCGACCCGCCATGATCTCGGCGGCCACTGGAGCCATGGCGCTGGTGATGGTCACGCTGGTGCGTGATCACGGGCTGGAATATCTGTTCGCCGCCTCGCTGCTGTGCGGCGTGTTCCAAATCCTTATCGGCCTGCTGAAGTTGGGCCGTTACATCAAGTTCGTCTCTCGCAGCGTGATGACGGGCTTCGTCAATTCGCTGGCCATCCTGATCTTCCTCGCCCAGACGCCCGAACTGATCGGCGCCAACTGGCAGACCTTCGCGATGGTCGGGGCAGGCCTGGCGATCATCTACGGCTTTCCTCTGGTCACCAAAGCCGTCCCTTCGGCCCTGGTCGCGATCATCGTTCTCAGCGCCTTCGCGATCTTCACCGGCCTGGAGGTTCGCACCGTCGGCGACATGGGCGAAATGCCCTCCAGTCTTCCCGCCTTCCACCTACCGGCCGTGCCGCTGACCTGGGAGACACTGAGGATCATTGCGCCGGTCTCGGCGACCCTAGCCTTTGTGGGCCTGCTGGAATCCCTCCTGACCGCCAACCTGCTGGACGACATCACCGACACGCCCTCGGACAAGGATCGTGAGACGCGCGGTCAGGGCGTCGCCAACATCGTCTCATCCCTGTTTGGCGGCATGGCGGGCTGCGCGATGATCGGCCAATCGATCATCAATGTGACCTCCGGCGCGCGCGGTCGTTTGTCGACCCTTTGGGCCGGCCTGTTCCTGTTGTTTCTGATCCTCGTGCTCCAGGACTGGGTCGCCAAGATTCCCATGGCGGCCCTGGTGGCCGTGATGATCATGGTCTCGGTGGGCACGTTTGACTGGAAGTCCGTTTTGAACCTGCGCGCAACGCCGCCGCAGTCTTCCGTCGTGATGATCGCCACCACCCTGACGGTGGTTCTCACCCACGACCTGTCCAAGGGCGTCGTTCTGGGCGTGATCCTCTCGGCGATCTTTTTCATGCGCAAGGTCGGCAAGACCCTGGCGGTGACCGAGATCGAAACGCCTGAAGATGGGGTGTTACGCTACAAGGTCTCCGGTCAGTTGTTCTTCGCCTCGGCGGACCTGTTCGCCGCCAGTTTCGAGCATCACGGCCATCCCACGCGTGTGGAGATCGACATGTCCGACGCGCACCTGTGGGATCTGACGGGCGTGGCGGCGGTGGATAAGGTGGTTTACCGCTATCGGCGGCAAGGCGCTCAGGTCCAGGTGATCGGCATGAACGACGCCAGCCAGACCCTGGTTGATAGGGTCGGAAAGTCCGACAAGGCCCATCTGCCCGCGGGCGGCGGCGCCCACTGATCGGGCGTGTTTCTCACACCCGATTGTACGGATACCGGTCGCGGATCATCCGCTGAAAGAACCGGCCCTTCGACCGCGAGCGGTAGAACGCCGCGCTGATCCGTTCGGGCACGCCGACATAGACGTATTCGTCGCCGTCGTGGAACGTGACGAACAGCTTGCCGTGTTCGGGGGTGTAGTCGATCTCGGCG
>FWPV01002401.1_pt1 | contig 10046 bp, 9 predicted proteins | sample 2228371 | NCBI WGS metagenome assembly FWPV01 (sample SAMEA103939776, study PRJEB20133) | metagenome
TGTTAACCACAGCTTTTTCCCTTTGGTGGGAGGTCATGCACTTCCAGGCTGTTATTCCTGTCATAAGACCAATACTTTTGAGGGATTAAGTACTGAATGTTACGTTTGCCATAAAACAAACTTTGAGACTACTGTAAATCCAAATCATATTTCTACCGGGCTGCCGACTACCTGCGATGTTTGCCATTCAATTACTGCTTGGTCACCTGCAAGTTTTAATCATAACCTTACACAATTTCCTTTATCTGGAAAACATATAAATGTAAAGTGCAATGATTGTCATAAAACCGGATACACTGGTACGTCAACAGATTGTTACTCATGTCATCAGAATGATTATCAGTCAGTTTCCGATCCAAATCATGTTCTTCAAAATTATCCGAAAGATTGTACTCAGTGCCACTCGACTTCAGGCTGGGATGGGGCAAAATTTGATCATAATCAAAGTGGATTTCCTTTAACTGGAAGTCATATTCAGGTAAGCTGTGCAAGTTGTCATACTGGCGGATACAGTGGTATTTCAACCGATTGTGTCTCGTGTCATCAAACCGATTTTCAGCAGACAATAAATCCAAATCATGTTGCTATTTCTCTTCCAACAAATTGCGAAAGTTGTCATACAACAAATCCGGGTTGGAATCCGGCATTATTCCCATTACATAATAATTATTTTCCGCTTGTAGGTGCACACGCTTTAATCAAAAACTGTAATGACTGTCATAAGGGAAACTATAACACAACGCCCAAATTGTGCTATGATTGTCACGCAACAGATTTTAATTCTGCAAATAATCCTCCGCATCAATCACAGAATCTCTCCCACGATTGTTTGCAATGTCATAACATGAATAGTTGGTCTGGCGCAACCTTTAATCATAGCTTTTTCCCAATCTCAAATAAGCATAGTAAGGTGAGTTGTAACCAATGTCATTCTGAAACTGGTTATAAACCTCAATGCTTAAGCTGTCATCTAAATAAATTTTTGGATAAACATAAACCCGGTGACAGGACAGACTGTTGGAATTGCCATACAACAAACAATTGGGATTAAATAACAGATGAGTTATCTGATCAGAAAAATAAATTCACTCTTAAGAGTAAAATATCTTATACTTTCATTTTTAGCTTTAACACCTTTTATGTTCTCACAAATTAGCAATAATGAAATCAAAGAAGGCAAAGTTGGATATACTTCTTCACAATTCATTTACGTGAATTTTGACAATACAAAGGGCATTAGTGAAGGAGATACTCTTTATACTAAATCAAAAAACAAACTATTATCAGCTTTAATTGTTAAACATATCTCTTCCTCATCCGCAGCTTGTGAAAAGATAAATAATGATAACTTTAAGAAAGATATGGTTGTTTATGCCAGGTACAAGACTAAAGAAAACACCATTATTCCTGAATCCGATACTCTTAATTTGGAATCATCAATCAATGTCGTTACGATTCAGGAGTCAACAATTAATTCCACCAGACAAACTATTACCAGAGATAATATAATTTCAGGTAGATACTCGGTTCAATCTTATGCTGGGTTTTCAAATTTAGATAAAAAGTATGATTACTTAAGATGGCGACATTCTTTAATGTTTGGATTTGATAAAATTGGTGGTTCCGGTTTATCTTTTTCTTCTTATGCTTTTTTTGCATATCGTGTTGAAGATTGGGCAGAAGTCTCAAAAGATTTGTCCAGTGCTTTGAAGATTTATGATCTTAATTTAAAATATGAATTTGATGAATCCACAATCATATGGATTGGTAGATATCTTAACAGAAAAATTACTAATATCAGCGTCGTAGATGGAGTTCAGTTTCAGAAGTCTTTTCCATTTCTTACGATCGGATTAGTTGCTGGCTCCAGACCTGATTTTTATAATTTTGGGATAAACACTAAACTATTTGAGTACGGTATTTATTTGAATAGAACCGATCAAGTAGGTAGTAATGCAATGGAAAATACTTTAGCCTACTTTGAGCAGACTAATGACTTTAAAACAGATAGAAGGTTTGTATACTTTCAACACAATAATAACTTAATAAATAAGACAAATTTATTTGCATCAACTGAGATAGATATATATAAAGTGGAAAATGGCTCTGCGGAAAGTAATTTCAGTTTAACATCTCTCTATTTGTCCGCCAGATATACTCCGATTGAAGAATTATCATTTAGTCTATCCTATGATGCCAGAAAAAATATTATTTATTACGAAACATTTAAATCACTTGTGGACAGTATCTTAGAGAATGAAACTCGTCAGGGATTTAGAGCCAGAACAATCATCAGACCATGGAATAGTATATACTTAACATTACAATATGGATATCGTTACAGTAAGTCAGATTCAAGACCAAGTGACAATTACGGGGGAAGTCTTTCTTTCAACAATATTCCAATATTGGATGCATCAGCAATGGCTGATTTTAACAGACTACAAAGCAGCTATGTTGATGGATATGTTTACTCCTTTAATCTCAGTAAATATTTAACTGTACTTCAATCTGATTTTTCTGTAGGGCTGAGAAAAACGGATTATTCCTTTTTAAATAATTCTTCGAAATTAGAAGAGAAAGCTTTGTTGATAAATTTTTCGACTTTTGCGTTTCGCCCCTTCTCATTTTCGATAGGCTATGAAGGAGTTTTTGAAGATGAAAAAACATACAACAGAATATTACTTGATTTAACAACCCGATTTTGATAATTCTACTTGTCGTTAATCCTTTCCTTCTAAAATAATTATCCATATTTTTGCTTCAACAAGAGATAAATCAAAATGCACGAGTACATTGGCGCGATACATATGCACTCCACTTTTTCCGATGGAACAGGTGAAGTAACTGATATTGCTAAATTTGCAGATGAGGTTGGTTTAGATTACATAATCCTTACCGATCATAACACTCTGAGGGCCCTAAATGAAGGTTTTGAAAAATGGTATGGCAATACTTTACTTCTGGTAGGTGTTGAGATAAACGATAAGGAAAATAAAAACCATTATCTAGCATTTGGAATAAACGAAGCTTTTTCAACCCGCACACCTGCCAAAAAATATGTTGCAAAAGTAAAAGAACTGGGAGGGATTGGATTTCTTGCTCATCCTCATGAAAAACGTAAGCATAAAGAACATCCTGCTTATCCATGGACTGAATGGGATACGGATGATTTTACCGGAATTGAAATCTGGAATCACATGTCCGAATGGGTTGAAAATTTAACTGAAGAAAATAAGTACAGATCATTTCTTCATCCATTAAGAACCATTGTGGCACCACCAAAAGAAACTTTAAAAGTATGGGATGAACTTAATTACAAAAGAAAAGTTGTCGGTATCGGTGGGATTGATGCCCACGCGCATAAATATAATCTAGTTGGTTTTTTAGAGGTTGAAATATTTCCCTATAAAGTTTTATTTAAATCAATCCGTACTCACGTTTTGCTGAATCAACCAATAAAAAAGGGAAAGAGCACTAAAGAAGTTGAAATTGCAAAAGGACAAATCTACAATGCTTTAAAAGATGGCAGATGCTTTGTTGCTAATGATTATGTATCCGAATCAAAAGGTTTTAGATTTTATGCAGAAGCCAATGGGAAAAAATATCAAATGGGCGATGTTGTTCCCGAGCATAAAAATGTTGTTCTAAAGGTTTTAATCCCCGGTAAAAATGCTTTTATTAAATTGCTGAGAAATGGACATTTAGTTGAAACAGAGTCGGGTTTGGGTGCCGAATTTCTCGTTAATAAAAAAGGTGTTTACCGTGTTGAAGTTTTCTTTGAAGATCGTGCCTGGATTTATTCTAATCATATTCGTATTAATGTTTAGTTATCTTTTGTTCATCATATTAGGCTCTATTTAGCAAATCACATAAATTTTTTCTCTCCTGCAAACCAACACCTGAAACCTTTCTTTTATCTCTGAATCATACTTTTACAAAAAATAAAATTTCTGGTAATCGACATGATAACTTCACAACCAAAAGTAATTGTATTTTCTACACCGACCTGTACTTTTTGTAATCAGGCAAAGAGATACTTCAGAGAAAAAAATATCCGTTTCACAGATGTTGATGTTTCAAGAGATCAATCTGCTGCACGCGATATGATGCGCAGAACCGGACAGATGGGTGTGCCGGTTATCCTGATAAATAACAAACCAATTATTGGTTTCGACAGACCTAAAATAAACCAAATGTTAAACATAAAAGATTAATGGAGTTAAAAATGAAAATTAAACCGTTGGATGACAGAGTATTGTTAGAACCGATGCCTGCAGAAGAAAAAACTTCTTCTGGATTAATTATTCCTGATACAGCTAAAGAAAAACCAAGAGTGGGTTTGGTAGTTGCTGTTGGAACTGATGATGATCTAAATGAAAAAATTAAAGCAGGAAATAAAGTACTGTTTGCTAAATATGGCGGCGATGAAATCGAAATAGAAGGTAAAGAATTCAGAATTTTACAAAGATCTGATATACTAGCAGTAGTTGAAGATTAAATTTTAATAATAAAGAAGGAACAAAAATGTTAAAGACAAATCTCACACACGTACTTTCAGAAAAAGAACATTCTGAAATTATTAACAATAATGAAAATGTTATGATATGCTGCGGAAGAATGGGACCAATGTGCATTCCCGTTTATGAAATTATGGAAGAACTTGAGGCGGAATATCCAAACGTAAAATTTGCTGATATGGAATTCGATTTACCCGATGCAAAAGTAATTCGTAATTTACCTGAAGCCAGAAGTTTTCAGGGACTGCCTTTCACAATTTATTATAAGAACGGTAAAGTTGTTAAGGCAACAAGCAGTATTCAGTCCAGAGATCAAATTACTTCAATCCTGGATCAGTATTTTACAGAAAACGTAAAAGAAACAACTGAAAAATAATTTTGCCGAAGGAGCACAATCTTTTCATTTAATAGATTGTGTTCCATCCCATTTATGTTATCGGAGAAACAATGGATAATCATTTTGATGTTATAATTATTGGTGCCGGAGCAGCAGGATTAACAGCTGGCATTTATCTCTCTCGTGCTAAAATAAAAACTTTAATTCTTAATGAAGGAGCGGTTGGCGGGCAAATGGTTTTAACCCATGAGATTGCTAACTATCCCGGAGTTGAAAACATCAGTGGCTACGAGTTAGCCAGAACTATGAAATCCCAGGCTCAAAAATTCGGATGTATTATTAAATCCAATATTAAGATTACAGGATTTGATTTAACCGGTGAGATAAAAAAAGTTGAGATAAACAATAAAGATGTTTTTTCTTCCGATGCAGTTATAATTGCAACCGGTGGAAGATCCAGAACTTTAGGTGCAATTGGTGAAGATACCTTTAAAGGTAAAGGAATTTCTTATTGTGCTACCTGCGATGGTGATTTTTTTCAGGATAAAGAGATTATTGTTGTTGGTGGTGGAAATTCTGCCCTCGAAGAAGCAGTTTCTCTTACAAAGTATGCTTCAAAAGTTACAATTGTTCATCAGTTCGATCACTTTCAGGCGTTTGAACATTATGTTGATGAAGCAAAGAAAAATGAAAAGATTAATTTCATAATGGAATCTAAAATCATTGAATTTATAGGTGATGAAAAATTACGTTCAGTAAAAATTCAACATCAGGCAACTAAAGAAATAACAACAATGCCGATTGACGGCGTGTTTATCTTTATTGGCTATGTTCCGAATACAGAATCATTAGAGGGTATTCTAGAACTCAATCAATGGAAAGAAATTGTTGTTGATAAAGATATGAAAACAAATCTGCCCGGGGTTTTTGCTGCCGGTGATTCAATTCAAAAAAGGTATAGGCAGGTAACAACCGCTGTTGCAGATGGAACTATTGCTGCTTTAAGTGCTGCTGAATATATCAACAATCTTAAAAAAGAAATCCCAGAACCGGAATTGATCAACTGATTGTATTAAATGAAGAATAATAAAAATCATTGGTACGACGGTTGGTTTTATGATACTCTGATTGCTCCGAATCAGGACAGACTGTTTAATGAGATAAAGAAAATCATAAAACCAGATTCTACAATAATTGATGTTGGATGCGGCACTGGCAGATTTTCTTTTTTTATCGCGGATAAAGTTGAAAAAGTTGTAGGCATTGATTTATCTGAAAAAAATATTAACAGAGCAAAATCAACTCTTCTTAAAAAACCTGATGACCGAATAACATTTCGCCATACAAATATCTCTAAACTCATATCTGAAAATCAGCATTTTGATTATGCAGTTATGACTTATGTAATACACGAAGTTAATCCAGAAGAAAGATTGCTATTACTTAACGAGATGTCACAAATTGCGGATGAATTAATAATTGGTGATTATCTGGTTCCGGTTAAAAGAGGATTCTGGAATTATTTAAATGAACTTGTTGAATATCTTGCCGGAAAAGAGCATTACACAAATTATAAGCATTTTGTTGCCAGCGGAGGACTCATAGATTTATCGTCGAAAGCAAATCTTACAATTTCTAACCAGTTAAATAACAAACCAGCTACAAGTCAGATAATAACTTTAAAAAAGTAAATCAGGTAGTTTTAATAATTCTACTTAATTAAAATCATTTTTTTGGACTGAATAAAATCTCCTGCCATTATTCTGTAAATGTAAATTCCGCTTGGCAAATTGCTTGCATCAAAAATCGCTTCATAATTACCGGCAGGCTTGTATTCATTCACTAGTGTGGCAACTTCATTACCAAGTACATCATAAACTTTTAATGTTTGCCAACTGCTGATTGGCGACTGCCAACTTATAGTAGTGCCTGGATTGAATGGATTGGGATAATTTTGTTTTAATTCATATGTGAGTGGAATGTTATTTTCTTCTTTAACATCCGTAGTTGTTAGAGTAAATTCCATCGAGCTAAAATTAAATCCACCATTAATAAACTGAGTCATTAAAGTATGTTGACCGGCTGTTAAGTAAATATCTTTTATAAGATAGGAATTCCAATTCTGCCACCCACCTGTTGCAGGAACATCTATTGTTGAGGGAAGATATTGCCCATCCACAGCAACAAGAATTTTGCCGCCCGAATTTTGTGCTGCCAAATTAAATGATATATCGTAAATACCTGTTTGAGTAACGTTAACAGTAAACTTTAACCACTCGCCTGAAGAAATCCAACCAACATTATATCCATTCGAAGAAAAATCCAGACACGATTCGATATCAACTCCATCATTCCTGTAACTCCAGCCGGAATTATATGTTGATCCGCTTATGTTCTGATAATCTGCATCATTATAAGCGTAACCAAGTTGTCCCATATCATAGTTGGTTGCATAGATTGTACCGGGAATTAAATTTTCAGCGAAAGGAATAACGGCAGTTGATGAAGGTTGACGCATTAGTGCATCAATGTAATCTTTTCTGAAGAAACAATTTTCTAATAATAAGTAATCTGCCTGAGTCATTAATCCATTCATTGCTATTGATTCGGAAGGTTTCGCTCCCTGTCCGTTCCAATAGTTTAAGAGCAATTGATAGATAGCATATTTGTAAGAAGAAAGAGGGGCAGAAATTGATTCGATTTTTTTGTGCGTCCACCACGCCCAGCCAATGTTATTTGTCTGCATAAGTTTTACGCAATCAACAAACCACTTATTTGAATTTTCTCCGGTTTCACCCAGCCACAGCGGTCTGTTAGTGTTGTTTCTTAAATCCAAAAGATATTGTATTGATGATTGAGTATTTCCGCTCCAGTATTTATGAAAACTGTAAGCCATATTATCATCCCACGGTGGAGTTAAGCCGTTAAAGTCTGTTGCGTACCAGTTGCCCTCAATAAAAATGATATGATTATTATCAACAGCGCGTATTGTATCGGTTATTCTGATATATAAATCTCTGAGCGGTTGATTATTCGGCGGGAGCTCCCATTTAGGTTCGTTTATTAAATCATAGCCACCAATCCATTGTTTATCTTTGTATCGTTCCGCAATCTTACGCCATATTTGAACAGTTAGAGATTTATTTTGTTCGCTTTCCCACAAAGAAGGAAATGCCGGATTGTAGTCACTGATATTCTCGTTGCTCTGTCCTCCCGGTGCTGCGTGCAGATCAAGTATAAGATAGATCTGATTATCCTCACACCAGCTTAAAAGCGAATCGATTATTTGAAAACCTTTTTCTAAAAACACAGGTGGATTTGAATTAATCGCAAAAAGATTATAATGCATCGGAAGTCTGATTGAATTAAATCCCCAGCTTTTGATAGAATCAATATCAATCTTTCTTATAAAATTACTTCTGTACTTTTCATAAAATAATTCAGTATTTGCCTCACCAACCAGATCGGATATTTTTTTTCTGATTTCCCATTGTGCATTTGCAAACCCGGAAGTCTGAAGCATATAACCTTCCTGTACTAGCCATCCACCAAGTCCAATTCCTTTAAGCAATATTTCCTGTCCGGAGCCATCAACAATTTTTTTATCCTGTCTATGCAGAAATCCCTGAGCAAATGATTGACCATTTAATAAAATGATTTGGGAAATAGTTAAGATGAGTAGAAAAAATAATTTCATAAAATGATTTAGATTTTTAGATAAATAAAAAATTACTATCAAATATATTCTAAATTAGTTTTATTCGTGAATTAATAATCGTATAAAAATCATTATTCTTTCTAACACCAGATGCAGTTTTCTTGTTTTGGTTTTAGAGATGATAGTCAAATAATAAAATTTTTACCCGGCTGAATCATAATATTCATTTATGGTTATATTTGTGAAGTAAAAACATTTAACTATTACACATCACAATGCGCCCGTAGTTCAATTGGATAGAATGTTGGATTCCGGTTCCAAAGGTTGCAGGTTCAAATCCTGCCGGGCGTACTTACTAAATTTGCAACTAATACGTGAAAATTAACAATTTTCCCCGCTGTCACGGTTGTGCCGTGGCAGCAGTTTTACTTATTCAGCAGTCACGCACCAATGGGTTGTCCAAGAACTATAATAAGCAATTGTAGCCACAAACTTTAGCTTGCGTTTATTGTTATTTTCCGCAGTCATAAAGGGTCTGTTGCACAAGTGTCATTCTGAATTTATTTCAGAATCAAAAGGAGCAGTATGTTTTAAATAGCGACTCTGAAACCAGTTCAGAGTGACTTTTATTAGTTGTGAAACAGACCCATAAATTCTGCGGCCACCTTTACCCAAATATACTTTGCACAATACCAGCAGTTTAACGAGAGATGGATCTTGATAATTTATTTGCCCCTTTGGAACATAAACACTTTTAGTGTTAAATTTGCCCACACTTTTTTTGAATATTATTTACAGGAAGTTGAATGTTAACCAAAAAGAAAAAGCTTACACGCAAAGAAATAAAACAAGATAAGCTGGTAGAACTTTACTACAAGTCACAAACGTTTTTTGAAGAGAATAAAAACAAAATTTTAATGTATGCAGGAGCTGTTGCTGTTGTAATTGTTGCAATTATTCTTTATTCAAATTATCGCAGTAATCTTAATGAAGAGGCAGGAACACATTTAGCCAAAGTTATGGATTTGTATGATATGGGTGCATATCTTGAGGCTGTTGAAGGAATGCAAGACAAAAACGTGCTAGGGCTAAAGAAAATTGTGCAGGACTACGGAAGCACTGAAAACGGTGAAATTGCAAAAATTTATCTTGCTAACAGCTACGCAGGATTAGGTAAAACTGATGAAGCATTAAGATATTATGAAGACTACAGCGGCGATATTGATATTTTTCAGGCTGCAGCTTTAGCAGGACGGGCAGGCATTAAATCTGCACAGGGCAATTATAAAGAAGCTGCTGAATTGTATGTTAAAGCTTCAAGAGTTTCTAAAACTAATGTGCTTAATCCGGATTATTTACTTCAGGCTTCAATAAACTTTATTGAAGCAGGGGATAAGGATGAAGCAAAAGATCTCCTTAAGACAATTAAAGAGCAGTATAAAACCTCAACTGCAAACGTTCAGGTTGATAGATACCTTTCTATGCTGAATTGAGCAATTTTGACTCATTTTTAATGAAAACCGTGAAGAAA
>FWPV01017225.1_pt1 | contig 10046 bp, 7 predicted proteins | sample 2228371 | NCBI WGS metagenome assembly FWPV01 (sample SAMEA103939776, study PRJEB20133) | metagenome
GTATAATTGAAAAAAGTTTTAATAATATAATTGCTTTAGAGATAAAGGGCGGCGAAACATTCAGTAAAGATTATATCAAAAATCTGCAAAGATTGTTTGTTGAGAATCAGTCTGTTGAAATAAAAAAATATCTCATTTATCCGGATGCAAAAAAGACCCAGATAATGGATATAAATATTTTGAATTGGGAGGATGTATCTGAAATTATATCTGATTAATTACATAACCCTTTAGTATTTCATATAGGGATAACCAAATTAAGTAAGACAAATGGTATTTACTTTCAAAAATCGTTCTCTTTCAGATAGTATAACTTAGGTTGAGTTCATTTTATTTATTTTTGTAAAGCGTATTTGCTGTTGCGAACAAATTGAATAATATGACAAATATAATTGAATTAGAAGCATTAAGATCAGAGCTTCTTGAGAAGACATCTGACACTTCATTCAACAGTTTGAAGCTCTATTTTTTTTACGACTACTTTAACAAAATCCTTTCATTCAATAACCCAAATCTGGAAGAAGCTTTTCTCAAAGAATTTTTAGAAGATTATCTTTTTTCGTTATCAAGATTTGAGGTTTGGGGCGTAAATCCTGATTTCTCCCACAATGTTATTCTGCAATTAAATAGATTAGCGGAATCGAAACACTTAATTACAAACCCGGATTTTATAAAAGTTCAAATTCAAAAACTTGAGGAACAATTATCAGAACAAAAATCTATACTAAACGGCGAGAAAATTTCAGAATCAGGACAAAGCAAGACTTTCTTTCCGCTTCTTATAGCTGACGCTCCTGCTGAAATAAAAGGGATAATCGAATCGATCAGCATACATATTTCAAAATCAACAGAAGATAAAATAATTATTGTTCCAAGCGAGAAGGAAATTGATAAGAGGATTTCTGAACAATGTAATCACTCGTGGCGGTTAGCAATATCATTATTAAAACAATATGTAAAAAAACCTAATGAACATCACGAGATAATAATAAATTTTGATAAGAGAGAAGGTTTTTACGAAGGGAATTCACTTGGTATTGCACTGGCTCTTTCTTTACTGGAGGCACTATTAAAGTTTTATAATCCGCCTTATGAAATAAATATTAAACATCGGATTGCTTTTACCGGAGGCACTATTAAAGTTTTATAATCCGCCTTATGAAATAAATATTAAACATCGGATTGCTTTTACCGGAGGCGTTACCGAAACAGGTTCTGTTGTCAGTACCGGAGAAGAGATTATTAAACAAAAGATTGAAATAATTTTCTACTCGGGGATAAATTCATTCGTTATTCCAAAACAGGATGAACATTCTGCTTACACAAAGCTTAAGCACCTGCAAACACTTTACCCAAACAGGGAATTAAAACTAATTCCCGTCGAAGATTTTAACGATATAATTAATAGAAGAGATATTGTTGAAATCAAAAAAAGAAATCCCGTTGTACGCACAGGAAGATTTGTGAAAAAGAATTGGATAAGCGCAGCAGCAACAGTTTTACTAGCAGTATTATTCGCATATCTATTTGTGATGGATTTTGATGATAATCCGGCAATCTTAACGACCGATGGAAATCTTTTATTTGTAAAAAATAAAAGCGGCAAAATACTGTGGACAAAAAACATTATGATCTCAGAAGAACAGGGTAAGGATAAAGAAATTTTTGACTTGTTCGCGAGGATAATAGATATAAATCAGGATGGATATAATGAAATCTTATTGATAAATGAAAAAGAATTCTTGAAAAATCAGGCTATCACCAGAAGTAAATTAAATTGTTATGATAAAGATGGGAAAAAAATATGGCAATTTGAATTCAAAGATGAAGTTAGCTCAGAGAGAGAAGATTTAGAACCATTCTATATGATTACTTTGATAGATACTCTTACCCTATATAATCAAAAAGCATTATTATTATATTCGAATAATTCGCCATCTTTTAGTTCTGCTATTTATAAAATTAATTTACTAACCGGTGAGAGGATTGCCGGAACAATTTGGTGTTCCGGACATTTTCAGGATGCGCTTATTAAGGATTTGAATAATGATGGAAAAAAAGATGTGCTGGGTATTGGATTGGATAATGGATTTGAAGAACAAATAATTTTTGGCATCACGATAGATTCTACTTCAGCTGTCAGGCTTTCTACAAAAGATTATACTATAAAAAATTATCCATTGGCTATTCCAATATTGTATATCAGAATCCCAAAAACAGATTTTACTAAGTATTACAATATAAGAATGTCAGGTAACGCATTAGGAAGCTTATTTGATAACTTGACTGAAAAAAAATATCGCTTTGTAGCAGGAGTAAATAAAGAAATATCACAAGGAAATTTATGGGTTATGCTGGATTATAATTTAATGGATATGAACTTTAGTATCGATGATGATTTTAGAATCAGGAGAGATTCGCTAGTTGCGAATGGTAAATTAAGATTGCCATATACTGATACAAAAGAATATAAAGATATTCTTAAAAAGAATACGCTTTATTGGAAACCTGACACACTTTCTGATGAGAAGGGAAAATGGGTCAGAAGAGAAGAGTTAATAGATTAAAAATTTACAAGATAACTCCCCCAGAAGTGCCTCCTTTGATTATACTATAGTTTAAAACACACCCCGCTCGGAAAATTTTTTCACTCATTTAAATATTTTTTTTAAGTTGCATCCACGTATGCATAAAAATGTAGAAATACTCCCCTTTTTCTTAGATCCTGAGGCAAGGAAATCTCAATTATTGCTTAACAGCATCGTTGAAATGTCCTATCAGATTGCGCTTAAGTATCTCAGGTATCATCAGAGAAAAGTAAGCGGATTACTTAACAGGGAGGAAATTTCAATTCAGGAGCTGGCAGTTGATTCCATCGCCAATCTTTTTATACAGGATGAAAATGGAAATTTAATAAATCTGATATCTGCATTTAATAACTGGCAGCCGCCAATTAAAACCGAAGAAGAAGTTAACTTCTTCCTCAATAAAATTGTATCTGCAAGAGTTGAACAGAATATATTCAAGATTTTAAAGGAAGAAGACCCGTTCTTCTCAAAATTACTGGACTCGGTGAATCATCTTATCAAACAAAGCGGATTTTGTAAAATTCATTATCTGGGTAAAACTTATATTGCAGAAACTAAGCAGGAAGTGTTCAGCAAATCATTTATTACATTGGAGGAGTTTGATAATCTGCCGAGTGAGTTATTTATTCAGAAAAAATTTTTATTAACAAGTCTCTTAAATCATTTAAGATTGGAAACCGAATTTAATGCTGCTATCCCATTAAATGATCTTATTTACAGGCTCAAACACATAAATTTTTCAGATTATCTTTCTGTTGACAGCGAAAACATTATTTCCCAAAGGTTTGAACTAAGAGATATAATTGATTCAGGTTTCAATGTCGCTTCTGATAAGCTTACAAATTATTTAAATAAGGGTAAATTAAATCAACAGGAAATAGATGCGATTAAAGATGCGTTAAAAGAAATGATTATTGATTTAAGCAATGGCGGAGTTTCACCCGGACTTTATGGTTATCTTAAACCTCATATCAATAATTTATCTGAAGAAGATTACTGGAAAAAATATCACAATATCTTAGAGTATTTGCTTAAAGTAATGAAAAACAGAATCGCCGAAGTACTTAAGGATAAAAATTAATACCATTTTCCGAGCAACAACTTTTTTTGACTATATAAAATTGAAAATAACCGAAACTGACATATTTAATTTTGTTTTTCATCCTTCTTTGCTGGATGATGAAAAATCGAATTATTTAAAGACGATAGAAAATTCTACCGATGCTATAATTTTTTACAAAGAATTAAAATCCGATTTAGAAATGAATTTGTCCTTTACAGAAAAAAGATTACTTGCAGAAAAAGTTCCGGTTTACCGTCTGTGGGCAACATTTGAGTTGCTGCCTGTTCCGGAAAAAATTGTAAAGAAACAAAACGGAAGACTGGCTGCTGCATCTACTGAGCTTATACCAAGCATAAGTACAAAAACATTTATTGATGGTGATAAAGAATTTCTAATTAAAGTTTTAAGCTCAGATAACAAAACAAAGGTGTTTGTATTTTCTACCAAAGAAGAAATTGTAAAAGATTTTGATTTGATAATTGAGCCTAAAGAACTTGAATATCATATGGAAGATAACAGCCAGCCACTTGAAATTTACGGTACGATTGAAATTGATAAAATCGAATTGAGGTTTTCATAATCAAAAATATTCTCTAAGCTCTTTGCGCTCTGCTCTTTGCTATTTCTTTCACATTGCCGCAGTAAAGAATTCTTCCCCATTATCTTTGGTATGAATCATAAGCAGATTAGCACGCACCATTTTTACCAAAGTTCTTGATGCTCTTCTTTCAGAGATGTTAATTAGATTGCTTAGCTCTTTAACAGAAATTCGTTCATTCTTTGCAAGATATGCAAAAACTGCTTTTTCATTGGGACCAACCACATATTTTTTTAATGCCTGATGAGATGATTGCGCTCTCAAAATCCGTATCATCTCTTTACTTGCCTGCACGCTTTTGTCATTAACTCTTACTGTTACGATTGCTTTGTTAATATCAAGTTCATTAAGATAATCCTGAATACGATGAGGTTTGTTTTGGGACTCGGGAACACTTACTATCACAATTTCTTTACCTTTTACTTCTTTAAATTCTATTTCAAAATCCAGCGGCGGCTGACAGAAATTTGTTGCAGCATCTTTTACCAGTTCAGAGGTTTCTTTTTCGCTTTCAACCCCAACGATTGATTTATCATCATCAACTCCGAACAGCATATAGCCGCCTTTTGTATTTGCAAAGGCAATCAGTTCGCGAGCAATTTTTTCAGGGGTGGAAAATTTCCTTTTGAATTCACACTGAATATTCTCACCTTCTTCAATCAATTCAATCAGTTCGCGATACCGCATGGTGATAAATAATCTTTAAATTAAATTTATTGAAAGTGTTTTCTTGGATCCCAAAGCGGTTCAAGTTTTTTCTGAACCACTCCATTTGGTTTTAGCGGATTGATCTGGTTTTCTGTGGGTTCTTTTTCTTTTTGGTCATTCATTGAGAATGCTTCTTCGACAATTCTATCCTGCTCATCTTCAATTAATTTATTTTCAACAATAAGCGAATCTGTCTTTTGTTTTTGCAAAGCGAGCAAGCTATCCTGATAAGCTTTTTGAATTCGTGCTTTTTCCTGTTTGTATGTTGTAAGCTTTCTTGTAACATTTTTAACATAAACAGAAGCTGGATATTTAGTTACGAGAGTATCGTAAACCACGGCTGCTGAATCGTACATAAACAAATCATTTTCAAGTATCCATCCGGTTGTGTAAAGTGCTTGCGGGGCAACAGGTGATTTGGGATAATTTTTATAAATTTCATAAAATCTTGTAACGGATGTCTTATAATCACCAAGCTTCATCAAATCTTCTGCGGAGGCGTATTGTTCTCTTGCAGGATCATATTCAAGATCAATCAATGGTAAGTTTAGTTTGTTTGCAGCGGCATTAACAATGCTTTTATCTTTATAGTTATCATATATAATCCTGAACAAACTATCAGCTTTTGCTTTATTATCTATTGTTAAATAATAACTGCCGAGTGCGTAGAGTGTTGTGGGATAATAACTTTGTACAGGATAATCTTCAATAATTTTATTGTATAAATAATAAGCCGAGTCCGGTACATTAAGTTCTGCTAAGAACAAATTACCAAGCTCTAAACTATTTTTTGCTAGTATCGTTTTTGCAGAATCAACAGATATCCTCAGTTTTAGTGGGGGATTTTTCTTAAACTTAACAGTATCAAGCCTCACTTGCCCGGGATTTTGCATTAATTTGTTAAGTCTTTCCTGTGCGGGATCTTTTGGTGTAGTAAGATTTTTAGTTTTTTCAACCAAAGCATTTTTAAGTTTAACTCTCAACCCAATAGTATCCTGCGGAAGAAATCTTGCAATCCTTACAAGGCTATCAACTTTGTGCAGACTATCTTTTACAAACGAATCAATCAGAAAATTTCGGATACGCTGTCTTAATCCAATTGAATCAGGAGGATTATACAGACCAATCTGAACTAAACTATCAATTTTTTTTAAGCTATCATTTATTATGATTGTATGTTTAATTACTGCCGTATCAAGTTTGCTGTCATCAACTTTTTGTTGATTAAGGTCTGTTGTTTTCCAGATATCCTCTAACTCTTTTTTAGCAAGAAAGTCATTTAGGATTCTTAAAGAATCTTCAAGATATGCTGCAGAATCCTGTTTAAATATTTCCGGATTCTGAGTGTAAAAAAGTTGTCGGGAAAATTTATTTATATCTTTTCTCAGTTTTCCATATTTCTGGAATAACTGACTATTGTTTCTTGCTTTCTCTACGTAATCTTTTGGTGGATTACCGGCAACAGATCTTGCATAATAATATTGTGCGCTGTCAAATTTCATAAAACGATATCTGTACAATTCTCCAAGTTCAAAATTTGCTGCTGCTGCAAAAGGTGTATTTTTATAAGTTGAATCGACGAACTGAAACTGGGAGTAAGCTTCATCAAACAATCCTAATTTTGCTCTGGTTTTTCCAATCTCAAGATCAATTTCATTAAAAGATGATTGATATTTATCCTGTGTCCGGATATCTTCAAATACTTCCAATGCCTGATCATATTTTCCGGCATCTCTTAATGCATTTGCATATTTTATAGTCGCGGCAATCTCAAGATCAAAATCCGGTGAGTAATTAAAAACATTTGCATAGGCTGTGATTGCATTTTCTGTATCACCAACCTGCTGATAAAGTTTGCCAAGTTCAAAATAGATTTTCGCACGAGTTTCGCTGTCGTCATAAACTTCTGCAAACTGATTGGCAAGACTGATTGCAATGGTAAGATTTTCTTCCCGCAGTCTGAATTTAATCTCCTCAATATAAGATTCTCTTATTGTCTCATCATAATCTTCTTCAATTGCCTTTAAACGAACCTGCTCAATTAACTGTAATGCCGATGTATTTTCTTTTAGCGCGAACATACATTTGGCTATCCACAAATTTGCTTCTGTTACTTGTTCATCATCATCGGGATTTGTTGCAAGCAGTTCTTCAAATTTTCTTTTTGCTTTCTGATAATTATTCTGGTAGTAGAAAGCTTTACCAAGCATCATTAAAGATTCATCAATGTAAGCAGAGTTAGGATTGAACTGCAGCAGCTTTGAACTTTTTTCAATTACTTTTACCAATGCATTCTTTGAATTGCCCTGCGCAGTTAATGTTTCATTGGAAAATAAATCTCTTTTTTGACTCAGAATTTCTTTTTCAGCATCTTCAAATAGAGTTGAAGTGTTATAGTAGAGATTGAAATAAGTTGTAAAGTTCTCCCAAACTGAGCAGCCGTTCAGAAAAAATATTGAAAGAGAGAAAATGAGATATTTAGCTGGTTTAACTGTAAAAATCATAGTGAAAGCTATCAAACGAAAATGAAAAGAAAAAGGTAAAATTTTTCTACAAGGCTTGATTTCCGGATTCTTCAGTTCTTATTCTTATAACGTCTTCCACATCGTAAATAAATATTTTACCGTCACCCACCTGCCCTGTCTTTGCGGTGCGTAAAATCGCATCAACAACTTTTTCAAGTATTGAATCGTCAACAACTATTTCTATTTTAATTTTAGGAATGAATTCGATCTGATATTCACTGCCGCGATAAGTTTCGGTGTGCCCTTTCTGTCTGCCATATCCTCTTACTTCAGAAATTGTCAATCCTCTTATTCCCTCTTCAACCAGAGCTTCTTTTACTTCATCAAGTTTAAAGGGACGAATTATTGCTTCTATTTTTTTCATCCTGATACTCCGGTTTTATTTTCCGTGACAATGTTTATATTTTTTTCCGCTGCCACAGGGGCAAGGATCATTTCTTCCGATTTTTTCTTCTACATGTACAGTCTGTACTTTCCCGTCTGCAGAAGTTTGTGGAGGACGGTTTGTCAGTCCGATATTTTCTGTACTTTGTTTCCTTTCCGTCATCCTCAGCGGGGTTGTTCTTCTTCTTTGCACTTCTTCGGGTGCCTGAGGCCAGAACTTAAATGCGAATGAAACTGATTCATACTTAATCTGATCGAGCATCTCAACAAATATTTTAAATGCTTCACTTTTGTATTCAACAAGGGGATCTTTTTGACCGTATGCTCTTAATCCAATTCCTTCTTTTAGATCATCCATCTCGCGCAGATGCTCTTTCCACTTATTATCAAGAACACTCAAAACTGCGTATCGTTCCAGTCTTGCCATCAATTCAGTGCCAAGCATCTCTTCTTTTCGTTTATAAAAATCGTGTGCAGCATCAACAATTCTTTTTACAATTCCTTCCTTACCAAGAGTTTCAAATTCTTCAGGTTCAAGTTTAACATCAACAAGAAGAGTCTGTAATATTTGTTCTTTAATGCCGATAACATTAACAGATTCAAAATTTTTCTCAACAACTTCTTCAACTATTTCTTCCATCTGAGCGAGAATTTCACTCTTCAGGCGATCGCCCTGCAAAGCTTTTTGTCTTCTTGCATAAATAACTTCACGTTGAGAGTTCATCGTGTTGTCATATTCAAGCAATCTTTTTCGGATGGCAAAGTTATTTTCTTCCACTTTTTTCTGTGCACGTTCAACGGATTTACTAATCATCGGGTGCTGAATCACTTCGCCCTCTTTAATTCCGATTCGTTGCATCACAGATGAAATTCTATCGCTGCCAAATAATCTCATCAGATCATCTTCTAGAGAAAGATAAAATTTAGAAGTTCCGGGATCTCCCTGTCTTCCTGCGCGTCCTCTTAATTGTCTATCAATTCTCCTTGATTCGTGTCGTTCTGTACCAAGTATATAAAGACCGCCTTTTTCTTTAACGCCGGCTCCAAGTTTAATATCGGTTCCTCTGCCAGCCATATTAGTTGCTATAGTTACGGCTCCAATCTCGCCAGCATGAGCAACTATCTCAGCTTCCCGCTGATGCTGCTTTGCATTTAACACGTTATGTTGAATTCCTTTTCGTTTAAGCATTCTGCTGATAGTTTCTGAAACTTCAACAGAAGTTGTACCGACGAGTACAGGTCTTCCTTCTTTTTTAAGTGCATCAATCTGATCGATGATTGCATTGTATTTTTCTCGTTTGGTTCTGTAAACTGCATCATCCTGATCATCACGAATAACGGGTCTGTTAGTTGGTATTACCACAACTTCCAGTTTATAAATTTCATAGAACTCACCTTCTTCGGTTTCAGCAGTTCCGGTCATGCCAGCAAGTTTATTGTACATTCTGAAGTAATTCTGCAGTGTGATAGTAGCAAGAGTTTGAGAGTCTCTTTCAACTTTTACATTTTCTTTGGCTTCAATTGCCTGATGTAAACCATCGCTATATCTTCTTCCAGGCAGAATACGACCGGTAAATTCATCAACAATAGCGATTTTGCCATCTTCAGTTACAACATATTCAACATCTTTCTCAAACAAAGTATATGCTTTTAATAACTGATGAAGCGTATGAATTCTTTCGCTTGCTTCAGAATATTTTTTATAGAGTTCATCTTTACGTTTTAATTTTTGTTCCAATGTAAGTGTATCATCGTTTTCAAACTTGCTGATTTCAAAACCAAGATCAGGAAGAACAAAATAATCTTTTTCCATTCCGCTTCCCTTAGCCAGTTCTTCTCTGCCCTTTTCAGTAAGATCTATCTGATTGTTTTTCTCATCGATAACAAAATAAAGTTCATCATCGATGATGTGCATATTCTTACCTTTTTCTCTTAAATATTCCATCTCTGTCTGCTGCATTAATCTTTTGTAAGATGGTTCTGCTAATGCCTTTAAGAGTCTGTTGTTTTTGGGATGCCCGCGATAAGCTCTGAACAAAAGCACTCCGGCTTCTGTATCATTTCCACTTCCATTACTCAGCATTTCTTCCGCTTGCTGAACCATAGAAGCAACAAGATTTTTTTGTAAGCGGAATAGTCTCTCAATTCTTGGTTTCATTTCATTAAACTGATGATCATCT
>FWPV01017228.1_pt1 | contig 10045 bp, 10 predicted proteins | sample 2228371 | NCBI WGS metagenome assembly FWPV01 (sample SAMEA103939776, study PRJEB20133) | metagenome
CGTCAATTATCTGGGTGAAACCTTCCTCCACTGGCATCTCGCGCCTTCGTGGCGCACTGAATAATGCGGGCTATACCCCGGTGCGGTTTTCGTGGACGCCCCGCCAGGTTTTTTGCGACACTTACCCGGTTCTGGCGATTTCGGTCCTTGCAAATTCAGGCGGAATCGATAGAATTTAGCCATCCTCAGCCGGCATAGCTCAGTGGTAGAGCAGCTGATTCGTAATCAGCAGGTCCGGGGTTCGACCCCCCGTGCCGGCTCCAGGATAATCAAGGGGTTAGCTGAAAAGGCTGCCCCCATATTTATTTCGGGCTACCATTTGGGCTACCATTAGAGTGGTCTGCTCCCCGGAAACTGGACCATTCATAATGAGAAAATTTTGCTAAGATGAAAAAATTTGGCAGGAGGAATTTCTCGATGAAGCGGTCCCGTTTTACAGACCAGCAGATTGCCTTTGCCCTGCAGCAGGCCGAGCAGGGGACCCAGGTGGCCGAGGTCACCCGCAAGATGGGCATCAGCGAGCAGACGTTCTACCGCTGGAAGAAGAAGTTTGGCGGGCTCATGCCCTCGGAAGTGCGGAAACTCCGGCAGTTGGAGGAGGAAAACGCCCGGCTGCGCCGGCTGGTGGCCGATCTCTCCCTGGATAAGGAGATGCTCCAGGAGGTGATCCGAAAAAAGCTCTAAGGCCTGCCCAGCGGCGGGAGACGGTGGCATTCTTGCGCACCTGCTACCAGGTGAGCACCCGGCGGGCCTCGCAGACGCTTCCCGGGCCCCGCTCCACCCTCTCCTACCGCTCCCGCAAACCTGAGCAGGCCCCCTTAAGACAACGGATCAAGGAGATTGCCGCCGTCCGGGTGCGCTCTGGCTACCGGCGGATTCATACCCTCCTGCAACGGGAGGGCTGGTTGATCAACCACAAGCGGGTCTACCGGCTCTATTGCCTGGAAGGCTTGCAGATGCGCCACAAGCCGCCCCGACGCCGGGTCAGTGCCAAACTTCGGGAAGGCCGGACCGAGGCCACGAAACCCAACCAGTGCTGGTCCATGGATTTTATGGCGGATGAGCTCTTCGACGGCCGGCGCCTGCGGCTCTTAACGATAGTGGATAACTTTAGCCGTGTGAGTCCCTTTATCGGGGTGGGTTTCCGCTACCGGGGCTATGATGTGGTCGCGGCCCTCAACCTGGCGGTGGCCCAGGATGGCGTGCCAGAATGCCTCCGGGTGGACAACGGCCCGGAGTTCATCTCCAAGGAAGTTGACCTGTGGGCCTCTGCCCATGGCGTCGTTCTGGACTTCTCCCGGCCGGGTAAGCCCACGGACAATGCCTTCATCGAATCGTTCAACAGCCGGTTCCGGCAGGAAGGTCTGAATGAACCCTGGTTTTTGAGCCTGGAGGATGCTACAGAGAAGGTCGAGGCTTGGCGCAGCCACTACAATGAGCAGCGGCCGCACAGCAGCCTGGGTTATCAGTCGCCGTTGGAACATCTCGGGGGCTCTGCCCCCGAACCCCCGGAGTTTAACGCTTTGGGGGAATCTGGAGGGGCAGAAAGCAGAAAGGCAGAACCCATCAGGCTCTGCCCCTCCGTCATCCACCCGCTCCGGCGCTCGGGTTGCTCTCCAGCAGAGCCTTATCCTCCGGGCGGGCAGGCAGAATATACCATGACCCCATAAGTGGAAGAAGCGAAAATTTCTCACTCAGAATGGTCCAAAGAAGGGGGCATCTCCAGGAACATGCGCCTCTGTTTTTACGAGTTGGCCCAGGATCGGGGAGAACCCGGCCTGTGCTCCCGGGATGACCGCTTTGCCTCCCTGGTGGAGGAAATCGAAGTGGAAGGACAAAAACTGGCAGGGCTTACCGCCATGGGCCAGCTCTTCCATGAAACCTTCCGGTACCGCTTTACCCTTCAGAGCTCTCTCATGTTGCCCCCCGATGCTGGGTTGGCTCCTGAGGGAAAGAAGGTGCGATATGAGAAATCCCAACCTGGGAGACCGCCGGGCATTGAGGAATGGTTTGCCCTGCTGAAGGAGGTCCCCTTCGTAAAGCAAATTTACACTCACTATTACAATCCCGATCTTCCCCTTAATAATTATTATCGTTATTCCAGCCGTCCTGAGATCTCCCAGATTGAAGGGGGTTATAGCGACGGCAAGGCCACCACCAAATTCGATCTTATCACCACGGCCACTACCTTCACCCAACGGGCCGCTGCTTTGGTGTACTTGCAGGAGCAGTTCTTAGCGAAATAGGGGGCAAAGATATGAGTTCCTTCATGAGCCGCTACTACAAGAGAAAGATATGGAACCTTGAGGGGAAAATTCTTACTCCCCTTTTTTTGGGCGGTGCTGATCAGGGGGCGGAATGGCGGGGCGCACCTTTTAAAGCACTGTTGCGCTATTGGTGGCGTCTGACCCACAAGCCGGGGGGCTCCTGGGAAGAACTTCTGAAGGAGGAAGGTCGGATCTTTGGGTCGGTGGGAGAGCAAGAGGGGCAAGGGGGCCAAAGCCTGGTGCGGGTGATGGTGAGCTCCGCAGCCACCCCTGAAAAAGGCCGACTTAAGACCAACCTCCCCATCCCTCATCCCGAAGTGGCACAACAACAAGTCGAAGCACTTTTGTACTTGGGCGGCATGGGTCTGCTTACCCCCCGAGGAGAGCTGAAAGAGTCGCGATCCTATTTTCCAAAGGGTTCCCAATTCTTTTTGCTGATTGAAAGCGTCCAGGAAGTTGAAGGAGACGTCAAAAATACCCTGGCCCTCATCCAGGCCTTCGGAGCACTGGGCAGCCGCTGCCGCAACGGCTGGGGGAGCTTCTGTATTACCTCCGGCGGACTGGAGAAGGAGGGGGCCTTAAGGCTTTTAGACCGTTTCACCCATCCTTGGCAAGACGGGTTTTCCCGAGATTATCCCACCTGTCTGGGGAAAGATGACCGGGGGCCCCTCTTGTGGAAAACCAAATCTCCCCAAAAATCCTGGGAGGAAGCCATGCGGGATTTGGCAGATGCCTATGCCAGCGTGAGGGCCGTGACAGCGGCCAACATTGGCCCTTTGGACGCCGACGGCACAACCGAGCCAGCCGAACGGCATCTCTTGGGATTTCCTCTCACAAACCATCAAGCCACCAACCAAAGCAGGCAAGGGTGGGGGCCCGACGGCCGCCACGCTTCGCCCTTACGTTTTGTGATCCGGCCGCGGCCTGAGGGGTTTATCGGTTTTGTGCTGCACCTGCCGCACCGCTTCAGCGATTCCATGACCGAAGGCATTGCCGCCCTCCAGGAAGACAAACAATTGGCGGTGTGGAGAAAGGTCCACACCAAGTTGGACCATCTTCTCCATCGGGCCAGCTACGAGGAGTGCCTATGAGCGCCTGGCGTTTTCGACTTGAGGCTGCTTACTGGGACCAGAAGCTGTCCAATTACCTGCACGATCCGCCGGACAAGGCCCTGGGGATACCGGGGCATGAGGCCCGCAGCCGCCGCCTGGCAGAGGTTTTGGGTCCGCTGCCGGCTCCGGACCCCGCCACCTATCAGCGGGCCGACTGCATTGCCGCGGGTATGGACCGGACCCAGCTTCCCCCCCCATCATCCTGATGACGCTCTCAGCGGTTCCATTGATTTCCATCAATACCCGGTTCTGACCCATCCCACCGGCAGCCCGGCATCTTTGGCCTTGAAACTTCCGCCGGGGCTGAGGGCCGACGCAGTAGCCCAGGAGGTTTCCGACCTGGCAGCAGCGGATGTGGCGGTTTTGGCCGAGGCTCCGGAGTTACGGGGCAACCCGGACGCCCTGGCCGCCGCCCGGTTCCTTTATATCCACCATTGCCTCAGGGAGCGCCTGGCCCGGAAGAATGTAGGCGGACTGGGGGGGCTCTGGTACCGCCTGCCGGCGGACACACGGCTTCCGGACCACAGCATCTGGCAGCATTGCGCCTTGGTATCCGCCCTGACCTCCTGCTTCGCCCTCTCCGAGAAAAGTCAGGCCAGCCTCATGGTTTTCACCATAACACCGGTGCAGGACTTTATCAGCCGAGCCCGCAAGCTGCGGGATTTCTGGAGCGGTTCCCTAATCCTTTCCTGGTTGAGTTTTGAGGGTATGCGGCCGGTGATCTATGAATTGGGGACCGACCATGTCATTTACCCCAGTCTCATGGGCCAGCCTCTGGTGCAGCAATTGTTGGAGCGGGAGTGTCGCTTCGACCTTTTACCTGAGACCGGGAGTCAAAGACGGGCAGAAACAGGGGTGGCTTCCCTGCCCAATAAATTCGTCTGTCTGGTTCCCACCGGAAAGGAAAGTTACTTCGCCGACATGATCCAGCAAGCCATCCTGGAGGCTTGGAAAGATTTGGGGGCCAGGACTCTTTGCCTCATGGAGGAAACGCTTCGCCGGAAAGACCCCTACTTAACTGAACAAATGGCCCGACAGATGGGGAATTTCTGGGCCTTCCATTGGTCGGCCTGTCCTTTGCTGGACGAATCCGCGGGAGATCGGATCAAGAAACTTCTTCCCGAAAGGCTCTGGCGGCGACCCTTTGGGTTCTGCCAGCACTCCAAAAATCTTGGTTTCCCATCCGGAAGGGAGGGGGCTTTTTATCCCCTGAGCCATGCCTTGAGCCAGAGATTTCTGGCTGCCGGGAAAGGCACCCGGGACAACGGCCGCCCCCCAGAAGGCGGCATTAAATGCGGGTTGCATGGGGAGTTAGAGATCCTGCGCTTCACCTGGCAAGAAGGGGAAGACCAGAACCCCCGGCCAAGCCGGGACCCTTTATGGTCCAGGCTGAAACAACATTGGCAGCCGACCACGGACTTCAAAGCCACGGAGCGCCTCTCAGCCGTTGCCGCCGTCAAACGCCTGGCCTATCGGGTTTGTAAGCAAAATCCTGATCACCCGCTCCATCCTTTTTTTTCTCAGGGGGCGACCTTCCCCTCCACCACTGAAATGGCCCTGGCGGACTGGCTCCTGGAGATAGAAAAACATGAAGCATTAAAAGACGCTGTGAGAGAACTCCCCAACTGGCGGCAGATTCTGGCTCAGGTTGTCCATGAACAAGAAGCCGAGGCCCCCACACCCGAAAGCCAACCGGAAATCACCCCGATCTCACGTGAAGACAGGAAGAAGGCCCTGAATATTATGGAGTTTATGGAGAAAGCAGGTGCGCCGCTAAGCAACGAGGATAAATACTACGCCTTGCTCCTCATGGACGGCGACCGCCTGGGTAAACTGGTGAACGGAGAGACCCTGGCTGCCTCCTGGGCCAGCGTCCTCCACCCCATACTGGTGGAGCGTCTGGGACAACCTCAATTCCCCGAAAGTTACCGCAGGTTCTGGCAGGAGGAACTGGGTCGCACCCGGACCTTGGCCCCCTCCGTGCATGCCGCCATCTCCGAGTCTTTGGGTGATTTTTCTCTTTTCACCGTCCCCGCCCTCATAGAAATGCATCGGGGCCGCCTCATTTATGCTGGCGGGGACGATGTCTGCGCCCTCCTGCCGGCCTCCACGGCGCTCCCTGCAGCCCGAGAAATCGCCTCCTGGTACAACCGAGCCTTCCTGTTTGTTCCTGAGGCTTCAGATAACCTGCCCCTCCCTCTCTCCGACTCCTGGGAACCCGCGCCGGGGCGTTTGGCCTTGCATTTGGGTGCGGGGGAGAACCTCTCCATCTCCGCCGGCATTCTGATCGCTCACCACAAGCAGCCTCTGAGCGGAGTAATCCACCGAGGCCATGAACTCTTGAAAAAAGCCAAGCAGCAGGGCGGTCGCAATGCCGTGGCCCTGGAACTGAGAAAACGGGCTGGCGGTCCGGCCCTGTTTTTGGCCAAATGGGATGAAGGGTCCTGGTCAAGTCTGGGTTTGGGGCTCTCTCCGGAACAAGACAACCTGGTGAATCTCATGGATGAATTGGCTGAGGTGCTGGGGCGCCCTCCGTACCGGGAACTGAGCGCCTCCTTGATCTACCGGTTACAGGAATTGCAGTCGGGCCTGGAAACCATCGTCGCCAAGGCCCCCGTGGAACTGTCCACCTTCCTCCAAGCCCAAGTGCAGCGCTCCCAACGGGAAGAGGACCAGGTGCAGGCGGCCCACCTGGCCGCCAGAATCGCGGCCCTCACCGTGAGGCCCCCCGCTCCGGGAGAATCTTCCCCGACCCTCACCATGGAGCCCCTGCTCATTGCCAAGTTCCTCGGCGCCCGCAAGTTTCGCAGTAATGCCGGGAAAGGAGGTGCCTGATGTCCCGGGCAGACCAATGGCTGGCTATGGACCCCCTGGACACCCTGTTTTTTAGGGGGTCTGAACCCATGATCGCCGGAGAGGGCCACGAAGTGCGAACCATCTTCCCCCCCATGCCGGAAACCTGCCTGGGAGCTCTCTGCACTGCCATCCTGAGGCAACGGGGCATACATCCCCCTGATTACGCCGGCGCCCAGGGCCCAAAGCCCGCCCTCCGAGAGCGGTTCCCCCTTATGGGGGAGCCCGGTGCCCCAGGTTTTCGAATCCTCGGACCCCTGTTCTCTTGGCAGAGCGCGGCTTCCGACTCCATCTGGTTCTATCCCGCGCCGGCCCACTGGTTCGCCGAGCTGGACAACCTCTCCCAAGACGAGACCTGCCCGGTTGCCGTCACCGCCGCCGATGAAGTGCCGGAAACATTTACAGGGGTGGGGCTGGTGGGTTCGGTGCCTTCCCCGGCTTGGGTCCTCTCACCTCCTTCTGATAGTCTCACCAGCCTGGCAGGGTATTGGGTCAGCCATCGAGCCCTGGAGAATGGACTTCGGGGTACCTCTTCTTTGCTGTATTGTCCCCGATTATCCAAATGCGATCCCATCCAGCCCGTGCTCATCCCTTTGAAGGCGCTGTTCGGGCAGGAAATCCGCACCGGCATCGCTCTGGATTACAGCCTCCGGCGGGTCAGGAAGGGGCATCTCTACACCGCTACTCAGGTGCGTCTCCAACCGGGGGCTTCTCTTATCCTGGGTCTCTCACCCGCTTTGGTGCCCGATTATTTGGACCCCACCGGAATCCTGCAGCTTGGTGGAGAGCAGCGTCGGGTGAGCTACTCCCTCCTCACGGACGGACCCCCTTTGCCGGATGGCGACTCCCCCTGGCTGATGAGCCTCATGCCTTTTCCCTGCGAACTTGTACGCCATTATGCCTGGCAAGACCGCCTCCGGGTTTCCGGCCCCCTCATCCGTCTCGGGGGCTGGGATATGAAGAAGAATTTTCACAAACCCACCCGGGCTTTTTTCCCGGCTGGCACGGTCATTAAATTAAAACCCGGGGACCCTGTGCCCTTCGGCTTCATCCGCCTTCCATAAGGAGGTTACCATGGAAAAAGAGTTGTGTCGGGTGTGTGTCTTTTACGCCTTAACGCCCTTGCATGCCGGCTCCGGGCAGGCCATCGGCGCCGTGGACCTGCCCATCCAACGGGAGCGCCACACCCAATGGCCCCAGGTCCAGGCCTCCGGGGTGAAAGGCGCCTTCCGGGACTGGTTTTATCGTTATTACCTTAACAACGGTAGCGACACCCCGGACGCGGAAACCCAATGTCAGCACTTGACCGAAAGAATCTTCGGCCAGGCCGAGGAAGGCGGGGAGGGGAAAGAAGGTCAAGCCGGTGCCCTCGCCCTTACCGACGCCCGTCTCCTGGCCTTCCCGGTGCGCTCCCAGGTGGCTCCCTTTGTCTGGGTCACCTGCCCGGGGGTGCTCTCCCGCCTCCGACGGGACCTGAAGCTCACCTCCTTGAACCTGGAGGTGCCCGCCGGCGCCCCCCGGAACCCCGACGGTTTTGTCGCCATCCAGGGGGATTTCCCGGGAAAAGACGTCATCCTCGAAGACCTGGCCGTCACCCGGGAGGAAAACCCCGACCTAACAAAAACTCTGGCTCAGACCTTCGAAACCCTGGCCCCCCAGGTGGAGCGCCTCCTCCTCATCTCCGACCAGCACTTCTCCTTCCTGGTGCGCACCGCCACCGAAGTCCAGGCCCAGATCGCCATCGACCCCGCCACCGGCACCACCAAAACCGGCTCCCTGCGCTACCAGGAACTCCTTCCCGCCGACTCCGTGCTCTACACCCTGGTCTTCATCGCCGGCGAGCGGACCGCCAAGGAAAACGGCCGGCTGCTCCCTGAGGTAATCCAAGACTGCCTCTGCCGGGCCGTCTCCCGCCATATCCAGATGGGGGGCGATATGACCCTGGGCCGGGGCCTCCTGGAAGTCCGCTGGCTTCCCCACTCCCCTGCCGGAGGTGCACCATGACCACTACCCTGGCCCAGCAACGGGCGGCTTTTGCCCTGGAATGTTTGCAAAAACTCCATCGCAATAAAGACGGTATGGAGTCCTTCGCCACCTTGTTAAAGGGCCTCCCCGCCACCGTGCTGTTGAACGGCTTCGGCCAGACCTTGGCCTATCTGTTGGCCAAAGCCGCCGATCGAGAAGGGGAAGCCAAAACCAAGCGCAAAGAAAGGGACTATCAAGACGCCTTCCATCTCATCGTCCAGTGGCTCAGAGAGCGTCAACTCATTACCCAACAAGACCAAGGCGCCATCCTGCGCGAACTTGCCAGCATGGACCAACCCCGCTATCTCCAAGCCCAGGAAGAGGCCCTGGCCTTCCTGGAGTGGGCCAAACGCTTCGCCGCCGCCGGCCTGGGCGTGAAGAGATGAGGTGAACCTATGCCCTATCCTAAAACCCCAGCCTTCCGGCCGGTGTGCCGGACCGTGCAGGAAGCCTTGCGGGGCGGCCTCCCCCACGGCCCCTTCAACTTCGGCCTCTATTTCATGAAGTGGTTCTTCGTGGCCGACGGCCTCCCCCCTGCCGAGGCTCCCCGGCCCAAAAAACCCTGGGCCTGCTGCCTGAGCGATGAGACCAGGTTGAAGCAGCGCGGGAGATACTTTGACCCCAATATCCTTCTGGATAACCTGGATGTCTCCCTGGCCCTGTTCAACGGTGCCCGCCAATACCTCAGGCAAATTCTCCAGGACCACCGGGGCACCCCCAGACCAAGAATCGGCCCCCTGATAGTCCCCGTCACCTGGGACCGGCCGACCATGGCCGCGTTTCTTCAAAAGAAACATCAGGCCCTGGAGGCCGCCGCCCGCTCCTATGCCGCCTTGGGTTTTGCATATCTCAGGATTGAGGCGCAACTGCTCTCCCCCCTTATCCTGGGACTGGGGCTGGAGCACCCCTCGGAAAAGGGCTTCCGCTTCGATTGGACCCTGGGCCTCCCGGTCATTCCCGCCAGCGGCATCAAGGGGGTGGTGCGCCTGGCCTGGCTGGTGAACGAGCTTAACCTCCTGCATAACAAAGAAGCGGCCCATAGCTTTGCCGTGGAAGTGGAACGAAATATTTTTCCCGATCCCTTCCGTCGACTCTTCGGCGCCGGCGGCGACAAGGATGCTTTAAGAGGCGGCATAATCTTCCTGGACGCCTACCCTAAAACGCTCCCCCGCCTGAAGGCGGAGATCATGAACTGCCATTATCCCGACTACCTCAACCGGGCCACCAGGGGCCCCACCGAAGACCAGCGCCCCAACCCACAGAAATATTGGGCCGTAGCCCCTCACCTCACGGACGGCCGGCCCCTCTCTTTTGTTTTCCGGCTCTTGCTGTCCCCGGAAATACAGAAGCAACCGGACCTCCAGGAAGGTCTCCTGGCCGCCTTCGAGGGAGCCCTGGCGGAGCACGGCCTGGGGGCCAAAACCGCCGTCGGCCACGGCCGCTTCGCCCCCCGGGAAGCACCTCCGGCTGCTTCCGCCGGGGAACCTCCACCCAGTTCTGAAGGTGGCGTCGCCCCGACGGGGGAGCCCCCCCCGGTCAAGGCCCCGGCCGCCGCCCAGGTCTGGGAGGGGGCCCGCCTCACCTGGAACCCGGGGAGGCAGGAGGTGGAGGCCGCCTGGCAGGGCCAAAAGGCCACCGGCAAGGGCCGGGACCTGGTCCCCCAGGAGCTGCAGGAGCGGCTGATCCGCCGGCGCCACCCCGTCACCGCCCGGTTGACCGTGGAGCCCGTGGGCCTGGCCTTCCGCCTGGTAAAGATCGAGACCACCCCCTGAAGGAAAAGACCCCGGG
>FWPV01017229.1_pt1 | contig 10044 bp, 12 predicted proteins | sample 2228371 | NCBI WGS metagenome assembly FWPV01 (sample SAMEA103939776, study PRJEB20133) | metagenome
CGCGAAGGCGCCGTGGCCGCCCGCGCCCGGCTGCCGAGCTGGCCCGTGCAAGCGCGGCGCGCGTGCGCGGTCCTGGCGGCGGAGGCGGTTTCGTGAGCGGCTTCTCGGCCCATTGGTTGGCGCTGCGCGAGCCGTTCGACCAGGCGGCGCGCGCGCCCGAACTGGAGGCGGCGCTGGCCGCCTGGGCGTGCGACCGCGGGCGGCTCGCGATCGTCGATCTCGGCGCCGGGACGGGCGCCAATCTGCGCCATCTGGCCGCGCGCCTGCCGGTCGCCCAGCGCTGGCGGTTGGTCGAGCACGACCCCGCGCTGATCGCCGCGGGCGAGGCGCGGGTGCAGCCGCGGGCCGAGCTCGAGGTGCGCTGGCTCCAGCGCGATCTGATGGCCGACCTCGAGGGCGTGCTGGAGGCGCCGGTCGATCTCCTCACCTGCTCGGCGCTGCTCGATCTGGTCTCGCGCGGCTGGCTCGAGCGGCTCGTGGCCCGAGTGCGCGAGCTCGATTGCGCGCTGTTGGCCGTGCTCAGTTACGACGGGCGGGTCGAGCTCGAGCCGGCCCACCCCTCGGATGCGCGCGTGATCGAGCTCGTCAACCGTCACCAGCGGACCGACAAGGGCTTCGGCGCGGCGCTCGGACCCGAGGCGGCCGCGACGTTGGCCCGGCTCCTCGAGGCGGCGGGCGATTCAGTGCGCCTCGCCCGTGCCGACTGGTCGGTCGGGCCCGAGGACCGGGCGCTGCAGATCGCGCTGGTCGAGGGCTGGGCCGCGGCCGCCCGGGCCATCGCCCCCGAGCAGGGGGCCGCGATCGACAGCTGGCGCGCCGACCGGCTCGCGGCGATCGCGCGCGGGGTCGCGCGCTGCCAGGTGGGCCATCTCGATCTCCTGCGGCTGCCGCGGCGGCAGCGGCCGGCGCCGTAGGCGGCACACGAACAGCCAGTCCTCGCCCAACGGCAGGACCTCGGGGGACAGGCGCAGCGCCTCGTCCATCCGGGCGATCGCCGGCAGGCTCAAGGCGTCGCGACCCGAACCGATGATCACCGGGGCCACGCACAGATGCAGCAGATCGAGGCAGCCGGCGGCGAGGAAGCGCGAGACCGTGATCCCGCCGCCCTCGACGAACAGCCGCCGCACGCCGCGCGCGCGCAGCGCTTCGAGCACGGTGCGTGGATGCAGCGTACCGTCCGTGTCGGGCAGGCCCACGACCTCGGCCTCGGCCAGCCGCTCGCGATCCTGACGATCGGCGCGACACAGCACGAGGGTGGGCGGTGGGACCTCGCGGAACACCCGATGGCGCGCCTGCAGCCGGCGGTCGGGGTCGAGCACCACGCGCAACGGGCTGGGCCCCGTTACCAACCGCACGGTGAGCTGCGGGTCGTCGTGGGCCACGGTGCCGGCTCCCACGAGCACCGCATCGCACAGCGCCCGCAGCCGATGCATGTGGACGAAGTCGGCCTCGCCGGTGACGCGATACGAATGGCCGGGCTCGGTGGCGATCCGGCCGTCCAGGCTCTGGCCGAGATGGGCCACGACCAGAAGCCCGTCGGGCGAGGGCGCCAGGAGCTGGCGATAGGCGGCGAGCAGCCGCCGCTGCTCGGGCGCCAGCCCGTCGAGCGGGAGTTCGGCCGGATCGGCGCCGCCGTGCGCGCAGGCCAACAGCCGTTCCCAGGCGCGGGCGAAACGCCGCTCGCCCGGATCCGCCCGGGTGCGCAGGAGCACGGCCGGCCGGCCGCTCATTCCCGGATCGCCTCGAGCTCGATGCGGATCGGGATCTCGTCGGCCACCCAACCGTTCTCGACGGCGTAGGTCGAGCCCCACAGCGAGCGCTTGACCACGGTGCGCGCGCTCACGCCCACCACATGGTTGTCGCCCCAAGGATAGGGGCCGATCTTGTTGAGCGTCACCTCGACCGACAGCGGCAGGGTGCGGCCGCGGAAGGTGAGCTCACCCTCGACCACACCGGTGGTGGGCGAGTGCGGTACCGCCCGGGTCATGCGGAAGACGATCTCGGGATGCGCTTGCGCGTCGAGGAAGTCGGCGGCGCGCAGATGATCGTCGCGGGCCTGGTGGTTGGTGAACACGCTGCGGGCGTCGACCCGGATCTCCGCCTCGTGCAAGGTGCGGGTGGCCTCGTCGAAGACGAAGTGGCCCTCGGCCTTCAAGAACTGGCCGAGGACCCGCGAATAGCCGATGTGCATCGCTTCGAAGGCGATCGCCAGATGCTCGGGGTCGATCCGGTAGCGGCGCGGCTCGGCCTCGGCCGGCCGGCCGATCGCCCCCCAGATCGCCACCGCCAGAAGGGGCAGCGCCACGCGCCTGTGCATCGATCGTCCTCCCGCGATCCTCGGGCTCAGCCCGCACCCCGACTCACGGGTGCACCGTTGCCGGCACCGGCTCCCACGGAGCGCAATAGATGCCCGCTGCGCCGAGCCTTGGTCTCGAGATAGAAGAGATTGTGGCGATTGACGGGCACACTCGACGGCACCCGCTCGACGATGGTCACGCCGTGGCGGGCCAGGGCCTCCATCTTCTCCGGATTGTTGGTGATCAGCCGCAGCCGGTGGATGCCCAACATCCGCAGCATCGCCGCGGCGAAGGCGTAGTCGCGCTCGTCCGGCAGGAAGCCCAGATGCGTGTTGGCGTCGATCGTATCCAGGCCCTGGTCCTGGAGGCGATAGGCGCGCAGCTTGTTGAGCAAGCCGATGCCGCGGCCCTCCTGGCGCAGATAGACCAGCACGCCCGCCCCCTCCTCGGCCATCTGGGCGAGCGCGGCATCGAGCTGGGCGCCGCAGTCGCAGCGCAACGAGCCGAACACGTCGCCGGTGAAGCACTCCGAGTGCAAGCGCACGAGCGGGGCCGGCACGGCGGCCGGATCGCCCACCAGGAAGGCCAGGTGCTCGACGGCCCCCGAGGCCGAGCGGAACAGCACGAGCCGGCCGTCCTCGGTGGCGCCGATCGGCAACCGCGCGTCGACGAGCGGCCGCAAGGTCGCCAGATCGTCACGCGAGCGGGCCAGCACCGCCTCGGCCTCGACGGCGACGTCGCCGCGCACTTCGGCACCGGCCGGACGGGCCAGCACCGCCGGCACCAGACCCGCCCGCTTGGCCAGATCGACCGCCGCCTCCTCGACCCGCTCGCCGAGCCGCAGCCGGCATCCGTCGGGCAGGCCGCGGCCGTGCGCCGGCAGGCCGGGTCCGGCCAGACCCCACAAGGTGGCGAGCGCGATCGGCGGGGTGAGCTCGAGTGCCGCACAGCTGGCCGCGGGTACCGCCAGCCCCAGCGCCTGGGCGCGGGTGCCGGTGATCAGCAACGTGAGCGGCCGGCCGGCGGCCAGCCAGTCGGCCAGGCCGGGCTCGTCGAGCGGCTCGACGGCGCGGATCGCCAGCGCCCCGGAGGGCCCGTGGATGACGCAGGTGCCTCCGCCGCTCAGGACCCGTTCGGCGGCCACGACGCGGGCCCGCGCGCCTCGCTCGACGGCGTTCATCGGCCACCCCTCCCGACCCGCTGAGCCACGGTCCCTCCGGTTACCCCCCGCGGCGGCGCTCCACCGCTCGACGGCTCGGTGCGGCCCATCATCCCGATCCGAACCACGCTCGCCTCTAGCACGGCACGGGGTCCCCGCAAGACGGCCCTCGTCCGATCAGCCGCCGCGCAGCATGCGGCGCAGCACCGGGTCGCGGTCGAGCCAGTGGTGCTTGGCGGCGGCGGCCACGTGCCCGACCACGAGCACGACGAGCAGCCAGCCCTGTACTCGGTGGGCGGCCAGAAGGCGGGCCTCCAGGACCGGATCGGGCCCGATCGGATGCGGCACCTCGAGGATCCCGAACAGCACCGTCGGGATGCCCAGAGGCGAGGCCGCCACCGCGAAGAAGCCCGTGATCGGCATGGCGATCAGGAGCAGGTAGAAGAGCCCGTGGACGGTGGCGGCGGCGCGCCGTTGCCAGAGCGGCATGCCCGGTGGATGGGCCGGCCGGGTGCGATCGATCAGGCGCCAGGCGAGGCGCACGAGCGTGAGCAGGAGGACCAGCGCACCCAGCGATTTGTGGCGCTGGTAGAGAACGAATTTCTGGGCCAGCGCCTCGGGGCCCAGGCTCGTCATGTAGCGACCGAGGCCCCACTGGGCGAGCACCAGGGCGGCGCTCGTCCAATGGAGGAGACGGACGCCGAGGCCCCAGCCGGTGAGCGTGCTGCGCCAGCTCACGACCGGCTCGCCTCGACGCGGAAGCGGACCAGGATCTCCGCGCCCAGGATCTGCTCACTGTCGAACACACCCGACCCGAAGCCGAACTCGCGGCGGTGCAGCACCACCTCGCCGGTGGCGACCGCTCGCTCGCCGTCGATCGTGATACGCACGGGATGGCGCAGCGGACGTGTCACACCTTTGAGCGTGAGCTCGGCGTCCACCTCGAAGCGATCATCGCCCGCCGACGCCAAGGCACGCGTCCGGTAGGTGGCCACGGGGGTTCGGGCGGTATCGAAGAACTCGGCCGACTGGGCCTGCTTGTCGCGGTTGGCATCGCCGGTCGCGACGCTCGTGAGGTCGACCTCGACTTCCACCGCGGAACGGTCGAGCTCGGCGGGATCGAAGCGGATCCGAGCGGTCCAGCGGGTGAACCGGCCGTCGATCGTCTGAGCGCCCTGACGGGCCCGGAAAGCGAGCTCGCTGCGCTCGGGATCGACGCGCCAATCGGGCGGCTCGGCCACGGCCGGCGGCGCGGCGGCGAGCCAGGCGGCGATCGCGGTCCGAGCCAACAGGCGGGCGAGCATGGGCGGAGGCTCCGCGCGGACCGCCCCTCGGGGCGGCCCACCGGCAAGATCGTGGCGGCCACCCTCGCTTTCCAGAGGGTGCCGCGGACCCGGGCCCGGTGGGCCGACCGCGTCCCGCCCGTCAGGCGGGCTCGTCGGCCAGCACCCGCTCGTAGGCCGGCAGGGTGAGGAACTCGACGAACTCGTCGCGCAGCGCGAGGTCGAGCAGCAGCGCCGCGGCCTCCTCGTAGCGGCCGGACTTGAAGCGGTTGTCGCCGACCTCGCGGGCGATCCGGGCGAGCTCCTCCTCGACGGTGCGGCGGATCAGCGCCGCGTCGACCGTCCGGCCGTCGGCCAGCCGCGCGCCGTGCCGGCGCCACTGCCAGAGCTGGGCGCGGCTGATCTCGGCGGTGGCGGCGTCCTCCATGAGGTGGTTCAAGGGCACGCAGCCGGTGCCGCGCAGCCAGGCCTCGATGTAGCCGATCGCCACCGCACAGTTGGTGCGCAAGCCCTCCTCCGTGATGCTGCCCGCCGGCGGGGCGAGCAGCTCGGCGGCGCTGGTCGAAAAGTCGCGCTGCTTGTCGCTGTCCACCTGGTTGGGCCCGGGCATCAGCCGGTCGAACACCTCCTTGGCGATCGGCACGAGGCCCGGATGGGCGACCCAGGTCCCGTCGTGCCCGTCGGCGGCCTCGCGCTCCTTGTCGGCTCGGACGCGGGCGAGCGCCGCCTCGTTCTTGGCCGGATCGTCGCGGATCGGGATCTGCGCCGCCATGCCGCCCATGGCGAAGGCGCCGCGGCGGTGGCAGGTCTTGATGACGAGCCGGGTGTAGGCGCGCATGAAGGGGGTGGTCATGGTGACCTGGGCGCGGTCGGGCAGCACCCGATCGGGATGCGCGCGCAGCTTCTTGATGTAGCTGAAGATGTAGTCCCATCGGCCGCAATTGAGCCCGACGCAGTGTTCGCGCAGCTCCCACAAGATCTCGTCGAGCTCGAAGGTCGCGAGGATCGTCTCGATCAGCACCGTGGCTTTGATCGTGCCCGCGGGCAGGCCCAGACGGGACTGGGCGTGGTGGAACACCGCGTTCCACAAGCGCGCCTCGAGATGGCTCTCCAGCTTGGGCAGATAGAAGTAGGGCCCGGAGCCGCGCGCCACGAGCTCCCTCGCGTTGTGGAAGAAGAACAGGCCGAAGTCGAACAGCGCGCCCGATGCCGGCTCGCCGTCGACCAGGAGATGGGCCTCGGGCAGATGCCAGCCGCGTGGCCGGACCAGGAGCACGGCGGTCTTGTCGGCGAGCCGGTAGGCCTTGCCGGTCTGCGGATCGTCGAAGGTGATGGTCCGCCGGACCGCGTCCATCAGGTTGATCTGGCCCGAGATCAGGTTGGCCCAAGTGGGCGTGGTGGCGTCCTCGAAGTCCGCCATGAAACAGGACGCCCCGGAATTGAGGGCGTTGATGACCATCTTGCGGTCGACGGGGCCGGTGATCTCGACCCGCCGGTCGCGCAGATCGGCCGGGATCGGCCAGACCTTCCACTCGGCCTCGCGGATATGGGCGGTCTCGGGGAGGAAGTCGGGCAGCTCGCCGGCGTCGAGCCGCGCCTGGCGAGCGGCCCGGGCGGCCAACAGCCGTTTGCGTTCACCGCGGAAGCGGCGCTCCAGATCGACCACGAACGCCAACGCCTCGGGCGTGAGAATGCGCTCGAAGCCGGGAAGTGCGGGGCCGCGGATCGTGACCCCGGGAAGATCGGTGAGGCTCAAGGTCGTGTCCTCTGTTCGAACGGCCCGTCGACGGCGGCGATAGCACGGCTGTCGCAGGACCGCCATGCTGCGCTGCGGCACGGGACGCCGCAATGCGACACCGACCGGCCGCGAGGGCCGGTCACGGCGCTGTCACGCGGGCCCCCGAGGCTCGTGGACGCGACGCGCCCGCCGGGTGTCCGGCGCTGGCGTGCGGAGGACCAGGATGAGCCAACCCGATCGGCCGATCGCCGAGACCGCGCGAGCCCATCTGGAGCCGCGTATCCCCATCGCCCGCGAGACGGACACCGTGGCCGAGGCGATCGCCGCCCTTTCGACCGGGCGATTCGCGCTGCTCGACCCGATCTGGGTGGTCGACGGCGAGGATCGGCTCTCCGGCGTGGTGCCGACCGGCGAGCTCCTCGCGGCGAGCCGCGAGCGCACACTTCGCGGCTTGATGCGACCGCCGCCCCCGGCGGTGGATGCCGAGACCGATCAGGAGCGGGTGGCGGTGCTCGCCCATCGCCACCGGTTGGCGGCGGTTCCGGTGGTCGACGAGGAGCGCCATCTGCTGGGTGTGGTCCCGCCGACCGCGCTCGTCGACGTGCTCTGGCGCGAGCACGACGAGGACATGCGCCGGTTCGCCGGGATCCTGGGCTCGGCCAACCACGCCACCGGCGCGCTCGCCCTGCCGACGCTGCGGCGAGTCCGCAGCCGGCTGCCCTGGCTGCTCGTGGGCCTGGCCGGCAGCGTCGTCGCCGCCGCCGTGATGGCCGGCTTCGAGGACGCGCTGCGGGCCGAGCTGGCGATCGCCTTCTTCGTCCCGGCGATCGTCTATCTGGCCGATGCGATCGGCACGCAGAGCGAGGCCGTGGCGGTTCGCGCTTTGTCGTTGGAGCCGGCGCCGCTCGCCCGGGTGCTGTGGGGGGAGGTCGCCACCGGCGGGGTGCTGGGTGCGACCCTCGGCCTCTTGCTGGTCCCCGCGGCGCTGCTGTTGGGCGCCGGCCCGGGGCTCGCGGCGGCCGTGGCGCTGGCCATCCTGGCCGCCGGCACCGTGGCCTCCGCGATCGGCCTCCTGTTCCCTTGGCTGTTGAGCCGCGCCGGCCGTGATCCGGCCTATGGTAGCGGGCCGGTGGCCACCGTAGTCCAGGACGTGCTCACGCTCTTCGTCTATTTCGGCTGCGCGACGGTCCTCGTCTGAGCGGCCGGGGCGCGCCTCGCGCGGCACCGATCGCCCGATAGGCGGCCTCGACCACCGACCGCCCGTAGCGCCGCTCGAGCTTCCGGACCGTGAAATGCCCCTCGGCCACGGTCAAGAAATGCTCCATGAACAGCCCGTTGACGGTGGCGCCGGCCAACGCGCCCAGCACCGGGACGGCTTGGGCGGCGATCTTGTCGGTCACCACGACCCCGAACCGGGCGCCGATCGCCCGCAACAGGCCGAGGGGTGCCGGCAGTGCGGCGGCCGTGGTGGCGCCGGCGCCGAGCGCCGTCGGCGTGTACTGCCAGGCCAGCGCCAGGCGCAGCTCGTAATAGCCGAGCTCGGCATAGTCGTCGGCCCGGGTCCGGCCACCCAGCGCGAAGACCTGGATGCAGGCGTAGCGCGTGCGCGGTGAGGCCGGATCCTCGCCGTGCCGCCGGGCCACCTCGGCGATCGCCCGCAGCATCAGGAAGGTGGTGGCCGGCAGCTCGACCAGCAGGGCCGGCAGGCCGAACAGGCCGCCCACGGCGCCGGTGGCGATCGCCGCGAGGCGATGGGCATCGGCCTCGTCGCCCGCGGCCGTGCCCGTCGACAGGGTGGCGGCGGCCAGATCATAGGCCCGCACCACGGCCCCCTCGGCGGCGGCGCGGATCGGCCGCGACCATTCGTCGGGCAACAGCCGCAGGATCTGCTCGATGGGGGTGCCGAGCACGCTGCTGATCCGAGCCGCCAGGCTCGGCCGCTCGAGCGCCGTCCACGCCCGCTCGAGGGCCAGCCGGTCGGCCGGGTCGAGCGCGTTCGTCGCCGGCACCACGGGCAGCGGGCTCACCACCGAAGCGGGCTCACCAGAGCATCTTCAGGCTCACGACCCGGCGCAGCATGGCCTTGGGCAGGATGGCACGGACCGTTTCGCCGCGGTCGTTGGAAAAGCGCACCACCACGTGGCTGCCGGAATCGGTCACCACTTCGACCTCGGGGAGAACGAGCTCGCGCCGGCCGTCGGGCAGCTCGAGCACGAGCCGGGCGGGATCGCTGGCATCGCTGGCGGCACGGGTCATGGGTGCGGCCCTCCGCTCGCCAAGCTAGCTTCGCCCGGCGTTCCCGGCAACGCACCCGCTTGCTCGCGCCCCGGCGCGCATGGCATGAACGGGAACGGGCGGCGGTCGACGACCGGCGCAGTGGGGGGAACCATGGCGTTGTTCAAGCGAGCCGAGCAGGCGGGGCCGCTGGTCACGGGGCTCGTGGTCGGGGTCGCGACGCTGGCTCTGGCGCCGATCCTTCTGCCGACCCTGGCGCGGGTCGGCCGACCGGTGGTCAAGGCCGCGATCAAGGGTGCGATCCTGGCCTACCAGACCGGCCGCGAGACTTTGGCCGAGCTCGCCGAGGTCGCCGAGGACCTGCTCGCCGAGGCGCGGGCCGAACTCGCCCGCGAGGAGGAGGCCGAGCGGGCGGTGCAGGCCGCGGCGGCCGGCGCCCGGGCGACGGGCACGGATGGCTGAGCCGGCCGCGGCCCGTCTGGTCCACCGCCTGCCGGGCCGGCTGCGGCTGGTGCTCGACGAAGGCCGCCGGGCGGCGGATCGGCTCGACCGGTTGGCCGTCGAGTTGGCCCTCGTCGAGGGGGTGCGCAGCGTGGCGGTGAACCCGCTCACGGGCAGCGTGCTCGTCCATCACGACGGCCCGGCCGAGGCGCTCGTCGAGCGGGTCCGCTCGCGTGGGCTGTTGCGCGTCGATTCCCTGGAGCCGCGCGAGCCGGCGCTGCGCGAGCGCCTGGCCCGCCGCCTGGCCCGGCTCGATCGCACGATCGACCGAGCGACGCGCGGCGAACTCGATCTCGCCGGCGCGGCGCTGCTCGGGCTCCTGCTCTTGGCGCTGGTCCAGCTCGCCCGCGGGCGGATCGCCGGGCCGGCCTTGTCCCTTCTGTGGTACGCGAGTGGGATCCTGCGCACAGGGGCGCGACCGTGAGCCGCAGGGCGGCTCGGCCCGCGCCTGCGGCTCCCCATCTGCGGGTCGAACGGCGAGCGGGAGGAAGGCCGATGGTCCAGGACGGCGAGCACCCGGCGGCCCAGGGGCCGAGCGAAGGCGAGGCCGCGCAGGCGGCGACCCCGACCGAAGAGCGCGCGCTCGAAGCGGCGGTGACCGCGCGCCTCGAGGGGGTGACCCGAGCCGAGGAGGAGATCGCCGAGTTGGTCCGCACCCGGGTCCGCGAAGGCTTCCGGGCCTCCGGCAAGGTCGCGGCGGACGTGCTGGGCCTGGCGCGCGAGGCGGTGGCCAGCGCGCTCGCCGCGGCGCGGGAGGCGGGCGGTCTGGTGGTGGTCAGCCGGGCCGCGGCCAAGGGCGCGGTCCTCGGGGTGGCGGATGTGGGCGGCGAT
>FWPV01017230.1_pt1 | contig 10042 bp, 10 predicted proteins | sample 2228371 | NCBI WGS metagenome assembly FWPV01 (sample SAMEA103939776, study PRJEB20133) | metagenome
TGATCTCTCCAATCAAGGAAGAAGAAACCGGAACGGCATTTCCTTTCTCATCCACGGCAGAGATCACAAAAGTATAAATTCCATCGGCCACCTTCTCACCCTTATTGTTTAAGCCATTCCAGGAGAAGCTATGTTTCCCACCTTCTTTTCTCCCTTCTTCCATCATCCTCACCAAATTGCCGGAGGAATCATATATCAAAATGGTCACTTTAGCGGCTTGGGGTATTTCATATAGCCCTCCAGCCATTTGATCAGGCCTTAGGGCAAGTTGGTTTCCGGCCACCTCTACTTTTTTGCCCAGCAAACCTGCTGCTTGCCAATGCGCCAATAAATCATACTTCCCCGCCATGTCTTTCATAGTTTGTTCCATTTTTTGCAAGGCATCCACACTACTCATCTGCGCAATCTGCATGGCCATTTGTTCATTATTTAATGGTTCTAAGGGATTTTGATACTTCATCTGGGTGACTAAGATATTTATGAAGTCTTCTTGCGTAAGGGTCTTTTTTTGGGCCGATGATAAAGCCAATTCCCGGGAATTGCTTATGGTTGCCGCCGCAGATACACCCATCTTTTCCTCCTTTTTCCTAAATAAGGATGTTTAAGCATCCTTTATTGTTCTCCAGCAAGGGGATATCTTCTAAGAAGAGGGCCTCATTTATTTCGCTAACTGCTGGAAAAACTTTACCTCGGCTATTTTGGCCAAAATGCTCTCCTCCCTCCTCTCTTCCCCATTCCATATCCATTAGCGAAAAGACATCGAAGCGTTCTAATCTGAACCCCTCTCGCTCGATAATCCTTTGGATCGGCCAGTAATTATGCTCAATTAGCTCTTTGGTCAAGGGGGTTTCCGTCACTATTTTTGCTCTGATATTTTCTTTCTCGCGGGTTATTTCCAGGTATATATTGCCTAATTGAGGCGGGTCTAAAGTTACTTTTATTCTTTCATAGTCATTTTGGATGGACCATATAATTCGCTGACTTATTTGCTTATAAATCTCTGCCTCCATCGGTCGCCAGGAAGATATATTCACTTGGCGCGCAATTTCTTCCATTAAGGAAAGGTTATTGGGGCTTAAAGTAGAACCTTGGTTAGACACTTCCGGAAATAGGGAGGAAAAGGTGCCCAATTTTAGCGCTCCCTTTTTTTCTCCTTTTAAAAAAGCGCAGGTAAAATTTTTCTCTGAGGCTGATAAATTATTAAGATCTTGTTCCCTTCTTTCCATCACCGACGCAAAAATTTCTTTTCCACCTTGGCCAAATTGCTCAAATTTATTATCCTTAAGCCAGAGAAGAGGTGATTTTCTTCCTCCTGGCTCTTCTAAAGAAGGGTGCTCATTTTGCATAGCCAGGTTAAAACCAAGATCATCTGGCCCGCTTTGGGCTAACTGCTCTCTGCTCAAGTTAAGCTTATTTTCTGGTTGATTATTACGCTTCTCTTCCTGAGTCCCCCAGAAGGCCTCTATTATCTCTTCTCGGAGAAATAATCTGCTCGCCATAGCTGGCTCCTTGCCCGGCGTAGATATTTCTATTTCCTGCGTAAGATTCTTTGGTAAGCCAAACTCCAAACTATTTTCGGCGGTCAATTTGAACAATCGGTCATCATTAATAGAAAAGTTTATCGGCCCGCTTTCTTCCCTGAGCAAATAAGCTAATTTCTCAGCTCCCTGATCTGCTCTCAATTTTCCTTGATCTCTTACAGGGTCAAGAGAAAATATAGCTTGGCTACCTATTTTTTCAGGAGTTCTTTCTCCAATTTCAGCTCCTGATTGGGAAAGCAAGAACAAATCTTCACCATTCTCCTGCTCCCCTAAAAAAATTTTAGCTGATGGGAAATTTTGCAGATTAAAGGCATTAATCATACCCAACAATCTCGCCCATAACGATTCTTCTCCAAGATCCCTCTGTTTTAGATTAATTTTTTCGGAAATTAAATTAGGCGGGGAGCAATATGCCACCCATTCCAGGCCACCATGCGCATCTGACAAACTAATTTTACTGAGCAGGATATCTTCTTTAGAAATCAGGTTTAATGCGCCTCCATCTTCCTTAATTTCTGTGCTCAGAGGTTGCTCTCCTACACTCGCCCCTTCCCTCCCTGAAAGAGAAGAAAGCATAGCCCAAAGAGAAAATGAGGCAAGGGAATTCAATAGCCACCAAGAAAAATCAAATTCTTTAGACGCGTGATTTAAAAATGGCGGCTGGCCGTTTTCTGCCCCCAAATTGGGAAGACTTTCATTTATGTTCGTGGCCGCAATCTGCATGACTGCCATGCAAACAGCAATTACAGTGCCAAAATAAAAGGGGGGCTTATGGACCTTTAAAAAATAATTTTTTATGATTTCAATAGGTTAGAAGTATAAAAGAGAAGATGGAAAAGGAATTTTTCTCCTTTAGGCAAGATTTTCCTTAAAGATTTAATCTGCCAGAGAAATATTTTCCTCCTCTTTAAGCAGCGGGTTATATTTAAAGAGGACTATTTCGTCATTAATCTTCTGTTCCCGTTTGTTTATTTCTTGGCCAAAGGATCTCCATTTTTTTTCGCGCAACTTCTCTAAAATCTCTCTTTCTTGGCGAAGGGCTTTTAATTTCTCCTTTTCTAATTCTACTTTTTTAGCCCAGGATAATTTTTCCTTTTCCAAAACTTTAATTTTATCCCGCCAGAACTCGTTATATATCTGGCTTAAAAAATACTCGCCTGCTTCCAGGACAGACAAATTTCTCTCTGACCATTTGGCCATCCATAAGGCTCTTTTCTGCTTCTGCCTTTGCACTTCTGCACTTCTTTTTTGGAAAATGGAGATCGTTTCTCCTAAGCGTAGGCGCGCTAAGTCCTCTAATTCTTTTTTAAAATTTAAGACGGCCTGAAGGGAAAATTTAAACTTCATTGCTTTAGGCAAAAATCAAACGTAATAAATTAAGAGATTCTTCATAAGAATATTTTTCATAAATACCCTGTTGTAAGAAATGGCCGATCTGCGGCATTTTCTGCAAAGCGAAATCTATAACCCCATTGCTACCTTCTTTATAAGCGCCCAAGTTGATCAAATCCTCTGCTCTTTTGTAAGCAGCCATCAAGGAAACAAGCTTATTTCGCCACTCCATTTGTTCTGGAGGTACAATATCCACCATAACCCGGCTAATGCTTTCTAATATGTCAATGGCTGGATAATGATTTTGATTAGCCAATTCCCGGGAGAGAACGATATGGCCATCGGCAATCGAGCGAACCGCATCAGCTACAGGATCATTTATATCATCTCCTTCTACCAAAACTGTATAAATACCCGTAATACTCCCCGCCTGAGCAGAAGTACCTGCTCTCTCTAATAATTTAGGGAGCTGGGTAAATACGCTGGGCGTGTATCCCCGAGAAGTTGGCGGCTCCCCTACCGCCAGCCCCACCTCCCGAGCAGCCATAGCAAATCGGGTTATAGAATCCATCATGAAGAGCACATCTTTCTTCTGATCCCGAAAATATTCCGCTATGGTAGTGGCCAAATAGGCTCCTCTCATTCTGATTATGGGATTTTGATCTACAGTAGCTACCACCAGGACAGAGCGCTGCAAGCCCTCTTCTCCCAAGCATTTTTCTATGAATTCGCGAACTTCCCGGCTGCGTTCTCCGATCAAGGCAATGACATTAACGTCCGCCTTGGTGTGCCGCGCCATCATCCCCAGCAGGGTACTCTTGCCCACTCCTGATCCGGCAAAAATGCCGATTCTTTGGCCCTTACCCAAAGTTAAAAGGGCATTGATCGCTTTAACGCCGACATCTAAAGGATTAGTTATTCTCTGCCGCACTATAGGATTTATGCTCTGGCCATAGAGAGGATATTCTTTATTTCCTTTAACCGGCCCTTTTCCATCCAAGGGATAGCCTAAGCCATCTAAAACTCTTCCCAAAAGGTCAAAACCTACTTTAACCAGCGGAGCAGCTCCGTCGGCAATTATCTGGCAGCCAGGCTCAATTCCTCTGATCTCTCCCAAGGGCATCATCAGCGTTCTTTCTTCTTTAAAGCCCACCACTTCCGCACTTATCTCTTTCCCCCCGTTTTTTAGTTTTATTTGACAAAGGTCACCCACGGCAGAAATAGGCCCGCGCCCTTCAATAACAATGCCCGTTACTCGATTGACCCAGCCATACTTTTTAAAGGGCTGAGCCTTTTGAATTGCTTCATAAAGGATTGGCCAATTTAAATTATGAAGGTGCCCCATGGAGCTAAAAGTTTAACCTTTTTTCTCGGTCACTTGCTGCCAAATTAAAGAAACAAGCTGATCGAACTGCGTTTCTAAAGTAGCATCAATGTCTCCTACTGCCGTCCGCAAATAGCATCCTCCGCGAGTAATGGTTGGATCAGCTACCATTTCTATTTTGCCCAATTTTTTCTCGGAATGAAGAAAAGGACACGAAGAAGAATTGGCCATTAGATATTCATAATCCTTAGGGTGCAGATGAATTATAATTTTCTTATGATCTTTTATATATTGCCATGCGGCGGCTAAAGTCTTGATTATGGTCTCTTCTAGGGCGGGATGATTTTGCTTCAATATTTTCCTGGTTATTTCTAAGGATAGCTTGATCAATTCCTCTTCCTGCTGCTCATAAAGCTGTTCTGTTTTTTTCGCCAATTCCTGGAATAGCTTCTGGAAATTATCCCAAAGAACGGTGAGCTTCTTCTGGGCCATCTCCCAACCATTTTTCTCTCCTTGGGCAAATCCTTTTTCATAGGCCTCTTTTTCTATAAACAATGCTTTCTCTTTGGCCTGTCTGATCAAATCATTCTCTATTTTCTCCCAATAAGAAGGGCGAAAGGAGCTTGCGGGAGCAGATGAAATTCGCGGCCATCCGGTAAAATTAGATAAGGATTCCTTGGTCCCCTCACCTAAAAAATTTTTTTTATCTAACTCTTCCGCGCTGTTGGCCCAGGATAAGTTTTTAAACAAAAACATCCTCCTTTCCTTTATTGAGCAACATGACTTTACCTTCTGCTTCCAGCTTTTTGGCTATCTTAATAATCTCCTGCTGGGCGGCCTCTACATCTTTCAAACGAGCTGGCCCCATGATTTCCAGATCTTCTTTTAACATTTGAGCGGCTCTCTCCGACATATTCTTGAAGATCTTTTCCTTTAACTTATCCGAAGCGGTCTTCAAGGCCAATTTGAGGGTGTCATTGCTGGCTTCTTTTAAAATAGCCATCATGCTGCGATCGTCAATCTCCGCTAAATCTTCAAAGATGAACATTAACTTTCTTATCTCTTCAGCTAAACCGGGCTTGAATTCTTCTATCTGCTGGAGAATATTCTCTTCGGCCGCGCTATCCATTTGATTCAAAATCTCAGCCACCGAATGCAGTCCCCCCAGCTTGCCCCTTGCCGAATTCTCAATTTGCAGGATCTCTTTCTGCAGAGAACGGTCAATATCCTCTAAAATATTTTGGGCAACGTTCTCGGTCTGGGAGATGCGGTACAGTAACTCCGATTGCACCCTCTCCGGGAATTCTCTTAAAGTGGCCGCAGCTTGGCGCGGATCAAGATGAACTAAAATCACGGCGATAATTTGGGGATGCTCATTTTTAATAAAATTAAATAAAGCCTTGGGGTCTAATTCGTTCAATTTTTTAAATAGATTCCATCTCTTCTCTTCTTTAAACTTCTCCAAAAGGACTTGGGCTTTTTCCCCATTGAGGGTTTTGGTTAAAAGGTTCTTCATAAAATTATTTTTATGTGCCGCATTTAAGGGAAGGGTGAAAGATCCTTGGCCGGCTAACTGGTGAAACTCTCCCAAGATCGTTTCCAAAGTCTCAGGGGTAATGGCTGAAATATTGATCATGGATTGCCCAATTTTTTCGATCTCTGATTCATCCAATTTCTTAACAATCTCGGCAGCTAATTCCTCGCCCAGGGTATAAAGGAGGATGGCTGCTTTCTGGGGCCCCGTAAGGGGAGTGGCCATAGTTTATCTCTCCCCCCTTTCATTGAGCCAAGCCTTCACTACGCTGGCTGCTCGCTCTGCATCTCCTTTCACTAATTTTATGGTTTGCATGCGCAAATCTAATGGCTTAGGTTCCTGGATTGTTTCCGGCGTAAGCGACGGTGCGCTAGCAACTTCGACGCTCACCCCAGATTCTTTCCTGGAAAAAGATAACCTCCTCAATAAAGGTCTCACTACCAAAAAGATGAAAAGAAGGGCCAAGATTAAGCTGGTCAGAGGTTTATATGCCATGGGCCAATATTCCCTCAAGATACTTTCCCGCGGCATTGCTTTCATCTCCTCTTCCTCGCTGCTGGCTAAACTAAAAGGCATGTTGATGATTTCTAATTGATCCCCCCGTTCGGCATTAAAGCCCACTGCTTTCTTAACAATATTTTCTAAATTTTTCATTTCCTCTGGTGGGCGGGGGGTATACTTTTTAGTCTTCTTCCCCTTATTATCCACTGCTTCTTGGTAAGTCCCATCAACTATGACGGCTACGGAGATTCTCCTAAGGCTGCCCACGGGATTTTTTATATGCTTATTTATCTTTGAGATCTCATAATTGCGAATTTCATTTTGCCTTTCCAAAGAATTGGTATTAAAGGGAGTTTGACTGCTCAACTCTTTGGTAGCGCTAGTCGCGCTAGGACCAACAATGGTCTTTTCTTTCCCCTGAGTTTGGTTCTTTTCTTCCTCTGCCTTTCTCGCTCCGGAAGAGATCAAATTCCGCTCAATAGTCTTCTGCTCACTCCGAATTATGCCTTGGGGATCATATTTTTCTTCAGCTATTTCCACTTGCTGAAAATCAACTTCCGCTGTTACCTGGGTTATGGCTCTTTGCGTTCCCAAGACACTTTCCAGCATCGTCTGCACTTTTTTCTTTAAATTCTCTTCAATACTTTTTTGGAATTCCATTTGACTGGCCGACAAATTAGCCAGAGTATTGGAGATATTTTTCTTGGATAAAATCTTTCCCGAAGTATCCACTACGGTTACATTCCCTGGATCTAAGCCTTCCACGGAACTGGCTACTAAATGAATGATTCCTTCTATTTGGGCCGGATCTAAAGAAGCCCCCGCACGCGTTTTAATAAACACCGAAGCTGTGGGCTTCTTCTGCTCATTGAGAAAGAGAGATTCTTTAGGCGTAACTATATGTACGCGCACCTGCTCTACGGCCTTAATCTGTTTAATAGTCCGACTTAGCTCACCTTGTAGGGCTCTTTGATAATTCATTTTTTGGATAAAATCAGTGGTGATTAAATTTTGGCGATCAAATACTTCAAACCCTACACCTCCTCCTTTAGGCAAACCCTCCGAAGCGAGAGCCAGACGGGTTTCGTAGACCTGCTCTTTGGGAACTAAAATAGCTGTGCCGTTATGAGTAAGTTTAAATGGTATTTTCTTATCTTTTAATTTATTAACAATCTCGGCAGCGTCTTCGGGCAGGAGGTTACTAAAAAGGATCTGCATATCAGGGGTGTTATTCCAATAAATTAAAGAACCAAAACTGACCAAAGATAATATGAGGATTAAAGCAATGGCCAAATTTCTATTTTTGCTGGGAGAACTTAGAAACTTCTGGACTTGCTCCATCGGTAACCCGGCCATAGACTACTCCTTTTAAAATTGCATGCGCATAATCTCTTCATAAGCAGCAATTAGCTTATTTCTTATTTGTAGAAGCAAACGTAAGGAAAGGTTAGCTTCCTCCAAAGTGATCATCGTCTCGTGGACATCTTTTTGACCACGCACCATCTCTTGGACCTGTTCGTCGCTTTTGATCATCTCTTTATTTGTTTCGACCAAAGACTTCTTCAAAAATTCCTGGAAGTCTAAAGCTAATTTTTGGCCAGCGCGGGTGGGGCTACTTTGATTAGATATTTCCGCCCAATTTTTAAAGGGAACTCCGGGCACTCTTAAATCACTCATCTCTGCACCTCCATATTGGTTACTTGCCGATTTCTAAAGCTTTCATGATCATACTCTTGATGGAGTTAAAGGAGGTTACATTGGCTTCGTATTGGCGCACCGCCAGCATTAATTTGACCATTTCTTCCACCAAGTTAATGTCGGGCAAGAGTACATAGCCTTGCTCATCAGCTTGAGGGTGGGCGGGATCGTATATTTTTTTAAATCCCTCATCCTTGGTGATTATCTCCGCCGTTACGCCTTCTGGATGAAAAATATAATCGGGCGCCCAAGCTTCAACCAGGGGTAGATGGGCAGAATGAGTTCTGGTTAAGCTCTGTCCCCTGGACAATTTGCTGTGGAGAATCTCCAAGAAGGGAGGCCCAGGATTCTGGGCCGAGAAGATGACGGATTTTTTCTGATAAGGAAGCCCATTTTCGGTATCTACAGTCTGGGTATTAGCTAAATTGGCGGCCGTGGCTTGGATCACCAGCCTCTGGGCCTGCAGGCCACTAGCACTAATAGCCATGGCTCTTAATAAATTCATTTATTATTACCTCCCCTCGGAGATGGTTATTTTCAAAGCTTCTAATTTTTTTAAGAGCGCCTGCACTTCTGCTTGAAACATAAGATTATTGGTGGCTAATTTGGCCATTTCTTGCTCTATCTGCACTTCCTCTTCTATGGACTGGGGGGAGAATTTATCCCTTAAGGATTCCTCTAAGAAACTCTCTTCCGGGAAATTGGGTAAATGCCGGGAATCGGTCTTAGTCAAAAATACTCCGTGAGTTTTTTCTAAAGCCTGATCTAATAATCTCTGGAAAGGGATTTCTTTGGGAATATATCCTGGCGTATAAGCATTAGTGATATTGTTACTAATAACTCTTTGGTTTAAACTCCGCAGCCCCAAAGATCTTTGGAGAAAGAGAATAGTCTTATCGAATAACCTTCTTCCCCATACTTCGCTCATTTTCTCAATCCCTCAAAAATTTTTGCAATCGCCAAACTCTTTTTTATATTCATGGAGCTTGTTCCGCAATGTTCTAATGCTGATGCCCAATACTTTAGCCGCCTGGGTGCGGTTACCATTCGTAGATTCCAAGGCTTTTAGAATCAACCTTTTTTCCATATCCTTTAAGCACAAAGAATCCTCTGGCGGAGGGAGCGGAATTTCTGCCATGCCTTCCTCTCTTTCCGCCAAATCCTCCACATCCAAAAAGTTCTTATTGGTGATTAATACCGCATACTCTATTTTATTTTTTAGTTCACGCACATTTCCTTTCCACTCTTGTCTCTGCAGCCAAGCCAAGGCAGCGGGAGATATATATTCAACGGCTCGGCCGTAATTTTGGGCGTAAAATTTTAAATAATGGTCAGCCAGAATGGGTATATCTTCCGGACGCTCTCTTAAAGGAGGGATTCTTATATTTATCACATTCAAGCGGTAATATAAGTCTTCCCGAAAATCCCCCTTTTGCACACTGGCCTCTAAGTGGCGATTAGTGGTGGCCATCACCCTAATATCAATGGCAATAGGCTGATGGCTACCAATACGATCTACTTCACTTTCTTGGAGGACGCGCAAGATCTTGGCTTGCAAAAATGTATTCATTTCACTTATTTCATCCAGGAGAATTGTTCCTCCATGGGCTAACTCAAACTTACCTATTTTCCTGGCTATGGCTCCTGTAAAAGCCCCCTTTTCATGTCCGAATAGTTCACTTTCTAATAACGTCTCGGGCAAAGAGGCACAATTAACAGCGACAAAAGGCCCGCGCTTGCGGGGGCTCAAAGAATGGATATAGCGCGCCAGCATTTCTTTGCCTGTACCACTTTCTCCCTGCAGGAGGACCGTAGCTTTGCTGGGGGCAATTTTCTGACACAGGTTTAATATTTGCAGCATCTTCTTATTCTGGCTAATAAAAGGAGGAGAATTGGGAAAGGTTTCCAATAAATCTTTAAAGACCTTTGGGCCAGCGGCCCCGGAAGGGATCTCTGGAGATAATATTGGCCAACAGCTTCTTTTTTCTCTATTCTTTTCTCCTACTTCTTTGTCAACCAATTCCAGTCCATTCATAATCTACCATTTCTCGTCCAAATTAATCTCAGCCAATATGGCGAATATTTTTAATTTTCAATTATTGATGCTGTTTC
>FWPV01017231.1_pt1 | contig 10041 bp, 7 predicted proteins | sample 2228371 | NCBI WGS metagenome assembly FWPV01 (sample SAMEA103939776, study PRJEB20133) | metagenome
GCCAGCGGCTACTGGCAGAAGATGCGCAAGAGCCTGGGGTCAAAGCGCAAGGAGCTGAGCGACGCCCACATCGACCGCATCACCCAGCTCTTCGGCCAGTTCGTGGAGGCGCAGGAAGACGGCAAGCCCATCAGTCGCATCTTCCCCAACCAGGCCTTTGGCTACACCACCATTACCGTGGAACGCCCTCTGCGCGACGAGCGTGGCCAGCCGGTACTGGGCAGCAAGGGCAAGCAAAAGGGCAAGCCACAGCCCGACAGCGCCCTGCGCGACACCGAGAACGTACCGCTGAGCGACGACGTGCAGGCCTACTTTGAGCGAGAGGTGCTGCCCCACGCGCCCGACGCCTGGATCGACCACGAGAAAACCAAGGTGGGTTACGAAATCCCGTTCAACCGCCACTTCTACGTCTTCAAGCCACCTCGCCCCCTGGCGGAAATTGACGCCGACCTTAAGCTGACCACCGATCGCATCCTTGCCATGATCCAGGGGCTGTCGGCATGAGCTTTCCGAGGTATCCAGCGTACAAGGACAGTGGCGTGGAATGGCTGGGGGAGGTGCCTTCGCATTGGACCGTAAGTGGGACTGGGCATCGTTTGCGGTCGCCTCCTTGCTACGGCGTTTTGGTCCCAGACTTTGATCCTGACGGGGTGCCCATGCTCAAGATCATGGATCTCGCCAGCGGAGTCCCCGATAGGTCTGCTTTAGCCACGATCAGTGAGAAGCTTTCCAACGAGTTCCAGCGCACCATCGTTCGGCAAGGGGATCTCGTTCTTTCGGTAGTTGGCACGATTGGGTCAGTGCTTGTGGTTCCTGAGTCTCTGGATGGTGTCAACCTGTCCAGAGCGCTCGCGCGCCTACTACCTGGTGAGGATCTAGTTCCTCAGTGGTTGGTGTGGGTTTTCTCATCAGAAAACTTCACGCGATTCGTTGACATGATCTGCGTCGGCTCCGCACAGCGTGTACTGAACATGGACGACTTACGCTCGTTTCGAGCGCCGTTCCCTCCCGTGGACGAGCAAACCGTCATCGCGACATTCCTCGACCATGAAACCGCCAAGATCGACGCGTTGGTGTCCGAGCAGGAACGGCTCATCGGACTGCTCAAGGAAAAGCGCCAGGCCGTCATCTCCCACGCCGTGATCAAGGGCCTGGACCCGTCGGTGCCGATGAAGGACTCGGGCGTGGAGTGGTTGGGCGAGGTGCCGGCGCATTGGGAGGTGTCACAACTAAGATATGTCGTTCGAGAGGGAACGAGCATTACTTATGGCATCGTGCAGGCAGGACCCGAGGTTGAAGATGGCGTGCCTTACATCCGCACAAGTGACATGTCTGGCCATGCCTTGCCCCTGACCGGTTACCCGAAGACGTCACCTGAAATAGACGCCTCCTATGCCCGTTCAAAGGTTCGCGCAGGTGACTTGGTCATTTCGATTCGAGCATCCGTTGGCAAATGTTTACCAGTGCCGCCAGAACTGGATGGTGCCAACCTGACGCAGGGGACTGCCAAGATTGCCCCCAGCAGCAAAGCTCTGGCCGTGTTCATGTTGCCGTTCATTGGTAGCAGCCCAGTTCAGTTGTATCTGGACTCGAAAGCAAAGGGCGCAACCTTCAAAGAAATCACGTTGGAGACGTTACGTAAGACGCCTTTTCTGGTTCCACCTTTGGCTGAGCAGGAGGAGATCGGTCGATGGGTGGAGCGCGAAGAACAACAATTCAAAGCACTCGTTGAGACGGCTGAGCAAGCGCAAGTGCTGCTGAAGGAGCGACGTAACGCGCTCATCTCCGCCGCCGTTACCGGCCAGATCGACGTGCGCAAGGTCTTAGATCCAGAGGTGATGACATGAATGCTGCATCTGACTCTGACGACTCCCGAATAAGGCTGCTCAAAGCTGATGTTGTGGCAAAGGCCGTTGCCGCACTTAAGAGCATGAAAGGCAATTCACTTTTGAGCGGTGACGATTCGGGGCTCAGGAATGTCTGGGAGGAAGTATGCGTTCAGGTGCAGGGCGAGGAGTCGTTTTATTGGGATACCTACCTAGATGTCATCGACGACCTTCTGACGGCGTTCGTGGAGGAGCTGTCGCAGCAGGATCGTTTGGCATTGTGGTTGCGTACTGAGGCGGGATACGACTGGCTCGATGAGGTCAATGATGGCAACGCCGATGGCACCGAGCCTCCGGTTTTGATTGACCAAGTATCTGATGATCTGAAATCTGACCTTTTGGCCAGAGCAGCAGACTTTGAAAGTACGGCCACGCGGAGGTATCTAGCCAGTCAGGATGGCGATGATGAGTGGGTGGACGAAGACGAAGACGAAGACGAAGAGGAAATTGAGGATGGCACAGCCGAGAGTTCGCCACAGCAGCAGCCAACCGCCTTGGCGTTGAAAGAAATCGCAGAGATTTGGGAGCAGGCTATGGCGGAGGTCCGTGCAGAACAACTCGCGGCCCCTGGGACTGACCGCATGTTGGATGAGGTCTATGCCGCACTCGATGAGCAGGGCAAAGCTTCCTTGGCTGCTGCATTGGAGGGACTAAAGAAGATCTTTAGGTCGAGGCTGAAATCGCTGCCTACTCCGGATTCTCAAGCCGCCGTACGTTTTATCGGCGAACAACTGAGCTTGAATGGATTTGACTCGAAATTGAACGTCAACCCTTCTGGCAAGACGGAACCTTGATGAGCCTGCACAACGAGATCCAGTTCGAGATCGACATCTGCACCTACTTGGGCGCCCATGGCTGGCACTACGCCGATGGCGATGCCAAGGGCTACGACACCGCTCGCGCACTGTACCCGGCCGACGTGCTGGCCTGGGTGCAGATCAGCCAGCCACAAGCCTGGGAGGTGCTGCAGAAGAACCACGGCCCAACGGCCGAAGCGATGCTGCTGGACCGACTGCGCAAGGCGCTGGATGAACGCGGAACGCTGGAGGTGTTGCGTGTTGGTGTAGAGCTGCTGGGGTTGAAGGCCCCGCTCAAGCTCGCGCAGTTCAAGCCCGCGCTGGCCATGAACCCGGAGCTGCAGGCCCGCTACGCAGCCAACCGCCTGCGTGTGGTGCGCCAGTGCCGCACCAACCACGACGACATCATCGACTTGGTGCTGTTCCTCAACGGCATCCCGGTGGCCACAGCCGAGCTCAAGACCGACTTCACGCAAGACATCAACGCGGCGGTGGACCAGTACCGCTTTGACCGCTTGCCCAAACCCAAGGGCAAGCCGTTTGCCGAGCCACTGCTGGACTTCCCGCGCGGCGCGCTGGTGCACTTTGCCGTGAGCAACCGCACGGTGATGATGACCACCCGCCTGGAGGGGCCGAAGACCAACTTCCTGCCCTTCAACCTGGGCAACCAGGGCGGCGCTGGTAATCCACCCAACGGACAAGGTCACCGCACCCATTACTTGTGGGAGCAGGTGTGGCAGCGCGACAGTTGGCTGGAAATCATCGGCCGCTACCTCATCACCAAGCGGGATCAGAAGAAGCGCATCATCGGCGTGTTGTTCCCGCGCTACCACCAGCTTGATGCCACCCGCAAGCTGGTGCAGACCGTGCTGGCGGAGGGGGCAGGGCAGAAGTACCTGATTCAGCAAAGTGCGGGCAGTGTCAAAACCAATTCCATTGCCTGGACAGCGCACTTCCTGGCCGACCTTCACGACGCCAACAGCCAGAAGGTGTTCGATACCGTGCTGGTGGTCAGCGACCGCACGGTGCTGGACACGCAGTTGCAGGAAGCCATCTTCGACTTTGAGCGAACGGCTGGCGTGGTGGCCACCATCAAGGGCGAGGGCGGCAGCAAGAGCGCCGAGCTGGCCGAGGCGCTGTCGGGTAGCAAGAAGATCGTGGTCTGCACCATCCAGACCTTCCCGAAGGCGCTGAGTGCGGTGCAGGAGTTGGCCGCAACGGAGGGCAAGCGTTTTGCGGTGATTGCAGACGAGGCCCACAGCAGCCAGACGGGCGAGGCAGCCGCCAAGCTCAAACAGGTGCTCAGTGCCGAGCAGATGCAGGAACTGGCCGACGGTGGCGAGATCGACACCGAAGATCTGCTGGCCGCGCAGATGGCGGCCAAGGCCAACGATAAGGGCATCACCTATGTGGCCTTCACCGCCACGCCGAAGGCCAAGACGCTGGAACTGTTTGGCCGCCGGTCCAACCCCGAGCTGCCTGCCCGCCCGGACAACTTGCCGGGGGCTTTTCACGTCTATTCCATGCGGCAGGCCATCGAGGAGGGGTTCATCCTCGATGTGTTGAAGAACTACACGCCCTACAAGCTGGCATTCAAGCTGGCCAACGAAGGGCGCGAGTGGGATGAGACCGAGGTGGAGCGCAGCGAGGCGGTCAAAGGGCTGATGCGCTGGGTGCGCCTGCACCCCTACAACATCAGCCAGAAGGTGGCCATCGTGGTGGAGCACTTCCGCGAGAACGTGCAGCCGCTGCTGAACGACCATGCCAAGGCCATGGTGGTGGTGAGCAGCCGCCTGGAGGCGGTGCGCTGGAAGCTGGCGCTGGACGCCTACATCACCGAGAACGGATATACCTTGGGCTCCTTGGTGGCGTACTCGGGCGAGGTGAACGACCCGCAATCCCTGCCCGAACCGGTGGCCGAAACGTCCAAGACACTCAACCCCAACCTCAAGGGCCGCGACATCCGCGATGCGTTTGCCACGGATGAATACCAAATCCTGCTGGTGGCCAACAAGTTTCAGACCGGCTTTGACCAGCCGCTGCTGTGTGGCATGTATGTGGACAAGCGGCTGGCAGGCATCCAGGCGGTGCAGACCCTCAGCCGCCTGAACCGCGCTTACAGCGGCCCGCACGGCTTGAAGGACAACACCTACATCCTCGACTTCATCAACGACCCGGACGAGATCCTGGCGGCGTTCCAGACCTACTTTGAGACGGCCGAACTGGCCGGTGTGACCGACCCGCACCTTGTGTACGAACTGCGCGCCAAGCTGGACGGCAGCGGCCATTACGACGACTTTGAGGTGGAGCGCGTGGCGCTGGTGGTGCTCAACCCCAAATCCAGCCAGAGCATGCTGTTTGCAGCCATTGAGCCCGTGGCCGACCGGCTGCTGAAGAAGTACAAGGCGGCCCAGCAGGCGTTCGCCGCTGCCCAGGCCAAACAGCCTGACGGACCAGAATCGCAGGCCGCCAAAGACGAACTCGACGCCCTGCTGCTGTTCAAGCGCGACCTGGGCACCTTCGTGCGGGTATACGCCTTCCTGAGCCAGTTGTTCGACTACGGCAACACAGCCATTGAGAAGCGGGCGATATTCTTCAAGCACCTGCTGCCGCTGCTGGAGTTTGGCCGCGAGCGCGAGGGGGTGGACCTGTCCAAGGTGGTGCTGACCCACCACAAGCTCAAAGACCAGGGCAAGCGCACGCTGGTGCTGGGGGAGGGAGATGCCGACTACAAGCTGTCACCACTGACCGAGCCCGGTGGTGGGCAGGTGCAAGACAAGCAAAAGGCGCTGCTCTCCGAGATCCTGCAGAAGGTCAACGACCTGTTCGAGGGCGAGCTGACCGACGACGACAAACTGGTTTACGTGAACAACGTGCTGCTGGGCAAGCTGCTCGAATCAGACCAGCTTGTGCAACAGGCCATGAACAACTCCAAAGGCCAGTTTGCCAACTCGCCCGACCTGGACACCGAACTGCTCAATGCCATCATGGATGCGCTGACTGCTCACAACGCCATGAGCAAGCAGGCGCTGGATTCCGAGCGGGTTCGGTCCGGGTTGAAGTCGATTTTGTTGGGGCCGGCGGGGTTGTATGAAGCGCTGAGGTTAAAGGGCGCGGGGTAGAGGGGAATGTCGGTTCTAGGCTGGCTGCAGCCGGTCAAGTTTTGCATCCCGATGACAGCAGCCGCCGTAACCTGCCATTCGCCACCCTACGAGGCGACCGACCGCTGTACCTTCAGCAGCGGCCACTCTGCAGAGATGGGCCGCACGAGGCGTCGAGCGACTCCTTCCCGCCAAGGCGACCGGCTCTTCGCGACCCTCAGCAGTAATTCGGGGGCTCAGGCCCCCCGCCGTGTGTGCAGCGGAAACAGTCGCTCAGACACCAGCAACCAGGGTCAAAAACCGGCCAGTTGCTGCTCGTCAGTAGCAAGCTGAGTGGCGCATTGTTTAATGGAGCGTTGCACATTGAAGCCTGCTGGAAGATAAATTTGTGAAAATTGACCTCATCAGACGAAAGAGCACTCTCGGCTGTTGACTGCAGATCGTCAATGTAGCGATCAGGAGATACTGAAAACCGTATGCTCCACCTTGCACCTGCCATCAGTCTTGAGCCCCACTGCAATATCAATTCCAATTGGCGATGACGACACACTTTGTCTGTCAACTTGAATTTCCTCGACTGACAACGAATACCAAGCAGTCCCGTTGTGGCACGCGAGAACAGAGCCTGGTCGAATCTCGACCCCCTTGCTTTGCACACAGACGATATTGTGATTATGAACTGCAAGGGGCTTCCCATGCTCGAGACCAACTTCGGATGCTAGAACTCCAGCAAGCGTGTCTCGGACTACCGCAAGAAGGCCCCTGCAATAGGCCTCGACGAGATCGCAATACGGGTAGATTTCACTTGGAGCAAAAACAGAAGATAGATCACCGTGAGCCACTTGATTCCTGAGCTCGACTAGATCGTTTACCCTATCCCATACAGACTCAGGTCGATCCGGCTTGATTAACACTTTCTCTATCAAATCATCGGAATAATTCCCGTACGCTTGAGTATCGACGGCTCGACGACTTGCCTGCGGAATCCCAATTCTATTCAAAAATTCATCGACAGCTGGAACTCGGAAATTTGACGTGTGATGAAGGAAAGGTTCCTTTAGAATTTCGAAGCCTCCCTTATCTGCGAGGCAGGATGCAAGTGAAGAGGCGAGGCTAACTGCGTCACTCTTACCATTGTAACGACTGTCTCGTGTCCGCAGAAGTTGAGCAATCGTTACATCAAAGTGTGTTTGGCGCAACTTTTCTGGAAGTCTATTAAATCTTCCAAGGCGTGTTATGAGGATATCAAGATATTCCTCTGCAATATCCTCAATAAACCTTTCAAGCAGCCCATACAAAAGAACCACAGAGCACACGTAATCGTAGGTGCGCGCAGCAGTAAATGATGATGCCTCTTTCGCCCATTCTGTTAGCGGCGCTTCGACCTGAACCTCTGTCCTTGACTCCAATATATTTTTTATAGCGTGCGTCTTCATTTCGGACAAAGAAAGAAAGCGCCGAACCTCCTTTATTCGCACCTCGGCTTGCCGGATCGCACCTGTTATCACTTCAGAACGTCCGAAAATAGTTCAGAGAAGAGATCGTTCCTGCGCCGAAGGTTTTCTCTATTAGTGTAACGCCCTTGAAACTGATCGTACTCGCGTTCATACATCTCTTTTGTAAGTTGGCGAATCTCAACCTTTTTTGCCAAAAGTACATCGCGATTAGCAATGTGCATACTAAGGGCAAACATCATTGGATCATAAACGGCTGTTGTCGGCCTTTGATACCACCCCCAACCAGTTGTGCGGCGACGCCATAGAAAAAATGCCTCCTCACCCAACAACGCCTCCGCAAGTGATATCGTCTCTATGAAAACTGTTTCAAGCTTTGCAAGAACATCGTCGGAAAAAAAATTGGCCTTCTGAAGATAGCGATCTAGAAAATCCTTTAGAGCTCCATCTTGATTTTCTATTCTTTGACGATACGCAAAGAAACGCAGCACAAGCTCAACATCGCCCATGTCTCGATAAGTCTGATGTTCCTGAACTTCGGGTCGCGGGTCCTGTCCTTGCAGTTCATCATCATCGGGCTCGGGAATTCCCCAGGTTCGACAGAGGGCTGGATAGCGACTAAGACGGAGGCATAATCGATTCATCTTTCCATCAAAAATAGCGTTTCTACTCTCTTGGTCAGATAAATTTACGCCGCCGCTATTAATTCTCTCGAAAACCAGTTGCTTCAATCGCTGAGCCTCCTCGGGATCTTTCGCTGTCTCCTGTAAGAGAACAACCGAAGATAGATATCGTCGATCCACTCCGCGTCGTACAGCTTCGGGTAACGTTTCATATGTTCTCCCGTTAAGTTCTGGCCACTCCTTCAAGCCTTCAAGTGCGAATTTATTCTCGTAAAAATCACTTATGGCAGTGAGGCGTTGCAGCCCATCCATCACTTCGTATTTCGCATACCCGACTTCGTACAGGAAAACTGGTGGAATAGGCACATTTATAATAATTGATTCAATAAGGCGTGATTTTTGCAACCGATCCCATCGGTGTCTCCTTTGAAACTCGGGATCGAGACGATAGTCTTCGCTCGCGACCATCTGAGGTATTTGTGATAGCTGATACCGTGCCTGCTCTGTAACTATGCGAACCGCTCCGTCGGCATAACGCTGATTGAGGTCATCATCAGACCCAATGGCTGCCACGGTACTTTCGTCAATGGCAAACTCGACCTGTTCGCCAGGAAATAGATCAAAATTCATCGAAACTCCAAATTTTCTGAGGCAACGGATGGCAGTTGCTAATTTTTCAGGCAATTAGATTGCGTATCATACGACTCTAAGACAAGGTTACCTAGCGCGATGTCGCAGTTTGAGGACCGAGTCCGAGAGCACGGTAGTTTCTTGATTGCTGCGACTAGTAACGTGATGCGCCGATGTCTGCACTAGCCGATCACCGTGGCATACATTAGATCCATCTGAACGGCAGCAAGCCATTTGGAATTCTGCTTAGGAGTAGCTTAGGCAAGCTGCTCCGTCGAAAACGAAACACAGCAATCAGCCTCCAGAGTGGTTCGGTTGAGCAAGCGTACGCCCGCTCCTGGCCGGGAGCACCAGTCTAGCGCCGCTCCCCATAGCCGACAATGACGGCATTGGCATACCCGTTGGGCTGTGCCAACGCCGCCAGCTTTTTCAGATCTCCGTCTGCTCGGAGATTTCCAGAGCGTCATCCACTTCGATGCCCAGGTACCTCACGGTTGACTCGAGTTTGGAATGCCCGAGGAGCAACTGAACAGCACGAAGGTTCTTGGTGCGCCGATAAATCAGCGTGGCCTTGGTTCTGCGCATCGAGTGCGTCCCATAGTCGGAACGGTCCAGCCCCAGTTCGTCCACCCAATGCCCGAGAATCCGGGCGTACTGGCGGGTGCCAAGATGGGGCGAGTCATGAATCCGGCTAGGAAACAGGAAGTTGTCTGGTTTCAATGCCGCATGCTTGATCCACGCCTGTAAAGCGTCTCGGGTTGCTGCCGTGATTTCGAACTGAACCGGCCGCTGGGTCTTGTGCTGCATGACGATGGCGCGGCTTGCTACCTGGTCGCCATGACAAACGTCCCGGACCTTGAGCGCGACCAGATCGCACCCGCGCAGCTTGCTGTCGATACCCAGGTTGAGGAGCGCAAGTTCCCGAATAGCCCCTCTATCTGGAACCGGACACGCAGCGCCCAGATGTCCTTGGGCTTGAACGGCGCCTTTTGGCCAATGATCTTGCCTTTGTTCCACGGCTCACGTTGGGTGGTGTTTCCTACTGCTTCCATGATGGACTCCCATCGAGTTGAGGGGCAAGTAGGATGCGCCGAAGATCGCCAAAAGACTACTGTCTTGAGCCACCGGCTGGCGGGGGATTCTCACTTCCCATGTCACATGAATCGGATACGGTGTGCAAACCCAGTGCGAGAATTGCAACTGCATGAGCTACACAATCCACTGCACCAAGAAGTTGCTCGACCGCGTGAAACCGCCTGCGAGGTCGACACCGACCAAGCCAACGACCTACCTGGGCAATTGGTACGCAACGGCACTCTTCTGGAAGCCACAGGTTGCGTTGCTGGTGAATGAGAAAACCTTGTTGCCGGTATTGATGCCACTGGCTCCCGCTACTGAACTTGCGCAACGGCTCCCGGAGCATCTTTCGTGGGTATTGCTTGCTAACGGAGCGCCTCAAAGACTGATAGAGCATGAGCTCGCAGCCATGCACAACTCCCAATATGACAAGACCGCCAACCGCAGCCTGGTGGGAATGTTGACCCAGTTCA
>FWPV01017232.1_pt1 | contig 10041 bp, 6 predicted proteins | sample 2228371 | NCBI WGS metagenome assembly FWPV01 (sample SAMEA103939776, study PRJEB20133) | metagenome
TGCACCGTAAATCCATCCTTATCGCTCCAATAGAGATCCTGATATCGAAACCAATTGATTGATCCATGAGGTTTTAAAAGTAATCCTTTGGATATTTTCACCCTCTCTGAGATTTCCATTTTGTTTATATAAACCCTCTTAAATTTAATTCCATATCCTGTTTCGTAGAACCATTCATTGGTGTTGTGTAAGGCATTATCCATCAAAGTATCCCAGTTAAATGAAATAACTACACTTTCTCTCTCCACTATATATTTGGCCAAAATAGCATGGTATTTACAAGGACCATAATGTCTGCAGAGCTTACTGAGAAGTTCTTCAACAAGTTTGGTCAAATCAATCTTGGCCAGATATAAATCCACTTCTTCATGAGAAAGATTTCTTGATTTATCTATCTGTGTAATGAATCTATCCAATTCTGCATAAACTTTCTCAATGCTGAGCCTTTTTTCTCTTAGCTCCTCAAATGATAATTGAAAGTTCTTTTCTATAAAATCTAATAATGGTGTATGCATTGGCTGCCCTAAGAAATTACGTTCTTTTAGGACCCCATATTCAATAGCTCTCTGAAAAAAATCTTCAGCCATTGGAAAAGGAATCAAAGTTCCTTTAAAAGGACCTTCAATAGGTGTGAAGCTTGCAGATGCTCCTGCACCTAATATAATAACTTCTGGGAATTGGGGCTTTGCTTTCATTAAACACTTTATTTTTATTTGATGGGTCTAAGTTCGAAGGCTTTTTCGAAATTCTTTGCATCAAGGATCTTCCTTTTTAAACCTTCGTAAGGAGGAAAAGCCCCTCCATACCCAATTACTCTTCTTGCCTCCGCCACCATTTCGAGCTGTTCATAAGTCCAATTAGGTGAAACATAATGATTCTTTGGCATGGGTTTCAGGGGCTCATACCTCATTGGGTAAGCAACGACTCCCCACCCAAGGATGTCTTTTATGCGATAAAGGAAATCTTCTGGAGTATCCAGATGATTATAAAGGCAATAGACAAGTATTTTTCTTCCCCTAATTCCTACTCCTTTTAAATGAGAAAGGGCCTTTTCGAGTGATTTTCTAATTCCGTTGCTGTCGTAAGCTAACCTAATTAAAGGAGTTTTAAATCTCTTCAGTCTTATAGCTACTTCCTCATTTAAAAGTCTTGCATCCAGTCCCTGATTAAAATCGACCTCCAATTTTAATTCTTCGAGCTCTTCAAATATATCTCTCCAGTAGGGAGAAGCAAGGATGTTATTATCCCATAAGATTACTTTCTTATGTCCAGGGTAAATGAGATGTTTTATAGATTTTTTTGCCTTAAATTCTGGCTCTATTTGAGGAACAGAACAGAACCGACATTTTCTGATACATCCCCTGGAAGCAAATAGGATACTTGACTGCCATGTAGGCACGAGAGAATAATCAGGGAGGATGTCTTCGACTTTCTCCAATAAACCATGATGGACTTCAATTCTATCCTTAAATGCTTCTTTCAGGTGGTCAGGGCAAAGGGTTGCGTAAATGCCACCAACGACAATTCTCGCTTTCTTGTATCGTTGGTTATAAAACCTAATGATATCATGGACAGGCTCATAAGCATAGGTAAATAGGCTGGTGATATAGATAAGATTAGGTTCAAATCCGTCATCAGAGAATCCCTGGACAAATCTTACATTATCTTTTTTCTTTTTATGATAGGCAGCGAGTTTCAGAAGACCGAGAGGTGGGTATGATGTATGGTATTTATTTGATTTCTGAGGTTCGACAAGAAGAATTTTCATCTTAGTTCTTCAAATGATGATTTTATTTCTTTCAATTCTTCTTTTGTTAATCCCCAAATCTCAGCTGCTAAATTATCAATTTCTGTCTCGATTTCTGAGGTATCTTTGTCCTTAGCCGCTTTTTTATGTGCTTCCTTTGACAACTCAGCAAGATGCAAGTGAATTTTATTTTTAATCTCGAATTTTGGTATGCGAATATTTTCAAGAACGTGTGGATCACCAAAACTTTTTCCACCTTTCATTGAATATGCTTGAAGGCTGAAATTGGTGGGCATTGAGTTCATTAAGGCACAAATATAATGGGCCTCTTCTTCAGAATTACACGCAACCAATGTAACTATATGTTGCGGAATAATACATTTTCCTTGTCTCAGATTAATGACGGCAGAGACTATCTCCGAAGCAATATTTGGCCAGACTACTTTATGCTTGGCAAATGTGTAGTCCCCAACGTCAAACATAGAATAGAAAGGACCGGTTTCTATAATTCGCCCATTTTTGTCTTTGCGTGTAAAATACCGCTTGAAGACTGGCCTTTCCCTCAAAACCATTTCAAATCGCTTAAAATACATGTAAGTTTTTGGATATTTGGTTTTCATTTCGTTTTCTTCAATGCCACGTCTTCTGATCGGATCTTGCACCAGAATAATGTTATCTGATGGTTCTGCTTTCCATCTCCTGACATCTCTTCCGCGTAAGAGGGGATAGACTAAATCTGGCTCAATGGCTGCCTGGACACTTTCAACTTGTCTTTTTGCCTTTTCTGTTATATTAGCAATAATTAGAGATCCATCTGGCCTTTCATCTACTATATCAACCCAATAAACAGCACTTGCTCCACCAGTATTTACGCCTTCATGGGCAACATAATCTGATTTTCCTAATACCTTTCTTACAGCATTTAACGCCTTTGGCCTTCCGGTTATCCAAGATGAAGTTGGGTCATTTTCATCAACTGGTAATGCATAGAATTGTTTCCTTTCGGTCATTTCAAGGACTTCTTCAAGGGGTGCGTCCAAAGGTATTGATTTCCCTTTTGCAGTTTTTTTCCAATATATGTAAGGCAGGAAATAATTTATATGCCCTCCACGGGTTTTCTCAGAATATTTAGTCTCTGTTCCTTTTCTCAAAATAACAACACTTGTCCTATTGGATGCTCCCTCAAATGGATTAAGTTCCACCATATCGTCAACATAAACTACCTGAAGAGGTAGCCCCTTTTCTCCCAGGCGAAATCTTCTGAACCCCTGACCAGCTCCTGCTGTCTTAAAAACCGACTGAGTAATTACGAAACCGAGTTTTTTCCCCTTTTTAAGATATTTATCCATTGCCACATAGGTCATTATCATGGAGATGTCTTTTTTCCCTTTACCGAGGATGGTATCCATTCCACCGTGTGGAAAAAGACCATAATTAACCCAGAGAGGTTTTGTATCAAGTCTATATTGTTCAGGTAGATTCTCCCAATTAACCCATGGGGGATTTCCCGCGACATAGTCAAACTCTCCAACAAATAACGGGGCAAAAGCATTCTTGATTATCCTTGCCCAAATGCCATTTATCCCTTGCCTCTCTAAAGTGAGGAGTTTTTCATATAGCTTATAGACCGTATTTATATCCCTCTCGTCTTGTTTTGGATTTAAGGGAAGTTTACGACAGAGTGTTTCTACGAATCTCTCTCGGTCAAGATTTAACCTGATTGCTTCTTCAAGGAAGTTTGATAATGTGTCTATATATTGAGATTGCACAAGACTTTTGGGGATAGAAAATGGCCCCACGGCGGTATTGAATTTCAGTATTCCCCTCCCATATAAGTCACCTCCCTCCTGGGGGGTCATAATAGAGTCACAAAGATAAATAGGAATATTTATTTCACCCTTTCTATGTTGAAGCAGATCGCCTAAAGCAAGGAGATAGTTCGTTCTTGCAGAAATTACAGCAAGTGGATTGAGATCGAAACCGACTACATTGGATAATATCTTTTCAAGCACTTGAGACTCTGGTAATGCCTTTTCCCATGCGTATTCACGAATCTTTTTTATTGCAATCACAAGAAAAGTCCCTGAGCCACATGCAGGATCGAGGATCCTTTTGTCAGGGTTTCCCTCAAACTCTCTTCCTTCAAGCATGTTAAGTAGTCTCTCGGCAAGCCAATCTGGTGTATAATATTCGCCAAGATTGTGTCTTAATTCTTTTGGCATGAGTTGTTGATAGAGTTTTTTCAAAAGGTCACGAGTTGTATCTGGATCGACATCAAGGGTGACAAGGGAATAATTGGCAAGATTTGAGATGAGGGTTTTAAACGATTGATAGATCTCATCGTTCCAAAGATCGAGATACCAGCCAAAAAAATATCCTTCTATGAAATTGTTGATGCCGAGTTCCCTAAATATACCCCCTCCTTCCATTCTGCTTAGATATTTTTTGAGTTCATCACTTTCTAAAGTGGCAGCCCGCTTGAGGTCCGTTCCGAGTTTTGGCATTGCATAATATTGAACCACCTGCACAGCAAGGAGTTTAATAAGAATGGCATAATAAGTGTGTAAGCAAAAGAAAAATGGGAAAGGTTGAATTTTTTCGCCAGTGATTCCGAATTTTCTGGCGAAAGATTCTATCTTCATTTTAGATGTTTCTTCATAGTCACAGACTTCGCTAAATTGTAAAGACCACTGGTCAAATAATGTCTTAACCTTTGTGTTATCAGAGGATACAAAGGTGCTGAAAAGTGAACTCACGACTTTTCGGGAAACAACGGTATTTTCACCAAAATCTCTAACCAAGTTTTCAGGGATAAGGGCAAGTTCTGTTGACAGGGAGGTTAAAAGTTTAAGGAAATACTCAACGGAAAAATTATCTACTTTCAAAGGTTGGTCAATATGCCAGACACCTTCTTTATTTCTAACAAAAATGAAAAAACTACCATCAAGGACAACTCCTGCAAGGCGTTCAGCCTTATGTCGTTCCCGTCTTTCCAATCCTTCTATATAATTTTTTACCTGACCGATAGCATGTTGATTGGTTCTATAAGTGTTATTCTGTCGCAAACTTCCTGGTGGTTCATATTCTATGATGAGGCGGTTATAAACGGCATCTGCACGACCGTTTATAAGAGTATATTCCTCTCTGAGATGAAGGCTTATCTCTATTTTCTGAGAAAGGTCTTCAAGTAGTTGAGCTACTTTGGTTCTAAGTTCAGCCTCATTGTGAGATTGAGCGGCTGCCTTTTGAATCTTTTTGGCAATCTCAGGGACAATAGATTTTATTTCCTTCTCAATGTCCATGTTAAAACTCCTGCTGTTTGAACGGTGGTTTTGGGAAGATTACCTTTATTGGCTGTCGATATACCGCATGAGATAAGAGGAGTTCGCCTTTTGAAAGCCTTGTCACATTGGATTTAATTTCATTATCCAAAAATCTGTAATCCGGTTGAAGAACTTCTGCTGAGCCACTACGACCTATTATCTTAGTTGCACAGTTACCAGTCACTCTCTGGTGGACTGCACTCATAAATTGTTGGGCAGAGATTAAAATGACGCCAAGGGAACGGCCTCGTTCCGCAATTTCAAGGACTAATTCCGTAAGAGGGGATGGGCGAGGCCCTGCTGGTGCATATTTATTCAACTCGTCTACGAAAAAGATTACCTTTTCTGGGATAGGCTCTTTTCTTTCTTCCGGGGGGTCAGCTTTTAAAGAATAAACCGATTTGAGTAGATCACCAAAAACCAACATCTGCTCATGTTCTTGAAGCCGTGCAATATCCACAATATAAATGTGACCTCCTTTAATTTTTAGGATTTCTTCACTTAATGATTTCTCATGTTTTGACCTCGCATCCACAAAGATACCGGACTGTCCAACCTGAACCATGCGTCTCATGTGCCTTCGAAATACCCCGATGGAAGAACCTCGGATGCCACGCCACTCTTTGACTGCGGAATGAGTTGCAGGGTCAAACAGAGGCTTGCCATTTAAGAGGTTCGTCCAGCTATGGACAGTCTTAAAATCCGGTTCATTATTTCTTAATCCCTCTTTGATTTCACTTATGATTGACTCCAGCGTGAAGTAGGCATCCGGTATCTGAGCAAAGAGCAAATCAAGTTTATCAGCGGTTGTTTCTAAATCATAGGCGTATATTTCACGAAAATTGGGTTCTAAAAAACTATTTGGTCGGCGTCCATCTCTTGATCTTGGGAGATAATAATGAACTTTGTCGGATTCAAAAGGTTTTGGTTCCAATTCAAGAGCCTCCCACATCTCGTTTTCTTCTACCGAAAATTTCTTATCTCTCTTTTGGTCGATTTGAAGTAAATCCCCATGTTTGACATTGAGGATAATCACAACCAACTTATTCTTTTCTTCCTTTGGGGTAGTCTGTAATATCGACTGGATAAGAAACATTGCATAGGATGTCTTTGTTGCAAGACCACTGATGCCTGAGATATTTATATGGGCTGACTCAGGGCCAAGGACGTATCTACGGTCAATATAAGCAACGGCAGCAACTCCATTACTCATCTTAATGAGTCCGGCAGGGATCCTGTTCTTAGGCTCCATAGTATCAATCCCAAGGGCGACTTGAATCCCTTCTTCATCCGCAAACCTGACTATCCTTTCGCTGGAAACTGGCATATAAATATCTTTGTCATTGTTCAACACGTTCACATGAGCGACATTTGTCCCCTGACGAGGTGTGTTGGGGTCCTCTGTTAATTCACCGAAATTGCTGGAAATGAAGTTTGCGAGATGGGTAGGTGAATCTGTCCTATGCTCCAATATTGTAACAAGGCCAAATGTTTTACTCTCCCCTTCGTGACTTACCTGTTCAACCTCAACAATATCAAATGGATTGACTATAACCTTGGGAGCAAGCCAAAAAACAAATTTATCAGAGGTATTTGGATCTCTATCCGTTGCCGAGGTTTTCCCAATTTCTTGGACAGATTTCTTCTCGTTCATGGTTTGTCTCCTATTTGTGGTTTAGGCCATTTGATACAACCCATTAGAACATCTCTTGAATAGAATCTATTTTTAATCACTTGCTCAGCTATGTGAATTGGATAGAGAGAACAATGCCACCTTCTATCCAGACCATAAGGAGTAACGTTTCTTTCAGCCACCAGGGCACGAGATATGAGATCGGCAAGTTCGGTAGATATGGGCTTCTTATCGGGCCTGGGAAATTCTACCTTTACAACGCCCATAAGTGGATAGTCTAAATCTTTCTGTTCCCTTAATCTCACATACCAAAAGGCAACTTTTTCATCGGAGGAACTGAAAGCGACTGTCCTGTAAGCGTGAGGGAGACCAGCAAGGAGGCTCGTAATGTCTTTTTTCTCAGTTCTTTTCCGTCCGAATAGAAATATAGGGTCCTTCCTAAAACATTTGGCGACCCCTATAAGATAAGGTGTCTCTTTCCAGGATTCCCAGATATCCTCCTCGACAAATTTAACTGCTCCATCCAATATGAGCCAAGAATTTTCATTCCGTAAAGAATCTGTGGATTTAATGAGTTCTATTTCCATTTTATGCATCTCAGAACGTGCTTTTGCACCTGCTTTATCCCTGGGATCCTTCTTTGCATCACCTAATGGGTCTGGCAATGTAAAATCAATTACCTCAAAGTAGTCAGGTTTAGGGACTCCCCGAATTTGATTCCATAGGGTGTCAGAAATGCCTTCATTCTGTTTTGGTAAAAGCAGGAGTATCCTCTGTTTCTGGAATAAAACACTTAGTTGCCCATCATCTTCTCTTCGAATGACTGCTGAGCCAATTTGTGATAATTCAATGGGGAATGACCTCGTTCCCTCTATTCCTGTGCCTAAGAAGTATGTCCGGATACTTCCGTCTATAAAGAAACGGAAAAGATGATTTTCTGACCGTGAAAGCAGTGGGGTGGGCCGATAAATGTTTTGGAGATCTGGCTCGGGAGTCTCACCAAAAGCAGTAACGGTTTCTGTTTCCTTGTTGATTAAGGCATCCTCTATCTCTTCTTGGTCAGGATGCTGCAGATACTCAACTGCTCCTCCTGTGGCAGGAAGGATTTTCACTTCCTTACCAAGAAGATCTATTACAGGAATAATAGGGCTTAATGGGTTTGGCATGAGTTATTATCTCATATTGTCAAGGGATGCCGAATACTCAAATTCTCTTTTGAACTATTTTTTCTGGCAATTTTGATTATAAAATCATTAACTACCAGGATATTTCCGTCCAGTAAGTCTCTTGAATTTCACTATTTGTTTTTTAGGTTGGGGATGTTCATTATTTATTTCCCAATCTGCAAGATAATTATGAAGTTGATCATTCCATTCCAATAGCCCCGCCCCTATCCATCTATTTATGATTCCAAGAGGAGAAATGTTGCCATGAAAATCATCACCAAATTCTTGTGAACCAAAAAGTGAAAGATTTTCATCACCAGTTGATATCTTATATCCGTTTGCAAGAGCACAAGCAAGAAACATCTGATCGACGTAGCTCAAATCAAATGGTCGGCCTGTCTTAGAGTTTATTGTCATATTTTGGATCAGGAACTTGATTGTTTCAAAATATCTATTTACCTCAGCGTTATTTGTCACATTACTCGGAAGACACTGGATTTTGGCCTTAAAGTCATCTCGCCATGCATACTTCTTCTTAAATTTTGGGTTGCCAAAAATCTCATCACGAATGAGATTTCTTGTGCAACACAGATATCTCTTATCAAGAAACATGTCTGGGTTGATACGAATGAGCATCACTATGACTGATGTGTCGCACAAGATATCCATCGGTCAATCGCAATTGATAACTCTTCTCCATTCTTCAATCACTTCTTTAACATCGAGGCTGCTTTCAAGGCCAAGCCACTCTCCTAATTTCCTTAAGGTAACATTATTCATCTGACGTGTTACAATATCGAAAAAAAGTGGTGTTAACGCTTTGAGGTTTTTAACATAACATTTCGGGTCTTGATCTTGGAACAAGATGTCTCCGATACAGGGAAACTCTTTTCTGAGATTGGCATTAGCACCAGCCACGTTAAGATTGAAAGTCGGATACACATTTCTTATTTGTTCAACTATTCCAAACATCGAATGGCCATTTTTTGCCGAAAATTCTTTAAGAAGATTGATCTGATGGGATTCTCTCCGCCCCTTGATAGCATCATAGACCAATTCAGTATATTCCTTTGGAAACTGGGTGCTTCCCGCAACGGAATCACAAAAATCTTCTTCCTCTTGATCATAGGGCACTGTTTCATCTCCGTTCCGAATTGCATGAATTGTTTCATGGAGAAGAGGGAAAATAAGATCGAGAATGTTGGTCTTATTGTTTACGAAAACGACCCGGTAGTTGAATATTTTGCAGTAAAAGGCGTATCCTTTTACATTTTTAGGAAAGTCACGGAATATGACGACAATCTTTAAGATTGATAGGAGACTAAAGGTATGCTCATAATCCATCGGCTTATCGCTTTCAACTTGAGCAAGTTTTCTTAGCTCTTTGGCCATCTCAATGACACTTTGATTATCTCTGCGGTTAATTTTTAAAACGGGAACGAGACCTGGAGCAGGGGCAAATCTGAAAAGATTCTCATAATCTTTCGCCATGTGCAATGCTTCTTGCTCCATCGCCAGTGTAACTTTCGCAACCCCTCTCGTTCTGTGTAAAGGAACAGAGATTTCTTTTGTTTCTACCTCAGGGAAAAAGTATCCAGGATTAACGTCCAATATTTTACTCATTTTGATTAGATGGCTTCCTTTTGGAACTTTATTTTTCGTCCAGTCATTTACGGCTTGCCTGGAAACATTTAATCGATTGGCCAACTCTGTTAAAGTCAACCCCTTTTCCTTTATTAGAATTCTAAGTTTTGTCCCATCCCAAATCATTTACCTCACCTCCTTTTAACTCAAAAATCTATTTCATTAATTTAAAAATGTCAAGAAAACTTTACATTTCTATTTGTAAAAAAGGATCAATTATCATTATTTTCGGAATTTAAAGCCTAACAAAGTTACCATTTTTTCTGAAATCCTGTCCTTTTTGTGTGGTTTTTGGGGGTTTAGTAGGTTACCTCATCCTGACTTATATTGTCGAACCCCCCGATTTTTCTAACAATTTCCTGATTTTCCATCACCCCCCTTATCCCCCCGTTTCCCCGTTGTGAGGCTCTTTTATCCACCTTTTTATTCGGTTTTGGGTAGATTTTGTGAGGGTTTTAGGGTGATTTTATGCAATTTTAATGCAACAAATGAAAATTCTCATTTTTTGACCCAAAAAGTTTTAATCTT
>FWPV01003240.1_pt1 | contig 10039 bp, 6 predicted proteins | sample 2228371 | NCBI WGS metagenome assembly FWPV01 (sample SAMEA103939776, study PRJEB20133) | metagenome
AGAATGAGGTTAGCATTGCCTAAGAATTTTATATGCATGGTCTTGCTCACTCGACTAGACGATTACACAAAAAATAGTCCGTTGACAAAAAATAGTCCGCTGGTCATTTTCATCCAACTGTTGGTGATTTGAAACACATTTTAGACGGGATTCACAGGATTGACAAGCCGGCTTTGACTTCTCTCTGTGCCCTCGGCGGTGGGAGAAGGAATCGGCGCCGGCGTCAAACGAACGATCGCCTAGTTATTCATGATCTTTATCCGCATGTAGTTTATCAAGTGCCGCGCGTACCCGTCGGGCGTTGCTTTGTATGACAGCTACATCCTCGGCCTTGATGGGGTGGGGGCTATAGCGGGCCTCGACGAAGGCCGCAGTGAGTGCTGTCATTTCGGCCTGGGCTTCCGGCAGATGAGGCTCCAGGGTCCGGTGATATTCGTAAGGCGTCTGCGTTGCTCTGCGCGGGAATCCCTCCTCGCCGGCACGCTCCAACGTCTCCAGGTATGCATGCAGGATGTGTTCGCGCCATGACGCACCTTTGCGACGGCCGACGTGGGCGGAGGCGCGCGGGGCTTCCTGCCGGCGCAGGAAATTCAAGGACAGGGTGGGGAGCTTCGAGAGAAACGCGCGTTGCGTCCCACGCCACCATGTCCGCAGCGCATGCCACCATCTTTGGACAAGACGCATTACTTTGGAGGCGCTGAAAGCGTGCACGAACTCAGGTCGGTCTTTGAGATAGCTGTAGAGAATGTAGCCGATGGCTCCTAACATGACGACCCAAAAAACTATCGAGCGCAGCAAGGGTAGCCATGGTATAGAGACGCCGGATGGTGTTGTTTGTGGGATGGGGGCAGGCGTCGTCGGCGGCGGGGGGGTGGGCAGGGCCTCCGTATCCGTTGTTGTTCTGAACAAGAAAGACAAGAGGAAATTGAACAGCATGTGGATGAACAAGTAGATCAGTATCACCCCTTGCGCAATAACCGAGATGATGAACCGAGCGATGTCGATCAGGCCGAGCGTGTATTGGGTGGGCAGTACAAGGGCAATCAGCAGCGCGCCGAGGAGGAAAAGCAGACTGTACTTCAACCACGTCTTATGCAAACTCGTGGAAACTGCATACTTTTGCAGCTCCCAAAGACGATTGAGCCGGATGAGGCGCACCTGCCCCAGGACGATCAAGCCGAGGACAAAGTAGAACAACACATTCGACACCAGGCCGCCGGCGGTAGTGGCCCGTCCGTCTCCTTGTTCTGTGACCCTATTGATGTACGCCAGGCCGCTGAGGAACAATAGGGCCAGACCACCGAGCAGGAAGCGCCGATTGAGCCGTTCCATGGGACCGCTCTCGCCTATGTAGATCGTAGGATCGGCAACGGCCTCCAGGTCACGGGCGGTGGCAACCGCAGAAAACCACGCCACACAGGCTATGCCGAAGGTCAGCAGGGTCTGGAAGTCGAAGAAAAGGAAAGGATTTTCCGGCCAATGGCGGATGTCTTGCCAAATCTCCGGTAGTGTACGGTCAAGGTATGTAGCCGCCTTGAGTAATAAGAAAAGGACCGCCAACTCGATCATTTGAAACCGGCGCCGGTCTGCTTCGCTGCCATAACGCTGGCGGGCAAGGTGATAGGCGGTATGGCCCATATAAGCTGCCGGTATGGGGATCAGCAGCAGGTACGCCCAATCCCGACCGGGCGCAAATTGATGCAAGCATTGGATCAGGCCAAAGATGAGGCAACTGACCATAATGCCAACGATAAGGGGGCGAAACACAACGGACCGACGGGGGGCGGTCGGGGGCGGCGCAGGGGACTCGTGCTCTACGTAGACATCTGTTTCATGAACATGGGGCGCTTGCTGACTCATGCGAGTGTCTCCAGTTCAGGTTCATGCCATACACGATAGACGGGGAGTTTTTGCAGCGTAGCCTGTTGCAGATCGGGATTGGCACCTGGCGGCATGATCAAGATCAAGGCGACGGCAAAACCCGCGCTGCGCAGATAAGCCAGGGTTTCGTAGAGCGGTTCGCTTTCGACGCCGGTAATCACCACAATCGTTGTTCCCCACGCCAGGTGACCGGTTGCCTGCCGCAGAAGCGTAGGAAACGGTAAGGAGGGCGTCGCAGTGGGTTGTATGCGCGCCAGCACTTCGAGCAAGTGCATCAGATGGGCTTGCTCATGGCGCGGCGGCAGGACAAAGGAGCGCGTTTGATCGGCAAGGGGGTCCAGGGCCTGGGTCAGCAATCCCGCCGCGAGTTTGTTGTGGAGGATGATGTGGTTCGCCAGAGAAGCGGCAGCGACTATCGCCAACTCGCCGGCATCGTAGAAACGCCGCCCGGCATAACTGTCCTGCGTGAAGTCCAGGCAGATCAACGTATCGCGGGCGATGGCGGGTTGGTAGCGTTTGACGAGCAATTCGCCTGTTTTGGCCGTGGAGGTCCAATGAATGCGGCGAGGCGAATCACCGCTTTGATAGGGACGCACGCCCATGATCCGGGTTGTGTCCTCGAAGAAGGGGGTTGGGGCGGGCAAGGCGGCCAACGGTGAGTGCGTCGGCAAGCCGAGTTTCGCCAGCGGCAAGAGGCGTGGATAGACGATCATGTATTCGGGTTCCTGTTTCAAGCTCAGCGGGCGCACAACGCCGAACAGATCCCCGCTTTGGAGGAACAGCGGCCCGATCAGATAGTAACCGCGTTTGTGACAGGTCAACGTGTAGCTAAATCTTTGCTTTTGCCGTGCCCCCAAGGTGACCACGCTCCGGTAGAAGGGGGGGGAGATCATCTCGATAGGCAGCGAATCCTCCACTTCGAGCCAGGGAACGGGCAGCCACCCCCGATTGCGCACGGTCAGTTCGACCGGCACCGTCTCGCCGGGAAAAGCGCGGTTGACCAGACGACGTTGCACGCTCAGTTGCCGCCATACCGCATGCATCCACAGTCGCGCCAGTAGATAGACCGCAGCCAGCAGATAGACGATGTTGAAGTAGAAGTCAATCCGCAGGAAAATGGCTACCAGAAACAGAACCAGGACGATCCCGATTAGATTTTGCATCTTGGCAGTCGGGCATCCCTTCCCGACTATTCCTCCAGTTTTAGCGTGGCGCGCTCCAGAATTTCGGACAGAATGCCTTGCGCCGTGCGCCCGCGCAGTTGGCTTTCCGGTTTGATGAGCAGGCGATGCGCCAAAGTGAAGGGCGTGAGCGTCTTGATGTCTTCGGGAATGACATAATCGCGCCCGCGCAGGGCCGCGAGGGCTTGCGCGGTTTTGTAGAGCGCCAGCGAACCACGTGGGCTGGCGCCCAGGGCTACATCGGGATGGGTGCGCGTGGCCTGCACGATGGTAAGGATATACTTCTCCAATGTCGTGTCCACATGGACATCGGTGACGGCGTTGTGGAGCGCGAGCAAGTCCGCCCCATCTACGACTTGACCGAGCTTTTCGATAGGATGTTGCCGGCGTTGGTTGCGCAACATGGTAATCTCATCGGCTTCGGCGGGATAGCCAAGTGCCATTCGCAGCAGGAAGCGATCGAGTTGAGCCTCCGGCAGGGGAAACGTCCCCTCATATTCAATGGGATTCTGGGTGGCCAAGACGATGAACGGAGCGGGCAATTTGCGTGTTACACCGCCACTCGTGACTTGCCGTTCCTGCATAGCCTCAAGCAACGCGGCTTGGGTACGCGGCGTCGCGCGATTGATCTCGTCGGCCAGCAGAATATTCACGAACACCGGGCCGGGTTGAAATTCGAAGGTGCCGGTTTTTTGATCGAAGATTTCCACGCCGGTGATGTCGTTGGGCAAGAGATCGGGCGTACACTGTAACCGCTTGAATGCCAATCCCATACTGGCAGCAGCGGCACGGGCCAACATCGTCTTGCCGGTGCCGGGGACATCTTCGAGCAGCACATGCCCTTGACACAACAACGCCACCATCAAGAGTTCAATATTCTCATGCTTGCCGATGATAACCGTTTCAATGTTCTGGATGATACGTTCGCTAAATTCGATGATTGTCCCCATCTATGAGCCTCTCTCTTGCGTCCTCATTCCTCTGATCTCTCAACCATTGTCCGCAAGACCTGTTCCAAAGCAGCTTGCTCGCGTCCATAGCAGGCCCAATCGCCGGCTTGCACGCAGGCTTGGGCGGCCTGATAGTGTTCCCAGGCTTGGGTAGCTAATTCTTTCAGTGTGCCGGTTTGAGGCACGGCTGTCGTATCCCTGCTTTGTACACCACCGCCGTTGATGGCTTGTTGGAGGGCTTCGTCGAGGGTAGGGGCCATCGCAACATGATCGTTGTAAGCAACGATGACCCGCTTGAGTTCCGGTAACTGACTGGATTCGGCTTCGAGGTAAAGCGGCTCAATGTAAAGGAAGGTGTCTGCGAGTGGAATGATCAGCAGGTTGCCGCGCAATACACGCGAACCGCGTTGGTTCCACAGCGAAAGTTGCTGTGAAATGAGCGGATCCTGGTCAATCCGCGCCTCAACCTGCAGGGGCCCATAGATCAAGCGGTCTTTGGGCAGTTTGACGATGCCCAACGCGCCGTAATCGTTGCCATCGCAATCGGCGTACAGCCAGGCGATCATGTTTTGTTTCTGCTTGGGGACATAGGGGCGGATGAGTATGAACTCTAACTCACTAGAACCGGGAGTGCGCATGGTGACATAGTAGGGTTCCATCGCCTGTTGGGTGGTTTCAACGATCTCTTGCGGAATGTCCCATAAATCTTCGCGGTTGTAGAAAACCTGTGGGTCGCGCATGTGATAAGTGGCATAGAGACGGGATTGGTAGGCGAAGAGTGTTTCGGGATAGCGCCAGTGTTCGCGCAGGGCCGGCGGCATCGTCTCGATAGGGCGGAAGAGATGAGGAAAGATACGCTTATAGGTAGCGGCAATGGGGTCTTGGGGGTCGAGCAGATAAAAGATCGTTTCGCCGGTATAGGCGTCCAGGGTCACTTTGACGCTGTTGCGCAGGTAATTGAGGCCGCCCACGGGTTCGGAATAAGGAAAATGATCGGTCCAGGTGTAAGCGTCGAGTAACCAGACGATGCCGGTGACGCCATCGGCATTTTCGACGATGGCCGGATAGGGGTCTTCGTCGAACCACAACATAGGGGCAATGGTCTGGACGCGATCTTGGATGGTGCGATGGAAGAGGATGCGGCTGTCGCGGGTAAGGGCCGGCGAAAGAAAGAGCTGGGTACTGCCGAAGCGGGTGGCCAGCAGAGCCCGCCGCAAAAAGCTGCCCAGCGCTACGCCATCGGGGCCGGCATAGCGTGTGTAGACGTTATCATCTCCCTGTGGATAATCGAATTCGTCCTCCTTAGTGTTGACGATGACGTAGTTGGTGGTCAATTCGCCGAAGTAAATCTGCGGACGTTCGATATTTAATGCCGGGACATCGCTGATGGGGGGGATGTCGCGTACCAGCAACTTGGGCAATCCTTCTCGGCTGACTTCGCTGACTCGGTTGAGGGTCAGTCCAAAGCCGTGGGTAAAGATCAGATGCTGGTTGATCCATGTTTTAGCTTGATCGGCCAGTTCATCCACATTCATCTCCCGTGCGGCGAGCATGACTTGATGTACCTGACCGTTGATGTTGTAGCGGTCAACATCCACGTCGTTGAAAGTGTAATAGAGACGAATTTCCTGAAGCTGGCTGTAGGTGCGTAACAGGGGACGATAGTCCCACAGACGTACATTGTTAAGAATGTCACGGTTGACTTCGAGGTCCTGGGCGGTGATTGTTCCGGTCGCCGGGTAAGTCTGTTCTTTGATTTTGTCCAGATCGTAGGCGTAGCGGGTGTAGCGGATATTGTGTTCGATGTAAGGCTTCTCCAGCATAAACTCATTGGGCTCGACGGTGAACTGCTGGACGGCGGCAGGATACGCGGGGCCGAGTACCGAGAGGGCTAACCAAAAAACCCCGATAATCAGCAGGAGTTTCCATTGTCGGATGAAGGCATTGAGGACCAACATGATGGCTGCTGCAAAGAACAGAATGGCCTCCAGAATGTACAAGGGCATGCGCGCGTTGATGTCGGTGTAGCCGGCGCCGAACACGACCCCGTTTTCGGCTTGCAGGAGGCCATAACGGTTGAGTAGCCACCCCAGCCCGATCAACAGCAGCCACAAGGCGCCCAGTATTGAGATGTGAGCGACCGCTGCACGCGATTTGAGCTGCCCAAAAAGTGCATAACGCCCGATCACACCGAGGAAAGTCACCACAATCAGGATTTTGGCGCGCAGTAACAACGCTTCGAGCCAGGGCAGCGTGAAGATGTAGAAACCGATATCCCGCCCGAAAATCGGATCGGCGACGTTGAAGGGAACGCCGTTCTCCGCCAACAAGTAGATATACCATAGTCCGCTGAAGGTCAGCCCGATCACCAAGCCGGCGAGGATGGCCACGCCGGTAAAAAACAAGCGTACCGGACGGGTAGAATGCGTGGTAGACGGCATCGCTCTCAGCGTGCGCTGATGAGTGCCCAGAGAAGCCGTCTACCAGAAAAATTCCTGTGGGGCGATCAGGTGGGGCAGAAAGCTCCAGTTCGCCAGTAGAAACGCCAGGGCGAACAGCGTGGCTATGAAGGTCAGTTCGATCGTTGTGGTTAAACGGGTGGTGAAGATTTCGGCATAGTTCAGGCTCTTGAACCAGAGAAAATCCGTGTAGAAGGTGGCGAAGGTCGAAGAAGTAATACACGACAGGAGGAGTATGACTCCCAGAATGATCCATATACGTGTTCTGCCGCTTCTGCGTGGCGGTATCATAATTATTTGTTTTCTCCTCTTTGAAAATGGTCGGATCGTTGTTTGTCTCGTCGTCCGATCGTCAAAAACTTGGCAGTAAGGTTTTCATCCGCTCGTTCAATGGGATGGGGATAGGCAGGAGGCAGAGGCTATGAAAGTCCCGTATGTTCTGCCCATCCTTGTACAGTATAATCCCAAATTCATGATCAAACAAATGTTCAAGCAAGGTAGCCAATGAGTTAGGGTCTTCTCATGCTTGCTCCGAGGGGAACGTTAGTTCCCCGTTTTCAACTTAGGGTCTTCTCATGCTTGCTCTGAGGGGAACGTTAGTTCCCCGTTTTCAACGGCTATGGGTCATAAAACGCGGATCTGGCGATCCGCTCGAAGCAGCATCGGGGGACTGTGATGAGAATGATAAAGCCTTGACAAATGAGTTTGTAAGTTTTCTTAACTGTGGTATGATAGTAAATGCTGGATAGCCCGTCCATAGGACGGTTCGTTTTGTCTACGTGTTCTCCTATTTTTGTAGGTTTGTTGCTTGGGTTGATTGCTATGGAGGTCGGCTATGGCTAATATGTTCCATTCCCTAAAAAACGCGGAGGTTATTTCCATGCTTGTCGCTTCTGTGTCAGGAGGCCCCCGGCCGCCGGGATGACCCTTTGACCGTTTTCTCGTACAAGTTCATATTCACGGATTGATCTTGCCCCAAGCTCAGATAGATAGAGCGGGCAAGGGAGATCACGGTCAAGACGGTAGAACCGGCGAGCGGGCCTCAACGACGTTGAGGAGGGCTTTTTGTAGCCCGTAGTGTGCAAAAGCACCCGCTCGCTTTTTGCGTCTCTAGTAGCAGATTCGATTTTACGTCAGAAGGTGTGTTTAGGTGGACAAAATGTCTCAAAACCTGGATCCCAAACTCTTACAAAAGCTTACCTATGACCTGAAGGATGCGGTGCATAAGAACCGCCTCGTGGGATTATGGCGCATGATGAACGGTTTCCGCTGGCTGTACGGCGGGGCGATGGTGGCCATCGTCTTGGGGGCATTTGTGCGCGTATATTACTACCGCGTGGTGCAATACGTGATTGATACGGTTGTAGGAGAGCAGGTGAATGTTCGTTATTTGCCCTGGCTGGCGCTATCCTTCGTCGGCCTGGCCATTCTGGAAGGCACCTTCGCCTATCTACGGGGTGTCTGGTCGGCCAAGACCGCCGAAGGGATTGTGCTCCGCCTGCGCGATTATCTGTACGATCATATCCAGCGGCTCACATTTGCCTTCCATGACTACGCTAAAACCGGCGAACTGATCCAACGCTCGACCTCGGATGTTGATGCTATCCGGCGCTTCTTCGCCGATCAGGCCCTCGGCATTGGGCGGATTGTGGCCTTGTTCGTGGTGAACTTCACCATGTTGATGCGCCTGAGCACCAAAATCGGCTTGCTCTCGATAGTGATCATGCCGTTCATCGTCCTGATGTCGTACTGGTTTTTCGGGCGTGTCTCGAAGGCTTATGACCGCTATCAGGATCAAGAAGCCAAACTCTCCACCGTCCTTCAGGAAAACTTAACCGGTGTACGGGTGGTCAAAGCATTCGCCCGTCAATCCTATGAAATTGACAAGTTCGACCGCGAGAACTGGGAACGCTATCGCTTGGGCAAGAAGCTGCTTATCATGCACTCGCTCTACTGGCCACTCTCCGATATTCTCTGTGCGGCACAAACGATCCTGGTCCAGGCCGTCAGTGCGCGCATGGCCATCCAGGGCGAGATCACCGTGGGCACATATATCGCGGTGATGGGGATGCTGGTGTGGATCATCTGGCCGATGCGTAACCTGGGACGCTTGATCGTACAGGTCTCTACCGGCCTGGTTTCCTATCGCCGGGTGGCGGACGTCATCGAGCAGGAGCGTGAAGATATTACGGCCGGTTCGCTGCCGCCTGACACCCGTATTCAGGGAGGCATCAGCTTCGCGCATGTCAGCTTTTCTTATGTCCCGATGACGGTGTTGGAGGATGAAGACACGAAAAAGAAGAAGGAGACCCAACCGGAGCAGGAAAAACCCTTACAGCCTGTTGAAGTATTGCACGATATCTCTTTCCGTTGTGCGCCGGGTCAAGTCGTTGCCCTTCTAGGTTCTACCGGTTCGGGGAAGACCAGCATTATCAACTTGCTACTGCGCTTCTATGATTATCAACAGGGGAGCATTCTCCTCGATGGCGTAGAGCTGCGCGAATATCCACGCAGTTTGTTGCGCCGGAACATCGGCATCGTCGAGCAGGAGCCGTTTCTCTTCTCGCGCAGTATCCGCGACAATATCGCCTATGGGGTGGAGCGTGAGGTCTCGCAGGAAGAAATCGAGCGCGCTGCGCAGGCCGCAGCGATTCACGACATCATTCTCACCTTCCCGGCCGGTTACGATACGATCGTCGGCGAGAAAGGCGTAACCCTTTCCGGTGGGCAGCGCCAGCGGGTGGCCATCGCGCGCGCCCTGCTCAAGGATCCGCGCATCCTGGTGTTGGATGATGCTACCTCATCGGTGGACACCGAAACCGAGGAGCAGATTCAGCAGGCCCTGGCGGTGCTGATTCCAGGCCGCACGACCTTTATCGTCGCGCACCGTATCCAGACGGTGATGAATGCCGACTTGATTCTGGTGCTGGACAAGGGCCGCATCGTGCAAGCCGGCAAGCATGCGGACTTGATTCAGCAGCCCGGTCTGTACCGCGACATCTACGATATCCAGTCACGGATTGAAGAAGAAGTCGAAGAGGAAGTGAAGCGGGAACTTGAAGATCGTATGGAATTTATGCTCGAACCGGCGGCTATGCCGGCTTAGAGCCGGCGTTGTGGACGGCCTATGACGTCTTACACCTTATGCACTTGAGGAAACAACAATGGCACAATCTTATGGATTCGAAGAAGAGGAATTCACGACCAAGATCAACGGACGCGTCGTGATGCGAATCCTGCGCCAGGTCACACCGTATTGGCGCTGGATTCTGGGCTTTATGGTGATGATCGCTCTCACCTCGGTCTCCGATTCATACTTCACCTACTTGAGCAAACAGCTCATTGATGAGGGCATTGTCGCCCGTAACGGGGCGCGGTTGATCCAATTGCTCCTGATGTACGGTGGTTTGTCCATCTTTCAGGCGATTTCTGTGTTCTCGTTCGTCTACCTGGCCGGTGTGTTGGGCGAGCGTGTGCAGTATGACATGCGCAAGCAGCTTTTCAATCACCTGCAGGCACTCTCTTTTTCATATTTCGACAAGACGCCGGTTGGGTGGATCATGTCGCG
>FWPV01007707.1_pt1 | contig 10039 bp, 12 predicted proteins | sample 2228371 | NCBI WGS metagenome assembly FWPV01 (sample SAMEA103939776, study PRJEB20133) | metagenome
GTCTCTGCCGAATGCTCGTGGTTGTGGTGGAGGTCGTCGTGGCAGTGGCGGTGCTCGTGGATCAGCGGCTCGTGGCGGTGCTCGTGCGAGTGCCGTTCGGCGACGAGCAGGTAGACACCGCACGCCATGACCGGGGCGGCCAGGAAGAACCGCAGGTCGGGGATCTCCGCGAAGATCAGCAGGGAGACCGTCACCCCGAAGAGGGGGGAGACGGCGAGGAGCGATGCGGATCGGGCGGTGCCGATCCCCCGCAGGGCGTGTATGAAGAGCATGCTCGTGAGCCCGCCGAAACTGGTAAACCCGAGGATCATCGCGGCAACGGTAGTGTTCAGGTCCGGCCAGGCCGCCCCCAGCATGAGAGCGGCGGCAAACGCCATCGATCCACCGAGAAGCCCCTTCAGGGAGACGATAACGATCGGATCCTTGGCGGAGATGTTGCGGGCGACGTTGTTGTCGAGCGACCAGAAGACGGTCGAGAGGATCACTCCGAGCGCCGGGATCGAGATGCCCCCGATCGCCTGCGGGTCCCAGGAGAGGATGATGCAGGACGCCGTGACGAGCGCGAGCGCCAGCCAGACCCTGCTCCCGATCGACTCGCGGAAGAGAGACGCGGCGATGAGCGTCGTCGCCACCGCCTCGAAGTTCAGCAGGAGGGCGGCGGTCTCCGCAGGGGTGTTCGCGAGCCCGTTCATGAGGGCGATCGGGGCCAGGAAGCCGCCAAATACGATCACGCCGCAGAGCCAGGGCAGGTCTCCGCGCTGCAGGGCCGCCTCCCGATGCGCCCTGCCGTTTCCGTCGCGCGTGACCAGCAGGAGGAGCCCGAGCGTCCCGATTCCGCTCCCGATGTAGAGGAGGGCGGAGAGGGTCAGCGGATGGACCTCGGAGAGCAGCAGCTTGGAGAATGGCGTGCCGACGCCGAAGAGGGCGGCGGTCATCAGGCCGAAGATCAGCGGGTTCCGCGACCAGGAGGGCATGGATATACCGTATCTATCCGTCTTCCGGGGTGATATAGGGTGCGAATCCCCGCACGCCGCTTCGTCCGGCCATCGCCCTGCTGCCCCCACGGAGCGCCCCGGAACTGCCGAAAAAGAGAAGAGAGACCTGCTCACTTCATGTTGTACTTCTCGATGAGCTCCTGCCAGTAGGGATCGGCCTGGAGTTCCGCGAGACCCTCGTTCAGAGTGTTCAGGAGCTCCACATCCGACTTCCGCACCGCGATCCCGAACTGCTCCTTCGTCTCGACAAATCCTATCGTCTTGACGGGTTTGCCGGCGACGATGTCCTTGAGCACCAGGTCGTCGTACATGACCGCATCGATCCGTCCCGCCTCGAGATCGTTCACGGCGAGCGGCGTATTATCGTAGGTCTTCAGGTTGTCCTCCGGCATCAGCCCCTTCTCGATCAGGTTCTCCTCGATCCACATGGCGGCCGTACAGCCCCGCTGCGTGCCGATCTTCGCTCTTCCGGCGAGCACGTCCTCGAGTGTGATGGAGGATGTGTTCAGGGCTACAACGTCCTGGTTCACGGTCCAGTAGGGGATGGTGAAGTTCACCTTCTGGGCGCGCTCCTCGGTGATCGTCATCCCCGAGTGGATGATATCGATCTTGCCGGCCTCGAGCGCCGGGATGATCCCATCCCAGGCGGTCTGCTGGAACTCTACGTTGAAGCCCTTCTTCTCGGCGATCCAGCGCATGGACTCCACGTCGAAGCCCGTGGCCACGCCCTTCTCGTCGATATACGAGAAGGGTGGGTAGGGCACGTCGATGCCGACCTTATATGTCTTCATCTGGGGTGTGCTCGTCGTCGGGGTTCCTGCACCCGTGGCAGGAACCTGTGTCTGGGTGCCGGCGCATCCTGCCAAGAGGACGGCCAGAACTACCGCGGACACAACCAGAGAAGGGAGTATAACCTTCTTCATGAGATTTTGATTGACAATGCAGATGTAAATATCTTTTTAATTGCGTATTCTGCGATATTTTCTTATTGCACAGTATTAAAATGCCTCAATTCACGTCTCCCCTCCAGGATCGGTGGGATACGGCGGTGGGGGCCACCGCTCCGCGGGGAGGGGCGGAGCGATCCACGGCCATCCGGGGGAGATAGAGAATTCTGCGTGCAATAGGCTCTATCTTGAGGCGTGAAAGGTGAATGTAAGGGCTATTGCCCTCCCGTTGCATCAATAACCCCCTCACAGAGCCTCTAGATGGCCGAATCTGCGAAACCTATATATATTTCCATGAGGGACTACCCCCTCGGTGATCCCATGACGGTTTCGCTCATGATGTTTCAGATAAGCGCGGTCCAGAGACAGATCGAGGAGACGCTCGCCTCGATCATCGCGTTTCTCCCCAATCTCGTGGTAGCCATCATCATCCTCATCGTTGGCTGGCTTCTCGGGAGATTCCTGGGCCGGGTCGTTGCCGAAGTTCTGGATCGGATAGGAGTCGACGATGCCGTTCGAAAGACCAGTATATCGAACAGACCGGAACCAGTATCGTCCGGTTGATGGATCTCCTTGTCCGGTGGTTCATTTATCTTATTGCCATCCTGGCGGCGATTGCGGTGCTCCAGATCACCGTGCTCACGGTCCTGGTGGCGAACATCGCGGCGTACATTCCCAACGTCATCGCCTTTATCCTGATCCTGGTGGTGGGTTTTATCCTGGTCGACTGGCTGGCGGATTTCCTGCACTCCTACGGGCGATCCCAGAACATCGAGTTCATGGGACTGTTCGCCATGGTCCTGCGGGCGTTCCTCTACTTCGTGGTCGCGATCCTCGCTCTCGAGCAGCTGCTGATCGACCTCACGATCATCTACACCTTCATCACGCCGATTGCCTGGGGCGTGGGCCTGGGCGTCGGTGCGGCGATTGCATTCTTCTTCTTCTTCGGGTTCCGTGACCGTGCCCCACGGATGATGGGGGACCTGATGAGCTCCATGCAGCATGAAACGGAGAAGGTCAGGCAGCAGGAGCAGAAGAAATAACATCCTTTTTGTTCCCGTGTAGACCAGCCCTCAACACCCTTCTGCATATTTGAAGCAACCTTTATGTAGTGCCGGACTCCATCCGCCAACCTGCCACGCGAGCCGGGTGCTCGCAGCAGACGAAGCAGGAGGTGAAGAGATGGTAAATGCAGGAGCAGAAACTGCGCCAGAAATCCGACCGCGGAGAAGAGAAGGCGAGATGCTGGTCTCCACGAGGGATATCCGGGATGCTCATGTGCGGAATACGGCCGGGGAAGACCTCGGCGCGATCGAGAGCCTGGTGCTCGACGCTGTCAGCGGCCAGGTGATTTATGCAGTGCTGGGATATGGAGGGATTCTCGGCTACGGCGAGAAGCTGTTTGCCATCCCCTGGGAGGCGATCACCCTCCGCCCGGAGGAGCGGGAGGTGATCATCGATGCGGCTAGGGAAAGGCTGGAGAGCGATCCCGGATTCGACCGGAACCAGTGGCCCCGCCAGGGGGACTGGACGCTGATCACCGGCCCGCACGCGACGGCACCCCGGCGCGAGGAGGAGCTGCGCCGCCCTCTGGAACCGGCGCGACCGGCAACGACCGAGACCTATATCCCGCCCCGCGAGCGGGAGATCGCGGCTTCGCAGCCCGCGGAGGTGACGCTGGTCGCTGCGACCGAGCCCCGCGGGACGATGCGGCCTGCGGCGGAGGAGCGGGTGGCTGCGACGGAGGAGATGCCGGCGGCCCGACCGGAGATCATGCAGGAACGCGTTACGGCGGCGGAGGAACATCTGAGCGCCGCCGATCTCCAAGACGCCCTCCGGGGCCTGGACTATCCCGCCCGGAAGCAGGACCTGATCGGGCGCGCGCGTGGGAACGACGCTCCGTCTTCCGTCATCGAGGTGCTGGGGCAGTTCGAGGACCGTGAGTATCATTCCGCTGCCGACGTGAGCCGGGAGTTCGGCAGGATCCGCTGATCCTGCTGCAGGGAGGATCCGGCGGACCCCGGGGAGCGCCGAAACCTATTTGGAACTCCGCCGCGTCATGTCCCATCTTGCCGTGACATCGGGAAGATAGCGATGGCAGACGTGCGGGTAGCGACGATCGCGGAAGGCCGGGCGAAGGCTGTAACGCACCTTCGGCTGGTTAGAATCGAGGATATACGGGGAGCAAGGGTCCGGAACCCGGAGGGCGAGGAGATAGGGTCCGTCCGCGACTACGTGCTGGACCTGAACAGCGGGGCGATCGTCTATGCCGCCCTCGCCTTCGGGGGCATGCTCGGTGTCGCGGAGAAGATGTTCGCCATCCCCCGGGAGGCGTTGGTTCCGGAGGCGGGCCAGGGCGCCTTCTGCGCAGGTATCCAGAAGGAGAGGCTTGAACGTCTGCCCGGTTTCGATGGAACCGCCCGGCCGATCGCCGGTGACTGGACGCCGGTCGGATCGGCCCGACCGCTGCCGGTGGAGGTGCAGGAACCCTCCCGTCTGCGGGAGGAGGCCGCCACGGCGATCGCCCCGATCCGGCCCCTCACGCCGATCGCGCCCGTGGGTGCGACGCAGACGGCTCGATCCGGTGGAGAGGTGGTGATCCCGGTCGAATCCCGCGCCGAGCCGCTGCCTGCGGAAGGGGCGTCCCGTGCGTCCCCTCCCGCGGAGATGCCGCTGGCCACCCCGCCGGCATCCCTCGCAGGGGCGGAGCGGCATGCAGGAGCCGCCCATACCCGTCTGATCGCCGCCGACCTGCAGCAGTCCCTCAGGGGCGTGGACTGCCCCTCCGACAAGCAGGGGCTGAATCGCCAGGGCGCGGGAGCACGGCGCCTCTCCTGAGGCCCTGGAACCGCTGCAGCAGTTCGAGGAGCGGGAGTACAGTTCCGCCATCGACGCAAGCCAGGAGTTTGGACGGATACGATAACCCTCCGTGGGATCTGCCGGAATCCGGTCGATCCGCACGGGCCTGCCTGCCGATCCCGCGGCAGCCGCGCGGGTGCAGATCCGCAATCCCGCTCCCCGCTATCAGTTCTCTGCACCGGGAGTTCGGCTGCCGCGCGGCACTGGGGGCGGCGGGTGCGCCGTCGAGACAGTGATCAGAGGTGTGGCCGGGAGGGAGCCCGCATCACACCTGAGCGGAGAGGAGTCGTGTACAACCCATTCCGGTGCCCTATCTGCGGATCCGAGGAGAGGACCCTGCTGGAGATCGTACCGGGAGCCCGAGGCCCCGTCTGGCATTTCCTGTGCAGTTTCTGTCGGTACGAGGAGGAGGTATCCGAGACGGATCGGGAGGCTCGTGCACTGCACCCGGCGGATGGCACCCGTCCCCACACCTGAAGGCCAGCTCTTCCCGGGACGGGATGCCGGGCTTCGGGGGTCGTGGGCGCCGTGCCGTTCGGGGCAAGGGTTCTATACAGGGGCTGCGCTACAGTGCCGGGCATGCACGGTGTTCCCGCCCTTCGGGCCTGCATACGGCAGTTCTCCCGCCGAGGGTGCTACTTCCTGATCCTGCGGGCAGCAATCCTCGTTCCCCTCTTTCTGCTGGTCCTTCCGCTTGGGCTCGGCCTCATATTCGGCATCGCCCCGCCGGTCGTGCTCTCCCTCGTCGGATCGACGCTCCTCCTGCAGGCAGCGGCGGCCGCGGTGGGGCTGGGGTTCGGGATCCACCCGATTCTGGTGCTGGTCCTCACCACCTCGGTCGCCGTTGCAGTCATGCTGGGTGTGTTCTATGCGCTCGACATCTTCGCGCAGCAATCCCGGCGGTTCCAGGGATGGATCCAGAGGATCGACGAGCGGATCCGGCAGTACCCGGTACTCAAGCGGTTCGGTGTGCTGATGCTCATCCCCACCATCTGGATCCCGGGGATCGCCCTCTACGGCACTCCCATCGTGGCCTGGATCCTGCGGTTCGATCGCCCGATCTCGGTCGCCGTCATGATCTTCGGCTGGACGGTTGCATCCGCGGTGGTGATGGCAGCCGCTCTCGGTCTCGTCTCGCTGATCCTCTAGGGGGCAAAGCAGCGTTTATCTAATAGCGATTGCAAGGATATCCCTATGCATGCCCTGCGGTCCGAAGGGGCGGAAGCCCTGATCATCCTGGCGGTACTGGCAGCGGCGACCATATTCGGCAGCGGATGCGTGGTGCCGCTGCCGACGGAAGGCGGCGCATCAGAACTGACCTCCCGCGGCTGGAGTCTCGTCTCCTATCGGGACGACGGCGTTCCCACTGGCGTCCTGAACGGAACGGCGATCACCCTTCGCTTCGAAGGTTCCCTGGCGTCAGGTTCCTCGGGATGCAACGTCTACTTCGCAGAGTACACCATCCGGGATTCGTCGCTCCGATTCGATCCGATCGGGCAGACAGAAATCCACTGCGTGGAGCAGGGGGTCATGGACCAGGAGAGCGCCTACCTGGACCTGCTGGCAGCCGTGGAGAAATACCGCATCGACGGGGGGCGTCTGACACTCATGTCCGCGGACGGGTCAGCGCTCCTCGTAATGGAGGAGGACACCGGGCCCGACCCACGGCCGTTCAGCGGCACGGTCTGGGTGCTTGAGAGCTATGCCTCCGACAATGCCGTGGTCCTGCCCCGCGCCGGTTCGACGGTCACGGCGGTCTTCTCGGCGGACGGACGGGTGACGGGTTCCGGTGGGTGCAACCAGTACGCCGCGGAATTCGCCAGCAACGGCCCTGCGATCAGGGTGGGAGCGGTGCGGGTCGCCAGCAGCAGATCCTGTCCGGCGCCTGTCGCGGCCCAGGAGGCCGTATTCCTCGATCTCCTCGGATCGGCGGAGGAGTATGCGATGTACGGAGACTGGCTCTCGATCCGGGCTGCCAACAGGACAGTCCTCTCCTTCCGCGCTGCCGCCGAGGACTCTCGATGAAAACAGGGTATCGGGATTCCGGAATCCCTTCACAGCGGGACGGCCCGTTGATCCTCGTGCAGCGGCACCGCGATCACCCCGGATGACATCTGCATACTCTCGCAGTAGCGCTCCGGATTCATGATAAACTGCTTCTTGCAGCTGAGATCGCAGAAGTAGTAGGTCACACCTCGGTATCGGCTGGACAGGGGGACGATATCCCCGTTCAATTCCTTCTGACATACCGGATCGATTATCATGTTCGCATCCTGATTTCAGATGCATCTCCTTCCTGATATCCTTTGCGGCGGTGGCGACTCCGCACCCCGACCGCGAGCATGAACTGCGCCACGGGAGGGCGGGACCATCCCCTGGAAGATCCGCTTCCGCACTCTGCGGCCCCTTCTCGGGGGATGGGAAAGGATCCTGCAGGGAGCCGTGGAGAGATGGCCGTCCATTTCGCATCGCACGGAAGGAGCAGGGATTCTGGTTGAGGAAGGTGTTCCCCCGGCGAAAAGGGGGCTGTACGCGGGGAGCAGGATGGCGATCGGTCGAGCCCGAACACTTCCTGCGAGATCGGAGATGGCCGCATCCCGCTGGCGCAGGCTCCGATCGGCGGGATGAACCGGACCTGGCAGGGGCGTCTGCAGGGATGGACGAAAAGACGCCCACTCCCCCCCCCGGGGGCCGATCCTGTGCGGATCGGATGGACCGCGAAATCGCATCGGAGTGCTGCGCCCCCGGGGTATCGGGCTTGGCGCCTCCTTTGCCCGGGAGAGGGGGGGCATCCCCGCCTCAAATTCTCTCCCAAACGGGAGCATTCCCGATCCTGACGGCACCCCCCACCAGTGCCCCCTGGATACGGCGAACCGCCCTCGTATCGGGGGTCACCGGTTGGCGGATCCACCAATCGCACACATCCCGGGAACGCACTTACCGGCAGGCAGTCCGCAGGGACCGGCGGCGGCATCCGATCGCGCCGGTATGCCCCCCGATCGGAAGAAGCTGGCATCGCGCCGTGCACGATCGGGCGGACAGTGCCGGATCGCCCTTTCCCCCACGAGGCGCAACCGTTATCGCTCTCCTCGCAGGAGGGCCTTGAACGGCCGGAAAAGGCGGCAGGCTGCAGGGAGACTGATCGCGATCGTCTGCCCGCACCGATTCGGCACCCCGCATCACCCGGACTGTTTCCGGGCGGCTACGCACGCATCATGCGCTTCCGCAGATCCTCTGCCGCTTTTCCGTTCGGGGTTCGGACCTGCTGCGGGCCCGATCGACTCCGCGTTCTCCTTCTGCGCCGTCTGCATGCCGGCTGATCCCGCGGGGGGAGTCCGCGGGATGATTCCCGCTCACGGACTCCTGGAGCGGCCCCGGCCCGATCGTGCGGGAAGCCCCTTCCGCCATCCCGCTCCATCAGGCAAGGGGGATCTCCTTTCCGCGGGCTTCGGGCGTCTTCTTCAGCCGTACCTCCAGCACGCCGTTCCGGAACGTCGCCTGCGCCCCCTCCTCGGCGACCTCGGCCGGCAGGAGGATGGTCCTCGACATCGCCCCGTAGGTGCGCTCCCGCAGGTAGTAACCCCCCTCCTCCTGCGCCACCGTCCGTTCCCGCCGCGTGGCTAGGTGCAGCGTCCGGGGATCGAGGAGCCGGATCGAGATATCCTCCCGCTCCACGCCCGGGAGATCGGCGACCACCATCACTTCGTCGCCGTGCTCCCGCACATCGACATGCATCTCGGCGCTGCGGAGCGCGGGGAGCATCCGTCCCGCCTGCCTTCCGGCCTGCTGCCCGAACTCCCCGAGCCCGGTCATCATCTCGTCGAATCGGCGCTGCATCTCCGCCATGATCTCGTCGAACTGCCGACGGAACCCATAGGGTGGCCCTCTCCATGCCATGTCATTCACCTGCAGGTCATCTTGAGGGATCCCGAATATAAAAAGCATTCGCGGCCACAACCGCCCCATCCGTCAGCATGCGGCAAGACCCCTCTACCGCCGCCACCCTCGCCCTTCGAGAACAGCCGGCTGCGGATTGTATTTTGCCATCGCTTTGAAACCGGGGAACGGCCATCCGTGCCGTTCTGCAGGCATTTCGCAGCCTGATGAGGGAAGGCGATGGAATTGCCCGCTCTTTTAGGTCGGATGGCGTAAGAGAGGACGCGATGTCTTCGGAATCCCTGCGGACATCCGCCTCGATGCCACGGGAACACAGGAAAAGAACGAATAACCGGACATATGCTTCCGGCGAACCACTGCCCGCAGGGTATCGGGGCACCTGGAGGGCAGTCCCAGGTGCTTCGCCCGAGTCCGCACCGGAGAATGCCTGGAAGATCTGGCTCTTTCGAAACACTACCGGGCCGAGCCGGAAACCAACTCCGTACATGCCTGCATATTCAAGAGGATGGCTCTGCGGACTGCATAGGGGCTGCCGATGCGGCTGCGTCCATCTGCCGGGCCAACTCCTCCCTCAGGTCCACCTGGATCTTCTGGATCCCGAGCAGCCTCCCTCCCCCTGCTCGTGGAGGAGACGATCATTCTTCTCGTGCAGGAGGTCGATCTCCCTCTCCGCCTTCAGGTTCACCTGGTAGTCCTGCTCGGCAGGGAGGCGGTCACGGACCTCTTCGCGCTTCTGGCTCACCATGATAGCCGGGACCTGGATAGCCGCGATGCAGGAGAGGATGAGGTTGTGCAGGATGAAGGGGTAGGGATCGATCGGACGGATCATGAGCAGAGCGGCATTGATCGCGGTCCAGGCGATGAGGCCCAATAATAACAGCCCGATAAAGAGCCAGCTGCCGGTAAAATCGGCCAGCATGTCTGCCAGTCTCTCCCCGAGCGTCAGAATTTCGTCGTACATGGTGCCGACGTTTTTGATACGAGCTCCAGGTCTTCCCACCGTCTCTCCGCACGCTCCTCGAGACGGGCAATCTCGTCCCGCTCCCTCTCCCGCATCCCGGCCAGGTACGCCGTGCCGTAACGGTTGAGATCCACCATGCAGACAAACCCATCCAAAGAACATTCGGAGTGTTCCCGCCGAATATGCTTCGCGATCCCGGAGGGAACCGCCCGAACGGGCACCGTCTGGCTCCGCAAATTATCTCTTCCGCAGACCTGGCAGGCCCTTGCTCCGGGAGGTCCGACTGCACCGGTTGCGTGCTGCCCTGTAGCGCCGGGGATCACGCTCGCCTCGGTCTATGCCGGTCTGCCATCCGGTCCGTTCACCGGGGGCATCCTGAC
>FWPV01017235.1_pt1 | contig 10039 bp, 10 predicted proteins | sample 2228371 | NCBI WGS metagenome assembly FWPV01 (sample SAMEA103939776, study PRJEB20133) | metagenome
CATCCTGCCCGCACAGCAGATAATCGCCTGCGCCATCCAGAAACTGCGTGAAACCGCAGGGCTGAACGCAGACGCCGTCGTGGAGTGCGATGCGCCCGTGCGCGATGTCTCTCTGCCTGCAGGCGAACCTCAGCTGTCGGCTGGCGAACCGCGCTCGCTGGGTGGTGGGCTATACACTGTGCCGGTGCGAATCGCCTGCGGGACAGATGCGCCTGCCGTGAGCGTGAACGTACGCTTGAGGGCGAAGATCACGCGTCTGGTGGTCGTGCCTGTCCGCGCCATCCGCACCGGTGAGGCTATCGGCGAGCAGGACGTGCAACTGCAGGCGGTCACACTCCCGCCCGACGCCGGCGATTTCGTGACCGACCCGGAGGAGGTTATCGGCAAAGTGGCACGCCGCCCGATCGCGCAGGGACAGCCTCTGAAACGCACGGCGGTGGATGCGCCCGCCGTCGTTCGCGCGGGGCAGAACGTCAAACTGCTGGTGCAGGTAGATGGCGCGGTGGTGGAAGCCAGCGCGGTGGCTCTGCAGGACGGCAAAGTGGGGGCGCGTATCCGTGCGCAGGTCACCGATACACGCAAAGTTCTGCTGGCGACCGTCGTGGAGGCGGGCGTGCTGGCGGTCAACGTGCAGTAATGGAGGGATGACGATGCGACCGTGGACGATGGTGATACTGGCAACGCTGGTGTGTGGCGTTGCGCTGGCGGACTCGCTGTGGAAAGACGGCAGTCGCAGTCTGTACGCCGACCGCAAGGCGGTGAAGGAGGGCGACGTGCTGACGGTGCTCATCTATGAGAGCACCACCGCCTCCAGCCGCGCCGACACCAAGACCAGCAAGAGCGAGTCGGCGTCCACCAAGCCCGGCGTCGGTCCGTTGCTCAGCCTGTTGCCCGAGTGGTCAATCAGTGGCAAGACCGGCTCGCAGGCATCCGGCGCCACCACCCGCAGCGGTACTCTGGTGGGCAAAATCAGTGTGGTGGTGAAAGAGGTTCTGCCCAACGGCAACCTGAAGGTGGAAGGCACGCGCACGGTGGGCGTGAACGCCGAGAAGGAGAAGATTGTGCTGACGGGGATCGTGCGCCCAGAGGACATCTCCGCCGAGAACACCGTACCCTCCACCGCCGTCGCGCAGGCGGAGATTCACTACGAGGGCAAGGGACCTGTGGGTAGCAAACAGCGTGAGGGACTGCTGACGAAGTTGCTGAAGTGGCTGTTCTAGCGGGGCAGGTGATAACGATGAGAAGTGTATGCATGGTTTTAGCCATATTGGGGTGCGCACTGTTCGCCACCGCCTCGCCCGACGTGCGCCTGAAGGACATCGCGCAGGTACACGGCGCACGTGGAAACCAGCTCATCGGCTACGGGCTGGTGGTGGGTCTGGAAGGCACTGGCGACAGCAAAGGCACGCTGTTCACCACGCAGTCGGTAGCGAACATGCTCCAGCGCTTCGGCATCAGCGTGCCCGCTGGGCAGATGAAGGTGAAAAACATCGCCGCGGTGATGGTGACGGCAGACCTGCCGCCTTTCGCTCGGGAGGGAAGCCGTATCGACGTGCTGGTCTCTTCCATCGGCGACGCGCGCTCTCTGCAGGGAGGCACCCTGTTGCAGACGCCGTTGATGGGTGCAGACGGCAACGTGTACGCTGTGGCACAAGGACCCATCTCCGTCGGGGGCTTCGGGGCGTCGTCGGGTGGCTCGTCTCAGCAGAAGAATCATCTCACCGTGGGGCGCATCCCGGCAGGAGCGATTGTGGAGCGCGAAGTGCCCGCCAGCGTGGTGAAGGAGAACAATCTGCTCATCACCCTGAACACTCCCGACTTCACCACCGCGGCACGGGTCGCTTCCGCCATCCGGCAGAGGTTTCCACAGACCCTGCCCCGTGCGCTGGATGCCAGCACCATCCGCGTGGACCTCAGCGGCGAGGACAGGGAGGACGTGGTAACGCTGATCGCCGCCCTGCAGGAACTCACCGTCCAGCCGGACACACCCGCACGCGTGGTCATCAACGAGCGCACCGGCACGGTGGTGCTTGGCGGCAACGTCACCCTGAGCCCGGCGGCGGTGGCGCACGGCAACCTGACCGTTCGCATCGAAGCGCGAACACAGGTATCTCAACCCGCGCCGCTGTCGGGAGGGGCTACCGTAGCCACCACACGGCGGGACGTGAAAGCCACCGAAGGTGCGGAACGCCTCGTCGCTCTGCCCGAAGCCGTCACTGTGGAGCAGATTGTGAAGGCGTTGAACACGCTGGGCGTCAGTCCGCGCGACCTGATGTCTATCCTGCAGGCGCTAAGGGCAGCGGGCGCGCTCCATGCGGAGATCGAGGTGCAGTGATGCGCGTAGAGGCACATTCCAGCATCGAGGTGCAAAGGCAGCGCCTGCGCGAGGCGACCCAGCAGTTCGAGGCGCAGTTTCTGCATCATCTGCTGAGGGCAATGCGGCGCACCATCCCATCGTCGCAGAGCAGTTATGCCAGCCAGATGTATACCGACATGCTGGACGAAGCGCTGGCGAAAAGGCTGGCAGAGAGTGAACGATTCGGGCTGGGCAGGCTGCTGTACGAGCGACTGAGTCCGTATCTGCAAGCAACAGAGCGAGCGTCAGGAGGGCAGGAAAATGAACAATCAGGATAGTGTTGTCTGGCGTGAACTGTTGAACAATCTGCGCGAACAGCGCAGGCGCATTCATGCGCTCATCCGGCTGTGTCGCGAGCAGACGCGCGTTCTGGCGGAGGCAGACGTTGAACGATTGGCGGAAATTACCCGTCAGCAGGCGGAGCAGCTCGACGAGATCGACGCCATCGAGCAGGAACGCAAGCAGATAGTAAGGCGCATCGGTGAGCAGATGGCACTTCATGCCGCGCCACCCACCCTGACCGATTGCATCCAGCTGGCGCCGAGCAACATGACGAACACTCTACAGTGGCTCCAGCAGGAGCTTCTGCGCGACGTCCACCACCTGCAGGAGCTGAACAACCGTAACCGCGTGCTGGTGAACACAGCCGCCGAGACGGTAAACACCTGGCTGGCGGTGGTGGTCAATGCCGCAGTCAACCAGAGCAGCTACCGGTCGCAACCGCTGGGGCAGGCAGTGGTACTGGATACGGAGGTGTAGGCTCCATGCCCTGGACCTTCTTCGGGATAGAGCTGGCGTCTCGCGCCCTGCAGTCCATGCAGATGGCGATGAACACCACCGGACACAACCTGGCAAACGTCAACACTCCGGGCTACTCGCGCCAGCGGGTGAACCTGAGCACCACCGATCCACAGGTGCTGGAAGGGGTGCGCACGCTGTTCATGGGCAGTGGGGTACGGGTGGAAAGCATCCAGCGAATCCGCGACATGTTTCTGGACGCGCGGGTTGCCAGCACGAGCAGTGAGTACCAGCGCCTGCTGACCCTCTCCGCCCGCCTGGTGCAGGTGGAAGACGTTTTCAGCGAGCCGACCGACGCCGGCTTGTCCCGACAGATTACCGCCTTCTTCAACGCTTTTCAGGAGCTATCCGCCAACCCCGAAAACGTGGGGGTGCGAGCCAGCGTGTATCAGCAGGTAGAGGGCATGACGCGCACCTTCCGGCAGCTGGCAGGCAGGCTGGATGAGATGATGATAGAGATGGAACAGCGCATCCAGACCACCATCGGCGAGATTAATGCCATGGCCCGGAGCATCGCGGAACTGAACGTCAAAATACGCTACCACAAAGCGCTGGGTTCCACCCCGAACGACCTGCTGGACAAGCGCACTAACCTTATCGAGAAGCTGTCGGAGTATGTGGGCGTGCGCGCGACGGAGCTGTCTGACGGCACGGTGCGGGTATCGCTGGGGGAGTTCGTGCTGGTGGAGGCGGAACGTGCAAATAACCTGCCGACGGGCATCGACTTCGTTGGCAAACTGCTCACCGATGGCGCGAGCAATCAGGCGCGAATCGATGGCGGAAGCATGCGCGGACTGATGGATGCGATGGAATATGTGACGATGTATCGCTCGCGCCTGGACAGGCTGGCGCAGGAGATCATCGCCTCAGTCAACGCCATCCACGAGACCGGCTACGCACTGGACGGCAACACAGGCTACCGACTGCTGGAGGGTACCGACGCACTCACCATTCGCCTCAGCAGCGACGTCAACGACATCAACCATCTCGCTGCAGGCACTACACCTGCCCCCGGCGACGGTAACAAGGCGCTCGAGATCGCGCGATTGCGCCTGCAACCCCTATCTGCACTGGATGACAAGACGATTCCCGATTTCTACGCCGCGCTGGTCGCAGAACTGGGACAGCACACCCGCTCGGCGACGACGGGACGAGACAACCAGCAGATTATCCTGCAGAACCTGCAGGCAGAGCGAGAGTCGGTGTCCGGGGTGAATATGGACGAGGAGATGTCTAATCTTCTGCGCTACCAGCGCAGTTATCAGGCGGCGGCGCAACTGGTGAGCGTGATGGACGCCACCATAGCCGACCTGATCGCTGCGTTCATGAGGCGGTGATGAGAAGGAGGGATGAAGTAACATGCGCGTCAGCACCGCACAGATGCTTAACGCCATGCAACAGGCGATGGAGCGCAACTACCTGCGCTATCACGAAGCGCAACAGACGGTGGTCACCGGCAAGCGCATCCGCCGTCCGTCCGATGACCCCTTTGGCGCGTCGCTGGGCATCACTCTGCACCGCCTTCTGCAGGAAAGCGAGCAGTACAAACGCAACCTGACCACCGCCAAGAACTTCCTCTCCATCACCGAAGTGGCGCTGGAGAACCTGAACGACCTCATGCGACAGGTGAAGGGGCTGGCGGTGCAGGCTGCTACCGATACCCAGAGCCCGGAAGGGCGCGCCGCTATCGCTCAGCAGATTCAGCAGATTCTGGCGGAAGTGGTGAGCATCGGAAACAACACCACCTACGGCGACCGGTTCATCTTCGGGGGACTGCAGACCATGCGCGCGCCCTTTTCCGTCGCCGGCGACTCTCTGGAGTACCACGGCGACGACGGGAGTATGAACGTGGAGATCAGCCCGGCTGTGGTCATGAGTATCAACGTGCAGGGGGCACCGCTCATCACGGGCATCTATAACGCCATCGCCAAGGTGCGACGCTACATAGAGACCAGCGACATCGAGATGCTCTCCAGGGACGGGTTGCAGGAACTGCAAAACCAGCTGGATAACCTGTTGCGTACACGCGCCGTCGTGGGCGCCAAGATACAGCAGGTGGAAATGGTTCAGCAGAGGTTGGACAAACGGCATTTGGACTTTACCGAACTGCTCTCCGGCATTGAGGACGCGGACGCCGCCGATGCCATCACGAAGCTGAAGATGGCAGAGACCACCTATCAAATGACGCTGGCAACCATGGCACGCTTCCAGAACATGAGCCTTCTGGACTTCTTGAGATGAGGAACGAGGCGATGACCAGAACTTGTATTCATACCACCCGTTTCGGTACAATTGAGGTTGACGAGGAGGCGGTCGTTACCTTCTCGCAGGGTTTGTTTGGCTTCGAGGACTACCGGCGGTTTGTGGTGCTGAGTCTCGATGAGAAAAGCCCCTTCCGCTGGCTGCAGAGCCTGGAAGAGCCGAGCCTCGCGTTCGTGATCATCGAGCCGCGCCATTTCATGCCGGATTACGCGCCGACGATCTCCGACTCCGACGCGGAGGCGCTGGAGCTCGATGCCAACACACCGTATCTTGTGTTCGTCGTGGTGACCATCCCACCCGGCAAGCCGGAGGAGATGACTGCCAACCTGATGGGACCGATCATCATCAACGCGGCCACACGCCAGGCGCGCCAGGTGATCGTGGAAGATGAATGCTATTCGACCAAACACCTGATCCTGCAAGAACTGATGAAAAGGCAACCTGCAGCCAAGGAGGGCGACAATGCTGGTATTGACGCGCAAGGTGAACCAGAGCATTGTCATCGGTGATGAGATTGAGGTGGTGGTGCTGGAAGTGCGAGGTGAACAGGTTCGCATTGGCGTTCGTGCTCCCAAAGCCATCGCGGTACACCGAAAAGAGATTTACGAACAGATACGCCAGGAGAACCTGAACGCCGCCGGTGTCTCTACGGACGACCTCGCCAGCCTGCAGAACCGCCTTGCCGATGAGGAAGCATCTTAACCGGTAATTCCAGCGGGAGGTTCCTCGTTGTCCCGAAAGCGGATGGCAGCCGCCATATCGGTCGTCTCCAACAGCACACTGGTGGTATTGAAACTGCTGGTGGGCTTGCTGACAGGGTCGGTCAGTATCCTTGCCGAGGCAATCCACTCCGCCAACGACCTGATCGCCGCAGTGATCGCGCTGGTATCCATCCGCATTGCCGAGCTGCCTCCAGACAGGGAACATCCCTACGGACACGGCAAAGCCGAAAGCATCTCGGCTGCGGTCGAGGCGGCGCTCATCGTGGGCGCTGCCGTGTGGATCGTGGTAGAAGCAATCAAGAAGATGATGAGCAACGAAGCTGTGGAGCACGTGGGCTGGGGCACTGCCGTGATGGTGGTATCGGTGGTGCTGAACACGCTGGTATCGCGTCATCTGTTCCGCGTGGCCCGGGAGGAGGACTCGCCCGCCCTGGAAGCAGATGCCCATCATCTGGCAACCGATGTGTACACGTCGCTGGGAGTGGCGACAGGCCTGGCAGTGGTATGGCTCACAGGCTGGCATATCGTTGACCCGCTGGTGGCGATTGCGGTAGCAATCCTCATCCTTCGCATCGGCTTGAGCCTCACCATGAAGTCGATCCATCACCTGATGGACGCGCGGTTGCCTGCATCGGAGATCTCACAGATCGAAGCCATTCTGAACGGCGAGGATCGCATCCACTCCTGGCACAACCTGCGCACGCGCAAAGCGGGCAGCACGCGCCACATCGACCTGCATATCGTGTTTCGCAACGACGCCACCCTGCTGGAAGCGCACGAGGTGGCTGACGACCTCGAGAAGCGCATCGAAGCCGCTCTGCACCCGGCGCACGTGGTTATCCACGTCGACCCTTACGACCCGCAGAAGGAGGCAGATTCTGAACGTCAGGGTGATGCCGCGCTTTCTTAGGGAACATCATCGTGTTCCCCGTCGTATAATAAGGTGAAGTTCCGACCGGCGCGGCGCTCCCACAGAGCAGTTCGAGAAGAATTCCACAAAAAGCCGCAGAATGCCCTTGACAGAATGCTCTGGCTGTGATATAAATAGATTGGCTAAATAAATGGCTTTCTCATCTCCACACGCAAGACAGCGGGGAGAGGTAGAGAAAAATATACTTGAAAAATGTGCATTTTCTGCTAAAATAACGAATCCTTTTCACCGGCTGAGGTGTCTAATAGATAAAGGGATAGTTGGTCTTTGTGATAAAGCGCACGAGTGCCCGCGACGCGGGTAAGGGTCACGTGAGGGAGGAATCGAGAGTGAGTCAGCGCAACAGCACACGCAAAACGAGGGAAGCCAGGGTAGCAGTGCCGGCGGAGGATGAGCATCTGATGGTCGCCGAGCTGGAGGATGAGGTGCTCGACGATCTGCTGGACGATGACGTACTTATTGCCGATCCGGTGGATGCAGGGCTGTCCGAGCACGAGCTGATCGTCGACGATCTGGACAAAGAGAGCGACGACCGCGACGAAGAGATTCAACTGTGGATGCGCCAGGCGCGCAAAGCCCGCCTGTTGACGCCCGAAGAAGAGGTCGAGCTGGCAAAGCGGGTGGCGCTTGGGGATGAGGAGGCAAAGACGCGCCTGATCGAGAGCAACCTGCGGCTGGTGGTATCGATTGCGAAGCGGTATGCTTCGCGCGGTATCGCCCTGCCCGACCTGATTCAGGAGGGGAACCTCGGGCTCATCCGCGCGGTGGAAAAGTTTGACTGGAAGCGAGGCTATCGGTTCAGCACCTACGCCACGTGGTGGATTCGTCGCGCCATCGCCCGCGCGATCATCAATCAGGGGCGCACCATCCGCATTCCGGTCTACGTGGCGGAGATCATCCAGAAGGTGGTCAAGACCAGCAACCTGCTTCGCCAGGAGCTCCAGCGCGACCCGACCACAGAAGAGGTAGCGCAGGCGCTGAAGATGTCGCCCCGGCGCGTAGAAGAGGTGATGCGCGTGGCGATGGAGCCTGTGTCGCTGGAGACACCCGTCGGTGAGAAGGACAACTCCACCATCGGCGATTTCGTGGAGGCGGAGAACACTCCCTCGCCGAGCGACGTGACCACCGCCATGATCCGGCGCGAGCAGATCGAAGCCATCCTCAGCAAGCTCACCGAGCGCGAGGCGGAAGTGGTGCGGATGCGCTATGGGCTGGTCGACGGTTACGCCCGCACGCTGGAAGAGGTCGGTCAGGAGCTGGGGGTGACTCGCGAGCGCGTGCGGCAGATCGAACTGCGCGCCATCAAGAAATTGCGCCAGATCGGTCCGCAGGAGTTCGCCAAGATGTAGGTCGGTTCATCCCGGCTCAGCCGGTTTATATAAACCAGAGGGGGTTGGCAGATAATCTGCCAACCCTTTTCTTCTGCTTGAACGTAACGCGATTTTGTGGAAAAATGACTGCAGGGAGACGTCAGGAGGCGTGATGTCTTGGCGTCAGATCTCAGGGAGGCGAGCAGATGCAGTCACCAGAAACGCTTATTCTTCAGGCACGCGATGCCCTTGAGGCAGGAGATTACCTTAGGGCAACGAGACTTTTCGAGAGCGCGCTGGAACTGGATCCCGATTCGCCCACAGCGCTCGTGTCGCTAGCTGCCGCTTATTACATCCAACAGAATTATCACACAGCCTTACAGTATGCAGACCGCGCTGTACGCCTTGAACCAGAAAACGCCGTGGCACATAGTATCAGGGGGGATGCTTTGTCCAACCTCTGCCGCTACGAGGAGGCGATCGAGGCGTACAGGAAGGCACTGGAGCTGGCGCCTGACCGTACGAACGTGTATTACAACTGCGCTACAGTCTGCGCATGGGCGGGGCGTTACGAGGAAGCTCTTCGCCTTTTTCAGCGTGCTCTTGAGATAAACCCGTCTGACGCCCAGGCTTACAACAATCTCGGCTTGTTACATTACCAGCTCGGCAATATGCAGGAGGCTGAGCGAGCTTTTCGGAATGCCCTGCAAATTGCCCCTGACCTTCCACAAGCCCACTCGAACCTGGGCAACATCTACTTCCATCACGGCGACTTCATATCCGCCCGCGACTGCTATCTGGCTGCTCTCCAGCTGGCGCCAGGCGATGCGCTTGTACACTTCAACCTGGCCAACACCTACATGAGGCTGGGCGAGCACTGCGAGGCAATAGCATCGTACCGGCGTGCCCTCGAGAACGACCCTGAGTATGAAGATGCCCGAATTGCCTACGCGAGGGCGTGTATCTATGTGAACAACATCGAAGAAGCCATTGCTAACCTCCAGATGGTGGTGCAGAGCCGACCACAGTGTGCTGAGGCATATCTACTGCTAGGGGAAGCTTACAAAGCGAAGGAGGACTATCCACGGTTGATAGAAGCGTTCAGCGCTGCCGAGCAGAACTCTTCAGATGAATTCATCTGTACCTACGCGCGTGCCCATCTGGTAATGGTGCTATTCGATATCGTGGCAGCGATACCTTTGTTTCAGCAGGCAGTGACGATCCGCCCTCACAGCGCAGAGGCACATCTTGCTGTAGGTACGGTTCTTGTCAGAACGGGTCTGTTGGATAAAGCATACGTCCATTTTCAGAATGCAGCGGAACTCGCTCCGTGCTGGGCGCAAGCACATGCTTCGCTGGGACTTACCTGCTATCAGCTTGGTAGATACAGAGAGGCTATCATCGCCTATGAAAGAACACTACATATTTGTCCAAACTGGACAGGGGTCATTCTGAACCTGGCGGTCGCATACGCTGGGCTGAAGCAGCACGAGAAAGCAGTGGAGTTGTATGAGCAAATCATTGAGCAAGGGGCTGCTGACGAATTCTGCTATTATAACTTGGCACTCAGCCTTTTGGCGCTTGGGCGAAATGTAGAAGCACGCCATGCCTGCGAGCAGGCGCTGAATATCAACTCAGAGTTCGAAGAGGCACGGTGGTT
>FWPV01017236.1_pt1 | contig 10039 bp, 8 predicted proteins | sample 2228371 | NCBI WGS metagenome assembly FWPV01 (sample SAMEA103939776, study PRJEB20133) | metagenome
GCGCGGCGGGCAGGTGACGGTCACGGCGCATGGCTATGACGGCGTGCTCGAGATCGTGGTCGCCGACACGGGCGTTGGGATCAGCCCTGAGGACCTGGAGCGCCTGGGTCGCCCCTACGAGCAGGCCGGCGGCGCCGAGCAGCGCGCGCGCGGCACGGGGCTTGGCCTGTCGCTGGTCCGCGCCTTCGCCAAGCTGCATGGCGGCGAGATGATGATCGAAAGCCGTCTTGGCGCGGGGACCACCGTGTCGGTGCGGCTTCCCGTACTCTTGGCGCCGATGGTCGCCGCCTCCTCCGTTGAGACGACGGAGCCGCCGTCCGAACCGACTCTGCCTGTCGAGGAGCCGCCGCCCAGTAGCCTTGGCGACAACGTGATCGCCTTCGCGCCGCGCTGAGGCCCTTTAGGCCTTACCGAAGGAAAGCGCGGCCGGCGGCGAAGTCTCCCACCTCGATATAGGCCTTGCGCGTGGTCTCCTCGCCGCGGCCGGCGAAGGCGAACTCCACCGTGACGGCTTCCCGCGGATCAAGCTGCGACATGGCCTCTGCGACCGCGTCCGGGAACCGGAACGCCAGGCCGGTCTTGGCGCCCGTGGGCAGCAGGGTGAGCGGCGCCTCCTCGCGCCGCTCGGCCGTGAACACCAGGCTGGCGTTGCGGGGCGGGATCTTCCCCGAAAGGTTCTTGCCAGACCGCGCGTCGAGATAGGGCCCGAGCGTGCGCTTGGTGTCGCGCAGGATGATCCGCGCGACATAAGGGCGTTGGCCGTTCTCGAAGGTTGAGACGGCCAGGACGGCCTTGGCGCGGCCCGCCAGTCCGAACATCAGGCGATCGGCGCCGAAGCTTGAGGGCTGCGACAGGCGCCAGACCGGAATGGTGGCCGACACCGAACGCTCGGCCTTCCAGGACGAGACATCGCCCGGATAGGTCATGCTCAGTAGCTGGGAGTAGCCCTCGAAGGCCTTCTTCACCCGGGCGGCGGCCACGCTCAGGTCCTTGGAGTCGCACGCGGCGCTGGCGGCTTTGCTACGGGCGCGTTGTTCCAGCGCAGCGACCTGGAGTTCTGTGGCGCCCGAGCGCAGCGTGGCGCCGCGGGCTTGGGCGCGGGCGGCGTCGAGCGCGGAGGAAATGGTCGGCGGGAACAGCCGGCAACGGCCGTCGGCCGCCGTCATCAGGGTCCGCTCATAGAGCTGATCCCCTGCATTGGCGGCCATCAGAGCGCCAGGGCAGGCCGACGCCGAAAGGCCGATCGCCAAGGCGATCCCGCGTCGGACGCGACCTTTGTGGTGCTCTGCGAACGTCATTGGCCTATGGGAGTGACGAAACTTGAAGGACGGGTTCTAGACGCGCCCGGGTTGCGGTTCGGTTAGCGATGCTTCTTTCGACGGATATCTGGGTCGCGGCGCTGATCCGCCGCGCCGAACTGGGCGGGGCCTTCGCCACCGTCGGGCGCAAGGGCGATGCGCGGGCCGGAGCGGTTCTGGTCAAGGTGGTCGACCGCCGCGAAGGGACCGCGCGCCTGTTCAGCGAGGCGACGCGCGGCGACGGCGAGCGCTTCTGGATGCAGCCCGTCCGCTCGACCTTCGAGCCGGATCTGGACGCCTACGTCGAGCGCGCCGCGCGCATCGATCCGGATGTCTGGGTGGTGGAGATCGAGGATCGCGACGGCCGCCATTTTCTGACCGAGCCGGTCGAAATCTGAACCCTGGACCGCTGGAGGTGGAGGGGGCGGGGCAACGTTAACCTTGCTCCTAAACCGGAGCGAAAGCGTGGGGCGGGTAAGGTGAAGGCGTTCCAGATTTCACCCAACGGTTCCCGAAGTTCACGCCATGCTTTTCCTCATGAACGATGTGGTCTTGAGCTTGGATCCGGCTGAGCTGACGCCGCCGGTGACGCGCGACCGCTTTGCCAAGCTCTCGCTGAGCTACGTCGGGGAGCTGGGCAAGGAGCTGTTTTCGGAAGAACCCTTGTTGCATCGCAAGGACCCTGAACGGGCCGTGCGCCTGGCCGCCCTGATCATGACCAAGGCCCCAGAGATCAATGCGGCGCTGTTCATTGCGCCGGGGCGGGGTTGCCGCGTCGCCGACGTGCAGGTGCGGTACGTCCAGCTGGGGGTCGAGGTCATGGCCACCCTGATGGAGCGGCAAAACAGCGGCGCGTTGACCAATGTCGAGGCTGACCGTCAGGTCTGGCGTCGTCTGGCCGCCTAAAGGCGCGGATCGCGTCCCGCCCTGTAGGCGCTTTGCGCCCCAGAACGGACGAAGCGCTCTAGACGAACGTCATCATCCAGCTGAGCACCAGCGCCGAGGCCGCCAGACCCGCGAGGGTCAGGCCGAAGCACAGCGCGCTGCCGACGGGATGTTGGCGGGTGGGACTATCGCGATGGTCAAGCAGGGCCATAGTTCGATTTCCTCCAAACGTCCGGCGATCTGACGCCGCCGGTGCGTATGGGGTGGAGCATGACTCCAAACCCATTATTCGAATAGAGGTGTTTTTGACGCGGCGTCGCCGGCGATGGCGGACGGAGGGCTTGCCAGGGAGCGCAGGTGTCGCCTAGCCTCAATTCCGGGTTGTGGTTCGGGGCTTTGTAACGTCAATGTTTTCTCGCGCGATGCTGGGCGTAGTCTTGAGCTTGGCGATGCTGGGCGGCGCCAGCGCCGCACGCGCTGAATGGCGGAAGGCCGAGAGCGCCCACTTCGTGGTCTACAGCGACGGCGGCGAAGACGGTCTGCGCGCGTTCACGGCCAAGCTCGAGGACTTCGACGCGCTGCTGCGCCTGTTCCACGGTCGGGCCGCCGACCAGGACGACGCCGCGCGGAAGCTCGATGTCTATCTGGTGCGAAGCGCCGATCAGCTCCGTCGCGCCTTTCCCGACGCGGTGTCGGCGGCGGGGGTCTATAGCGCTGGTCCTGCTGATATCTTCGCGGTCGCGATCCGCAAGAACCAGGGCCTCGCCGACGACGCCGTACTGCATGAATACGTCCACCATTTCATGCTGCAGCACTATCCGGGCGCCTATCCCGCCTGGCTCATCGAGGGCTACGCCGAGTACTTCATGACCGCAGACTTCCAGGACAAGAAAATCCTGGTCGGGGCGCCGAACGGCGCGCGGGTCTCGAACCTGCTCAATGGCTTTTGGGTGTCCTCAAGCGACCTTCTCACCAAGCGTCCGCGCGCGCTAAGCCCCCAGCAGAGCGCGCTCTATTACGGACAAGCTTGGCTGCTGACCCACTACATGTTGTCGGATCCGGAGCGAAAGCGGCGGTTGTCGGCCTTTGTCGCCGCCACGGCGCGCGGCGAGGATGCGCTCGAGGCTTGGCCCAAGGCCACAGGCGTGGCGGTGGACGATCTGGAGCGGGTGATGCGGGTCTATCTGCGGACCGGCATTCTCACCAAGACTCTGGTCCGCGACCTGCCGCCTGAGTTCCCGATGGTCGTCACGACCCTGCCGCCGTCTGCGGGCGATCTGCTCTTGGAGGCCCAGTTGGCCAAGCGGGGCCCGCCTAAGGCGTTGGGAGAGCGCCTGCTGAAGACCGTGCGCGCTGACGCGGCCAGGTATCCTGGCGACCGATTGGCCACGCTGACCCTGGCGAAGGTCGAGGCCGATCATGGCGACCGCGCGAAGGCCGACAAACTGCTGGCCGATTGGATCGCCGCCCATCCCGAGGACGGTGAAGCCCTGCGACTTGCGGGCGAAAGCCGCCTGGACGCGGCCAGGGCGCTCAAGGACAAGCCCGCCGAAGCCAAGGCGCTGATCGCCGAGGCGGCCCGGTACTTTGGACGCGCCAACAAGGCGCAGCCCGACACCTATCAGACGCTCTACAACTTCGCGAAGACGCGTATCGATGAACCCGGCTTTCCCAGCGAGAACACTCTGAATGTCCTGGAACTGACGGTCCAACTCGCGCCGCAGGTGTCCGAGATCCGCATGTTGGCGGGGAAGGCGCTCGCCGCGCGCGGCCGCTATCTCGATGCTTATCGTGTCTTGGAGCCTGTCGCGAACAACCCGCACGGAGGCCCCATCAGCGAGGCGGCCGCGGATTTGCTCAAGTCTATCCGTGAAAAGATCGCTGCTGTTCCAGGCTAGTTCTGTTTCGGCGTTGGCCTGAGGTAAGGCGCACTGTATTTATCGCGATCTCATAAATCTCGATGATTGCTGTTGATTTTGCCAGATCGGTTGCTTCACGATGAGTAGTTGTTTCAAGCGGGCATTTCTGTTGAGTTCAACCTGAACGGGAGGATCGAAAGCTTCACGGAACGAACATGGATGCGTCGCCGCACTGACAAGGGCGGTCGCTAACCCCGGCGGGACCTAAGACCAAGGATCCGTCATGAAGCTTCTGTCCACCGCCGCCTGGAGCGTGCTCGCCCTGGCGATCGCCAACCAAGCTCAAGCCCAACAGACGCCCGCCCAGACGGTCGTGACCGAAGTCGAGACGGTGGTGGTGACCGGCACGCGCCGCGTTGATCGCACCGCCTTCGAGTCGGCCGCGCCGATCGATGTGGTCAGCCAGGAGTCGCTGAAGGCCATCGCCTCCGACGAGATCATGAACAAGCTGGCGGCGACGACGCCGTCGTTCAACGTCCAGCGTCTGCCGGCCGCCGATGGCCAGGCCTTTGTGCGCCCGGCCACGCTGCGCGGCCTCTCGCCTGACCAGACCCTGGTTCTGGTCAACGGCAAGCGCCGCCACCGCTCGGCGGTCCTTGGCGGTCGCGGGCAGCAGGGCGTGGACCTAGCCTCGATCGGGACCAGCGGTCTGGAGCGCATCGAAGTGCTGCGCGACGGCGCCTCGGCCCAGTACGGCTCGGACGCCATCGCCGGGGTGATCAACATCATCCTGTCCACCAAGACCGGCTTCGAGGGCTACGGCCAATACGGTCGCTACTATGCCGGCGACGGCGACAAGACCGAGATCGGCGCGCGCTACGGCTTCGCGCTCGGTCAGGGCGGCAGCCTGGTCGCCGCGCTGGACTACGCCAAGGCCGGGGCCACCTCGCGCACCCGTCAGCGCCCGGACGCGATCGCCTTCCAGGCCGCCAACCCCAACATCAAGGTGCCCAACCCCGTCCAGCGCTGGGGCCAGCCGGACCGCGAAGTGTGGCGCGGCTCGCTGAACCTGGTCCTGCCGATCAATGACGCGATCGAGGCCTACGGTTTCGCGACCTACAGCGACATGACCGGCGTCACCGACTTCAACTGGCGCAACCCGTCGACCGACAGTTCGTATCGCACCTCGACGGTGTTTCCGGGCTGGTCGCTGAGCCAGCTTTATCCGGCGGGGTTCTCGCCGCAGTTTGGCCAGGACGAGACCAATCGCTCGATCAATGGCGGTCTGCGCGGCGACGCCATGGGCTGGTCTTGGGACCTCTCGGCCGGCTGGGGTCAGGACCGTGTCGATTACGTCCTGAGCAACAGCATCAACGCCTCGTTCGGCCCGCAGTCGCCGACGCGCTTCGACGACGGCGCCCTGATCCAGAAGGAAACCACCCTGAACCTGGACGCCTCGCGTCCGCTGGCCTGGTCGTTCCTGGCCAAGCCGGCCAACCTCGCCCTGGGCCTGGAAGCCCGCGAGGAGACCTATGAGATCAAGGCCGGCGAGCGCTTCTCGTGGGACGTGGGTCCCGGTGCGGCGACGGGCCTGCCCAGCGGCTCGAACGGCTTCCCCGGCTACGCCCCCAGCCAGGCCGGCGCGTGGGACCAAACCAGCTACGCAGGCTATGTCGACCTGGAGCTGCCGCTGACCGATCGGTTCGATGTGAACCTGGCGATCCGCCACGAAGACTTCTCGGAATTTGGCCAGACCACCGACGGCAAGCTCGCCGCGCGTTTTGAGGTTACGCCGAACTTCGCTCTGCGCGGCGCGGTCTCGAGCGGCTTCCGGGCTCCGACGGCCGGCCAGATCAACAACACCCGCACCTCGCAAGGTCTGAACACTACGACCCTGCAACTCTTCACCGCCGGGCGGCTGTCGCCGGTCAATCCGATCGCCGTGGCCCTGGGCGGCAAGCCGCTGGAGCCCGAAGAATCGCAGAACCTGTCGCTGGGCGCGGTGTTCCGTCAGGGCGGCTTCACCGCCTCGGTGGACTACTACCGCATCGAGGTCGACAACCGCTTTGCGGTCTCGCCGAACTTCACCGTGACGCCGGCCCTACGCGCCCAGCTGGTGGCGGCCGGTGTGCCCGGCGCCGACAGCCTGACGACGGTCAGCTACTTCACCAACTCGTTCGACACCCGCACCCAGGGCGTCGACGTCGTCGGCGCCTGGCGCGGAGCCCTGTGGAGCGGCCGGGCCGGTCTGACCGCGGCCTGGAACTGGAACGACACCAAGGTCACGCGCTCCAAGCTGACCGAGGTCTCGCGTCTGGCCAAGGTCAACCTGGAAGACGGCCTGCCGCAGAACGCCGCCAACGTGTCGTTCGACTATGCGCGCGGCATGTTCAGCGGCCTGATCCGAGCCCGCTGGTCGGGCGAGTGGACCGACGCCCAGGCCAACGGCGCGGCGGATCTGATCCAGAACTTCGCGGGCAAGACCCTGATCGACCTGTCGGTCAGCGCCCAGGTAACTCCGGCGATCAAGCTGACGGTCGGGGCCGAGAACCTGTTCGACACCTATCCGGACGAGGCGACCTTCCAGGCCTCGCGTGGCCTGATCTATTCGCGCAACGCCCCCTACGACACCGACGGCGGGCTCTGGTACGCGCGCCTGGCGGCGAAGTTCTAAGCTCTGCGCGACCGCAAAGGTTGTGCGCTCGGGCGCGATCGTGTCAGAACGCGCCCGGGGTCGAGCAAGTGAGCGCATGATGTTTGCAGGGGTGTCGCGGCGAGGTGTTTTTCTAGGCGTCGCAGCGCCGCTGCTTGCTGGGGCAAGGCCCGCCTGGGCCCAGCCGGGCGGCTCCTGGTTGCGGGTCACGACACCGTCCTTCGATATCCGAGGCCGGGTTGACGCCAAGACGCTGCTGCGTCTGGCGCGCGAGGTCGAGGATTTCGATCGGCTGCTGCGATCCTTGCATGATGTGAGCGGTCAGGCGCCCGCGCGACCGCTGCCGCTCTACATCACGCCCAGCGAGTCGGACGTGCGCCGCGTGCGTCCGAATGGGCCCCGCGTTACGGGCTTCTATAGCGCCGGCGTCGGCGACGTCTTCGCGATCCTGAGCATTGACGGCGGCGAGGATCGTGGCCGCGCGGTGCTGTTCCACGAGTACACCCATCACTTCATGCTGCGAAACGCGCCGGCGGCCTATCCGGCGTGGCTGGTCGAGGGTTATGCGGACTATTTCGCGCCGACCCGATTTACGCCCGACGCGGTTGAGGTGGGGGTCACAAGCCATCGCATCGCGTGGCTGCGGGGCGCGGTGTGGTCGCCCTTCCAGGATATCCTTGGCCGCCGGGCGCTGACGGGCAAGCAGCAGGATATCGCGGCCTTCTACGCCCAATCGTGGCTGCTGACCCACTACATGATGTCGGACCCCGCGCGTCTTGCCCGGCTGATCCGATATGCCAGCGCCGTGGCCACCGGCGGCGACCCCGTAGCGTTGATGCCAGAAGCGGCTGGGGTTCCGCTGGCCGAGCTGGAGCGCGTGCTCAAGCGCTACATGCAGGCTCTGCCGGGGCGGCGCCTGCCGCGTCCGGCCAATGCTTCGACCCGCGATCTTGCGATTACGCGTCTGCCGCCCTCCGCCGATGCGCTGATCCTTGAGAACCAACGGCTGAAGATGGGCGTGCCGGCCTCCGAACGCGCGGCTTTGCTGGCGCAGATCCGCGACCGCGCGGCGCGCTTCCCCGGCGATCGCCTGGCCGAGCTGACCCTGGCGCGCGCCGAGAACGATTATGGCGATCGCCCCAAGGCCCAGGCCCTCTTGCGTGGCCGGATCGCCGCCGATCCCACCGACGTCGAGGCGCTGCAGCTTCTGGGCTGGTCGTGCATGCTGCAGGCGAGGGCGGAGCCCGCCGCCGCGGCGCGCTGGCTGGGCGAGGCGCGCGAGCATCTGGCGGCCGCCTTCAAGCTCGATCCCGACAACCCGCTGGTGCTTTACGACTACGCCCTGACCCGGCGCGGCGAGCTGTCATATCCCAGCGACAATATCCTCAACGTCCTGCTGAAGGCGCAGGCCATCGCGCCCCAGGTCTCGGCGTTCCGGCTGGGCGCGGTCGACGGCCTGGTGCGGCGCGACCGGTTCGACGAGGCCGCCGTCCTCTTGCAACCGCTGTTCAACAATCCGCATGCCAGCCCCGAGCAGGTCCAGGCCTGGCGCAAGCAGTTCGATGACGTCGTCGCGCGTCGCAAACCGGCCGCGACGTCCGGCGGAGGTGACAAGGACGCTTCGGACGGGTAGGTCCCCGCCCATGAGCACTTCCCCCGCCGCTGAAGCCGCCCGTCGGCGCACCTTCGCCATCATCAGCCACCCTGACGCCGGCAAGACGACCCTGACGGAGAACATCCTGCTGGCCGGCGGGGCGATCCGGGCCGCCGGCGCCGTGCGTGCGCGCGGCGAGAACCGTCGCACCCGGTCGGACTGGATGAAGATCGAGCGCGAGCGCGGGATCTCGGTCAGCGCCTCGGTGATGACGTTCGACCACGACGGCAAGATGTTCAACCTGTTGGACACGCCGGGCCACGAGGACTTCTCGGAAGACACCTACCGCACCCTCACCGCCGCCGACGCGGCGATCATGGTGCTGGACGCCGCCAAGGGCATCGAGCCCCAGACCCTGAAGCTGTTCGAGGTCTGCCGCCTGCGCGACATCCCGATCATCACCTTCATCAACAAGATGGACCGCGAGGCCCAGGACCCGATCGAGCTGCTGGACGAAATCGCCTCCAAGCTGGCGCTGGATCCCGCGCCGCTGTTCTGGCCGGCAGGGTCGGGCGGTCGCTTCAAGGGCATGCTGGACATGCGCGAGGGGATCTTCATCCCGTACGCCAAGCGCACCGGCGGTTCGGGCGACGACGAGGGCCACCCCGAGCCGGTCGCCTTTGACGGCAATTCGATCAACCAGTTCCTGGAAGACGCCGAGAAGGCGGAGCTTGAGGAGCAGGCCGAGCTGGTCGGCGGCGGCTACCCGGCGTTCGAGGTCCAGTCGTTCCTGGAAGGCCACATGACGCCGGTGTTCTTCGGCTCGGCCCTGCGCCACTTCGGCGTCAAGGAGCTCTTGGCCGGCATCGGCGCCTACGCCCCGTCGCCCAAGGCCATGAAGGCCGAAAAGGGCGGTGAGCCGACCAACGTCGAGCCGGGCGACAAGGAAGTCTCGGGCTTTGTGTTCAAGGTCCAGGCGAACATGGACCCCAATCACCGCGACCGCATCGCCATGCTGCGCCTGACCAGCGGCCGCTTCACGCGCGGCATGAAGCTGAAGGCCCAGAACACCGGCAAGGCCATGAGCGTCAACGCGCCGATCATGTTCTTCGCCTCTGACCGCGAACTGGCCGAGGACGCCTTCGCCGGCGACGTGATCGGCATTCCGAACCACGGCGTGCTGCGGGTGGGCGACAGCCTGTCCGAGAGCGGCACGCTGCGTTTCGCCGGCCTGCCCAACTTCGCCCCGGAAATCCTGCGCCGCGTGCGGGTCAAGGATCCGCTGAAGGCCAAGCACCTGAAGAAGGCGCTGGAGGGCCTCGCCGAAGAGGGCGTCACCCAGCTGTTCCGTCCGATGATCGGCAGCGACTTCATCGTCGGCGCCGTCGGCCAGCTGCAGTTCGAGGTCATGGCCGACCGTCTGTCCAACGAGTACCAGCTGGACGTGATCTTCGAGAACAGCCCGTTCGCCGAGGCCCGCTGGCTGGTGGGCGAGCGCGCCGCCGTCGAGGACTTCGTCGACAAGCACAAGTCGGCCATGGGCCAGGACATCGACGAAGCGCCGGTGTTCCTTGGCAAGAGCGCCTGGGAGATCGGCTACGTCGCCGACAAGTATCCGAAAGTGCGGTTCGAACGGACCAAGGAACGGGCGTAGGACCGTCAGTTCTAGAGCATTTTTCGAGCGAAGTGGTTCCGGTTCGCGTGAAGAAAAATGCGCCAAAACAAAAGATTAGAGCTCACGGCCTGACCC
>FWPV01017237.1_pt1 | contig 10039 bp, 8 predicted proteins | sample 2228371 | NCBI WGS metagenome assembly FWPV01 (sample SAMEA103939776, study PRJEB20133) | metagenome
GAATCAACCAGTCATCGCGCGGGCTCATGCCCTCTTCGCTCAACACATCAGGGCCCCAAACCTTGAACCACCAGTCGTCGCCAAACTCCTCAGAAACCTTGCGCATGGCGCGACGGAAATCAAGCGCCTCCATGATGCTTTCCTCAACCAAAGCGGTACCGCCGGGAGGCTCCATCATCGCAGCAGCCACGTCACAGCTTGCAATAATGGCGTATTGCGGGCTGGTGGATGTGTGCATCAAATAGGCTTCGTTGAAAATATGGCGATCAAGTTTGCGGTTTTCGCTTTCCTGCACCAGAATTTGTGAAGCCTGAGACAAGCCTGCCAGCATTTTGTGGGTAGATTGTGTGGCGAACACCAGAGAATCTTTGGTGCGCGGGCGGTCCCGACCAATCGCATGCATGTCTTTGTACATGGGGTGGAAGCTGGCGTGCGGCAACCAGGCTTCATCAAAGTGCAAAGTATCAATTTCAGAGCCCAACACCTCTTTGATCATTTCTACGTTGTACAAAACACCATCGTAAGTGCTTTGCGTAATCGTCAAAATACGGGGCTTCTTGTTCTTGGCCTTGCTGGCAAAAGGGTGGTTTGCAATTTTCTTGGCAATGCTCTCGGGCTTGAATTCATCCAGCGGAATCGGACCAATAATACCCAAGTGATTGCGCGTGGGGGTCAGGAATACGGGAATAGCACCGGTCATGGTGATCGAATGTAAAATCGACTTGTGACAGTTGCGGTCCACCACCACAATATCTCCAGGCGCAACGTTGGCATGCCACACCATTTTGTTGGACGTCGAGGTTCCGTTGGTCACAAAAAAACAATGGTCGGCATTGAAGATCCGCGCTGCATTGCGCTCGGAAGCGGCAACTGGCCCCGTGTGGTCCAGCAATTGACCCAGCTCGTCTACAGCATTGCACACGTCGGCACGAAGCATGTTTTCACCAAAGAACTGATGGAACATTTGACCCACCGGGCTTTTTAGAAACGCCACACCACCCGAGTGACCAGGACAGTGCCAGGAATAAGATCCATCTTGCGCGTAATGCACCAAAGCGCGGAAAAACGGAGGAGCCAAGGAGTCCAGATAGCTTTTGGCCTCACGAATGATGTGGCGCGCTACGAATTCTGGTGTGTCTTCGAACATGTGAATAAACCCATGCAATTCTTTCAAGATCGCATTGGGAATATGTCGAGACGTGCGGGTTTCACCATACAGATAAATTGGAATATCTGCATTTTTGAATCGAATTTCCTGCACAAAATTGTTCAAATTCTGCAGTGCATCCTCAATTTCCTTCTTGCTGCCCAAGCCGAATTCTTCGTCATCGATTGACAGGATAAAGGCACTTGCGCGGCTTTGCTGTTGCGCGAATTGGGAAAGATCGTGATAACTCGTCACACCCAATACCTCGACGCCCTCTTTCTCGATGGCGTCTGCCAGGGCGCGAATGCCGAGACCAGATGCGTTCTCGGAGCGGAAATCTTCGTCAATAATGACTATGGGAAAACGAAATTTCATTGATCTTCCTGTGATCGGGGTTCAACACAAAACAAGGCTGCATTATCCACTACGCAGCCCCCTGTTCCAAGCCCTATTGTCATGCATTTATCCCTCCATGTAGTGACTTCACAGAAATGTCATCTGACCCGGGTTCAATAGGCCACTTTCCTTCTTGCTATTCTCCTCAGCTGCCCCTCATGCAGATCAATTCCACATCAGCCTCGCCCAGTCAATTTACCCCATCCACAACGCCTTGTCGCCCAGCCTGCGGCTTGACAAAAAGAATGGACAACTACGTGAACAACTATGACACTGGTTTTGAACGTATCGCCAAATTGCGCGCGAAGATATTGGCTAAAGCAGGTCATACGCATGAATTTGACAGGGCTTTGGTACTACCCGAGCAATACAGAAGTCGTGGTCTTCGTGCTTTGATTCATCTGGCCAAATACACAGAGGAAATAGCGGAGGGAATCGCCGACATTTCGGGATTGGCTGAACGCCTGACAAGAAATCTGATTTCCTCCGGCGAAAAGCCAGACTTGGCTTTGGTGATCGCCTCGGGGGTCGGCAGGGTAATCTCGGGGCAGCTCAATTTGGCAGGCATGGCGGTTCATAAAGTGGCTGGTGCAGCGCTGTACGGGGTCTCCTCAATTTTGAGCCTTGCTGCCCTGGGAATGATTAAAACGGGCTTGGGCACGAGACGAATCCAAGCGGAAGTGAGTCACGCGGGAACGAAATCGCATTTTGATTCCAGCGCTTACCTGAGTGTGGCCAGAACAATGCTTGCCAGCAAAGAACGCCTGCTCAGCGCCATACTCAATAAATTCGGGAAACGTGAGGGCCGACGCCACTGTGTAATTCAACGCTGGGTCAAATATATGTCTAGACGCCAAAGCTCAGTGCCACAACATTTGGTGTCGAAACGGCGGACCAACTGCAATTACATTTGGCAAAACCTTCACCAGTATGGTCCGCTTACGAGGTCACTAATGCATGTGGCCTACGGTACGTTTCAGGGCATCAATAAATTGCTTGTCTCTTATGACAAGCATATCGGCGTTGCCATCGGCAACAAGCTGTTAGGAAAAAAGATTGGCATTGTATTGGGCTGTCGGCTGGGAATGACAGCGTCGGTCGGTACGGCCGCCGCTATTTCAGTGCCAATGTCACCACTGTTGGTGGGGGTTTCCACCGTAGGCGCGATGGCCTGTGCCGTTGCACTGCTTATGCTGACGTTGGCCAAGTTGAATGTTCAGTTAACCCATGACTGGAAAGGAAATATTCAGCAGCCCGTGCGAAATCAGGTTTTTGGCAAAGTCACGCCCACTTGGCCCTGATACTTGCCGCCACGGTCGCGGTACGACGTTTCGCACACCTCGTCGCTTTCAAAGAAAAGCACTTGCGCACAACCCTCGCCCGCATAAATTTTGGCAGGCAATGGCGTGGTGTTTGAGAACTCGAGCGTCACATAACCTTCCCACTCAGGCTCAAACGGAGTGACGTTGACAATAATGCCACAGCGGGCGTAGGTACTTTTTCCCAGGCAAATGGTGAGTACATTGCGCGGGATCCGGAAATATTCCACGGTGCGCGCCAGGGCAAAAGAATTCGGGGGGATGATGCACACATCACCTTTGAAATCCACAAAACTTTTCTCGTCGAAATTTTTGGGATCCACAATGGTGCTGTTGATGTTGGTAAAAATCTTGAACTCGTCTGCGCAGCGAATATCGTAACCATAGCTGGAGGTGCCATACGACACGATTCTTTTGTCGCCTGCATAACGAACCTGGCCTGGCTCAAAGGGCTCAATCATCCCAGTGCTTTCAGCCATCCTGCGAATCCATTTGTCCGATTTAATGCTCATGCTTACGTTGCTTTAGTGAAGTTCAATAGGCGAAATGTTACATGAGACAAGTGATCACTGATTCATCCCATCGAGAATCTCGGTTAATTCCTGCATGACCGAGTTGGCGAGTGCATCAAAAAATACCTGAATCAGATTGGCCAATTGCGCGCCCGTGACTCCTTCAAGAGGCAATTGCATCAAAAACTCGAGGTTTTCCGTCTCCATATTGATGCCCACCTGATACTGGAAATCAAGCACATGAATCATCGCGTGTGCCTCAGCCAAAAAATGGAGGCATATTTCAGCCGAACTGGGTTCATTCATGTTGTACAAGGGAAATGCCATGACCACCCACCGTGCGTTTTGCGACTCACCCGCGCGAAACGACAGTTCGAACTGCTCTTTCTTGGCCATGATCACACCCTGCCCATCGAACCATCGCATGCCAGCCAGACCGATCGACTCGTGGAGGAGGTTCGCTTCGACATGGGAGAAGCCCGATTCGAGGCGCGGTGCAGCAGACGTTGGGGACACGGGCTCAGAGGAAGCCCTCGACGAAGAGCGAGGTGAGGGATTTTTATTCATTAATTAAAGCGACTCAATCAAGTTGACCTAGATTGAGTAGAGAAGATGACAGGAAGGTTCCGTGTTAACTTACTTCAGACCAGCAAATGATGACGGGACACTTCCTGCGAAATGGCGGTGAGCATGCCGCCGGATTCCGCGAGGTGTCCGGTATCAGGAAGCTCGATCAAAGTCGACCGCAGAATAATTTCAGAAAGCAGCCTTGAACCACCTGGAGGACAAACACGGTCGTTTAGCCCTTGAATGATCGACAAAGGCCATTCGGCTTGAGCGATGCTCGAGAAAAGGGAATTCAGATCATGTGGAGAAAGAAAGCAGTCGTGCCTCAAGAAGTGAGCTTGCAGTCGGTACTTTCGCATCAATGCGAGCTCTTGGACATCACTTAGAAAAGGTCGCTTGCGATCAAAACCCCCGGCCTTGCCAGTCAGTAAGGCATTCTCAAGTTTGTTCCAAGCCACCGATAACTCTAAAAGATGCTCTGGAGTGGCAACCTCAAAGCATTCGCAAACAAAATCCGTTCGGGCACCGGGACCGAAATATTCCGCAAAATAATCGGGGGCTATACGTTCCAGCGACTCAAAAAAAGCGTCTACACGAGGGCGCATGGGCAAAAACGGGGCGCGCAGCACTACGCTGGCAACTTGCTCTGGCCGGTACGCAGCTATCGCCAAAGCCAGAGTGCCACCCCAAGACCCCCCCAGAATGTGAAATTTTGGAATATTCAGTCGATCGGCAACCTCGAGCGCATCATCGACGAAACGCTGCAAGTCGATCACACTCAGATCCAGATCTTCGCTCAGACCGCTGTTGCGCTGATCAAACCCGAACCAAGGCAGACCTGCATATCGAATGGGCGCCACGTGAGAGGCCCCCAGGCTTCCACCGGGACCACCGTGGAGAACAAGCCAAGGAAGCTGACGTGCATTGCTGGCGAGGGGTTGGGCCAAGCCCTGCTCCGCCCATACAGCCAGGTTTCCGCCTAAATCCAATTCCAATGGCGGAACTGACCACACGCCTGCCAACCCCGCCTTCGGCGGCGGGCTGGCCACTTTGTGAAAGGTCAGTTCATCTTTAGGCACAAGAACCCCCGAGCCGCCTTGAGAAAACAAATTTAAGTGTTCTGCACCACAATGGAGGGAAACTTCAAGGACATGTCTTTCGACTGTTCAGCAATGCGGATTGCCACTTTGCGCGCAATTTCCTTGTAGGTTTTCGCCAAATCGCCGTCAGGATCAGCCACTACCGTGGGTTTGCCAGAATCCGCCTGCATGCGAATCCGCATGTCGAGCGGCAAGCCACCCAGGTAATGAATGTTGTAATCCTTGGCCATTTTCTGGCCGCCACCGTCACCAAAGATGTGTTCTTTGTGACCACAGTTTGTGCACACATGAATAGCCATGTTTTCAACCAAGCCAAGAATGGGTACACCCACTTTCTCGAACATTTTCAGGCCTTTGCGTGCATCGAGCAAAGCGATGTCTTGCGGGGTGGTCACGATGACTGCGCCAGTTACTGGCACTTTCTGTGACAGTGTCAGCTGAATATCGCCGGTGCCAGGTGGCATGTCCACAATCAAGTAGTCCAGGTCTTTCCAGTTAGTTTGCTTCAACAACTGTTCAAGTGCGCTGGTTACCATGGGACCGCGCCACACCATGGGCGTGTCTTCGTCGATCAGAAAGCCGATCGACATGGCTTGCACGCCATGCCCTTCCATCGGATCGATAATTTGACCGTCGTCCGATTGTGGTCGCCCGGTAATGCCCAGCATGGTGGGCTGCGAAGGTCCGTAAATATCCGCGTCCAGCATGCCCACGCGTGCACCCTCCGCGACCAGTGCCAGGGCCAGGTTCACAGCGGTGGTACTTTTGCCCACACCACCTTTGCCAGAGGCAACTGCAATGATGTTCTTGACGTTGGGCATCGGCTTTAAGCCACGCTGCACGGCGTGGGTTTGAATTTTGATGGTGGCGTTAACACTGACGTTTTCAACGCCTGCAACCTGTGAACGCACTGCCGCGATGGCCGCTTTGCGCAAACCATCCAGCTGGCTTTTACCCGGATAGCTCAACTCCAAATCAAAACTGACATCGCCGCCGTCTACTTGAATATTCTTGATCAGTTTGGCGCTGATGAAGTCTTTGTTCAAATTGGGGTCAATGACACTACGCAATGCCTCGCGTACGGTGTCGGTACTCACTGACATACACACTCTCCTCAAATCTTGTCTGGTATGGTCTTTGTTTATATAGGCGTGAGTCTAGCCTGTTTTTCACACAGCAGGCTTACACCCAACAGAAAGCCTTGCGTTCTAATGATTGTCGTTTACCCTAAATCTATTAATTACCCTCAAGTCATCGCCATTTTCTATGACTTGAGCGTCGTACCAACTTTTTTTCACACAACTTGATAGCATTGCTGCACAAAAATTCAAATGTTGTTGGAGATCTTGAAATGAAAACTTATGTTTGTATCGTTTGCGGCCTGATTTATGACGAGGCTGCCGGAATGCCTTCAGAGGGCATTCCCGCCGGGACACTTTGGGCCGATGTACCAGCAGACTGGCTTTGTCCAGACTGTGGCGTGGCTAAGAGCGATTTCGAAATGGTTGAGGTGTAAGCACTACCACTTGGCGTAATGGTCCTCGCACCACCCCGTCAAACCATCTAGTGAGTAGGTGGCACCCGTCTCTTTCAGGGTAACGGTGCCACTGAACTCACCAAAACACTGATTGAACCGACTGGCCAACACCAACAGGTTTCGGTGGTCGTCGATACTGCCTTGGGGTGTGAATTGCAAATCGACAGAGCCGCACTGCGAGTACACTCGCCAGGGTGCATGAACATTGTCACGCTCATACTCAAAAAGAACCAGCGGCAGGTTATTCAATTGACCATTGACCCAAAGTACGTTCTCATGCGCACTGGTTTCATTCACCCCACGTGCCACGTTCAATGAAAGCAAGGGCTGACCAGGCGCAGTACGGCCACTGGCACATGCCCAATTCCAGAAGGTTTCGCGTCGCAAAAAACCGGCGGTCCAATCATGGTAACAACCGTCCTTCTCTGGATTGATCAAATAATCAATGCCGTTCAAATGCACATGGCCGGTAACAGCCCCGCCACTGCTCTTCTGTGCATAGGCGAAACCTGTGTTGGCAACAGGCGTATTGAGAGCGAGGGTTTCGGATTCACGACAATCAATTGAGACTTGGCCGTGAAATGAATCACCCAAACGGAAGTTCAACGAACGTGATGTTTCCGTACGCACAGCCAACACCTGGTGATGTTTCTTGAATGGGTGAGTCCAGGTACTTTGACCAATTGGCTTGTAGTCGCTTTGAAAGCCCACATCCAAAGGCAAATCAAATTGAATTCGATACAAACCCTGTGCGGTATGAAGGTAAGCAAATGTTGAATTCAGCAGGCCAAGGCGAACCATGCCGCAGCCAAACGTAAACCCTTGGCCCAGTACACCATAAAAATCAAAGTGCTTGAACAGAAAACGCCGTTGCCAAGCCATGCGTTTTGCACCCATGGCATTGCGCGCATCATACTGCTGCCAATTGATTTGGCTGGGCAAGGCGGACATTCGCCCCCAAGTGGGTACACCTTTGGCGTTAATCAAATCCATAAACAAAATCGGGCAAGTTAGACTTGCCCGATTTTGTCACGTTTTGCCTCCCGCTAGAAAGGCGAATTCACTGCAAAGTGTTTGATTAAACCGGCAAACCACCGCCGATTGCATCGGTAATAATCGCCGGGTCCAGCATGCTGGTGATCGGTGCCAAAGGTGAATCGGCTGCCATACCCAACAAAGGATCAAGCGCTGCATCCAGCGGTGTACCTGTTGTTCCGCCAGTTGAATCACCACCGCCACCACCTGCTGCATCAGCCAATGGGCCGAGTACTGCATCCAAAGGTGTGCCTGTGGGGCCGTCAGTTTCACCACCACCGCCAGCAGCATCAGCCAGTGGGCCGAGTACTGCATCCAAAGGTGTGCCTGTGGGGCCATCAGTTTCACCACCACCGCCAGCAGCATCAGCCAGTGGGCCGAGTACTGCATCCAAAGGTGTGCCTGTGGGGCCGTCAGTTTCACCGCCGCCACCGCCAGCCGCATCGCCCAGCATACCCAGTGCATCGGCCAAAGGATCAGTCACTGCCGCCAGAGGGGTACCTGCCAAACCGTCAAACACAGGATCCAGCACTGCATCCAAAGGCGTGCCCGTTGTGCCTCCGGTATCACCACCGTCGTCACCACCGCCATTGCCATCGTCATCATTGTCATCCACAGTGCCACCACCCGTGGAATTGGTCGGCCCCGATCCCTCATCGTCACTGGAAGAAGCAAGCAAACCCAACCCCACAGCACCCGCGCCTACTGCTGCAGCCGTGCCACCGAGTGAACCACCTGCCAACAAACCACCACCAAACAGACCGAACATGCCGCCTTCGGCACCGGCTTGATCCACACCCTGCAATTCAACCATCTCAGCAAAATCGGGATCAAGATTTGCGATTGTCACGCCATCGTCTGACAAGGCTTCAAAAACAAGGGCTGTTTGGCCGTTTTTCAATGTGGTGTCGGCAATAACACTCCCAGTCGGAGCGACCAGCAAATTGCCGATCGGCTCACCATAACTATTAGACAATATGATGGATGCGCGTCCAGAATCGCTGGCAGTGATCACATCACCAGCCATGATGGAATCGCCAGCGGCCAATGATCGGGTTTCGCCGTCACGCATGATGCTGACCGGGCCTTCCAACTCATTGACTGAACCAATTACCTGTGTGGACATGTCGCCTCCAAAATCTAATAGTGTTTGTGTTGTCGAATTTGTAAGTAATACTCTGACAACCCGAATGCGGATTCAAAACTGGTTGCAATTAAACCAGAATCAATAAAATCGCGGCCAAAACGGCACCCCACACGGCACCGATCAAGGGCATCATCCATTCATATCGGGAAAATACCGGGCGCAGCGCTTTTTCAAACTCCATAGCTGGCAGGCCAGACAGCCTTTCGACAATGACTTCCTCGATTCGCAAGGCATCATTCAGGTAAACACGCGCCGCCATGAGGTGTGCCTCTAGTTTGCTGGCAAAAATTTTTGCAGCATCGCGTTTGATGGCCACCCATTGCTCGGCACCGAGGATGGTGACCAGCAATGGCTTGACCCCACTGGACTCCAGATCCATCACCCTTTGCACATGGTAATCAATCAGCGATGACAAATTCTTTGCGTTGGGCCCGCGACAAAGCGCCAAAACGATATTCTCGGTAGTCAGCACTTCACGTGCGGCGGTTTGCGCGAACAATTCAGAAATGTGTTTTTGATCGCGGAAGAAAAAACCCGTGAACTTGCCCAAACGAATGGTGCCATGATCCGGATGGAAGAACAGGCTCTCCAGCGCCAGTTCGTTGGCCAGTGCGCCAAGCACCACACCCACCACAATCAGCCAATACCATTGAATGCCAAACAGTGAAATTCCTGCCAGCAATACACCCACGACCAGCCCCGCTACTAGCGAGAAACGGATGAGGTACGCCATTGGGTCTTTGCCTGCACTCTTGAAGAGGTCAACAACCAAAAATGGTTTGCTGGTCACTACATCCAGCACGAGCGTTTTCAGGCTCAAGTAGTAGGCAGGCTTTTTTTGTAAATCAAGAATAATCTGTTTGGCCACTTCAGGCACGATGCCGCGAATTCTGAAAATAATCGAGTTCTGCAAGAAACTTGGCAAACTCTCCCACAAGGTGGGCTTGTGCTTCAGCATCACCTCGCGGCATGCGAGGTCCGCAGTCTCTTGCATGGGTGGAGTCAGCCGATCCGACAAACCCTGTGCCGGAATGCGCTTGATCATCTCATCCAGTGGAAGTAGCTTGTGAGTCATCAGGCGCACGGCTATTTCCGCCATAACCGATTTTTGGTGTGGTACCAAACCCTGCCAGCCTAGCCCCTCAAGACCCAGTTGGTGTAAGCCCAGTTTTCTGAACAAAGGAATACGCCATCCCTTGAATTCTTTTGGATTGAACATCAACCAGAGTGCCGCAGCCTGGAAAAACCAGGCAAGAAACAGCCCTGTCGCTGCCATGAC
>FWPV01017238.1_pt1 | contig 10039 bp, 8 predicted proteins | sample 2228371 | NCBI WGS metagenome assembly FWPV01 (sample SAMEA103939776, study PRJEB20133) | metagenome
CGCGTCCACCGAGACGTCCAGCTCAATGGTCTCCTCGCGCCGGACGTAGAAATAGAAACCGTTCACCGGGCTGGGGGCGGTGGGGATGAATACCGCCACCCAATCCTCTCCGAGACTGCCCCGCACCTCGTCGGGTACGTTGGTCTGGAAGGCCAGGGACCAGGCACCGGGATGGGGATAGTGCACCAGCAACACCTTGCGGAAGGCATGCCCGGTACCGGCGAGCAGGGTGTCGGAGACCTGTTTGACGCTGCCGTAGATAGACTTCACCACCGGGATGCGGGTCAGCAGACCCTCCCAATAGGCCAGCAGGCGCTGACCGATCAGATTGGCGCTCACCAGGCCGGTGAGCAGGATCACCAGCCCGGTGAGCAACACCCCCAGCCCCGGGATGCGTATCCCCAGCCAGGCCTGCGGCTGCCAGGTATCCGGCAGGAGCAGAAGGGTCTGGTCCATGGCCGTGAGCAGGGCATCGAGCACCCACAAGGTGATGCCGAGGGGGACCCAGATCAGCAGGCCGGTGATGAAGTAGCGGCGGAGCCGTAGCATGAGGTGGGCGATAAAAAATTGGGCAAAACGCTGGCCGCGTTTTGCCCAATCGCGGAGCCCGGACGCAGATTAGGCCGCGCAGGCGGGGCAGGCGCCGGCGCCGCAGGCGGGCGCGGGGGCCTCCTCCTGTTTGGGGGCCTGGCTGCCGCCTTTGAAATCCGTGGCATACCAGCCGGTGCCCTTGAGCTGGAACCCGGCGGCGGTAAGCTGCTTGGCGAAGGCGGGCTTGCCGCAGGCGGGGCAGTCCGTCAGCGGCGCGTCGCTCACCTTCTGCATGACATCCTGCTCGAAACCGCAGTCGCTGCACTTGTAGGCGTAGATGGGCATGGGACCTCCTGGAAAAACGCTGAACCGACTGGAATTATATCAACGTTTTCCGATATTTAGGCATGGGAGAGGATTTTCAATCAGAGACGGCTGTCTTGGGGGCCCCGCAGGCGGCGGCGCGCCCTCACCAGGCCAGCCTCAGGGTTGCGAAGGCCTGCCGTTCCACGGTGGAGGAGGTACGGAACTCGGTGTGGCGACCATTCACGTTCTGCAGGGTCAGGGCGATCTCGTCCTCGCCGTGCCGGGGCCCGAGCCGCTTGGCAAGCCTCACGTCCACTCGGGTGTAGGCCGGTTGCTTGTCCCCATCGTTGAGCCACTCCATGTAACCTACGCGGTAGAGACCCAGGTTCACCTGCAGGCCGGCCGGCAGCGGTAGCGACCACAGTAGGCTGGTGGCATGGCGCGGCGCGGTGCGCTCGGTGTCGGAATCGGTGCCGGCGCCAGCCCGGATGCGGGTGTAGGCATGGGTGAGGAGGATGCGGCCCAGGTCGGGATGGCGCCAGTCCAGTGTCAGGTCAGCGCCATGGGTGCGGATGCGGCCGGCGTTGTAGAAATAGTCCGCCTTGTCCTGGCCTAGGAAAGGTGGTCGTTGGTAGCCGGCCGGCGGCGGGAAGGGGCAGTCGTCATTGACCGTGCAGGCCCGGTCGTCGATGTAGCGGTCATGCCGCTCGGCGAAGATGCGGGCGTCCACCTGCAGGCCCGCCTCGGGCAGGTGGCCCACGTAGCCCAGTTCCACGAAGCGCATGCGTTCCGGCTCCAGCACCTGGGCGGTCCAGGTCCCCAAGTCGATGATCTTGCCGTACAAGGCAGGAACACTGCCCAGGTAGCGGACCACCTCACGGGCGTTGGCCTCCGCCAGGCTGGGGGCACGGTAGCCCTGGCCGGCGGCCAGGCGCAGGGACTGTTGCGGCGCCACGGACCAGTTGAGGGCGAGCCGCGGCGAGACCAGGGTGTCCGTGTCGTAATGCCGCTCCAGGGTGAGCCCTGCATGCAGTAACCAGGCCGGAGCGAAGCGCCAATCCAGGTGGGCGAAGAGCTGCCACTGGCTACCCTCGACGGTGCCCAGGCCGTAGAGGAGGCGCTGCGAACGGGCGCGGTCCTGCCTCGCCCCGAGGCCCCAGACCCCGGTCAGCGTCTCGGAGAAGGCGTGCACCTGCTGGTATTCCAGCTGATCGCGGGAGGCATCCAGGTCGTCATGCACCGGCGTGCTCTGGCCGGCTGCGCTGAGCACGCTGGCCTCCCGCTTCTCCCGCTGGAATCGCCCATAGCGCAGCGCAAGCTGCGAGCCCGCCGCATAGGACCGCTGCCAGGTCAGACGCAGGTCGTACTGGCGCTGCTTGCGGTCCCGGTAGGGCTCGGTGTCGGCATTGAGCCGGCTGCCCACCTGGTCAGCGCCCTGCCCCAGCCCAAGCTGGGCGATCCACTCGTCCCGGGCATCGGGCCGGTAGCCCAGCCGCAGGTTTAAGGTCTGCCGGGCGATCTCCTCCCGGAATTCATAGCCCGGTCGGGCGAGGTCGCGAAAGTTGGTGGCCACCCGGCTGGAGGCGCTCAGCCGCCAGTCCAGCTGCCCGTGACTGCGACCATAGCGGGCATAGAGGTCCCGGAAGCCCTGCCGGCCCAGGGCCAGGAGTGCGCCCGCCCCCGCATCCGCGCCCGCCTCGCGGGTGAAAATGTGGATCACCCCCTGGAAGGCAGCAGCGCCATAGGTGGCCTGGTTGGGGGCGCGCACCACCTCGATGCGCTCCACGTCCTCCAGACGGATGGGCAGGTCCTGCCAGTCCACCGCGCCGGTGGCGGGGTTGACCACCGAGATGCCGTCCACTAGAACCAGCAGGCGGTTGGGATGGGCATCGCCCAGGCCGTGGTTGACCACCACCGGCGAGCCCCGGGGCCAGTCCGCCACCAGGAAACCCGGCACCAGCCGCAGGACGTCGTGGATCTCTGTGAATCCGGAGGCACGCAGGGTCTCCCGGTCGATGACCGTCACCGGCGTCGGGGCGTCCATGGGGGAGGCGGCGATGCGTGAGGCGGTGAGCACCTGGGGCAGTTCGGCGAGGAAGACCGCCTCGGAAAGGTCCTGGGCGAGGGCCCCACCGCCCATCAGAAAGAGGATCAGCGCTAGGCCCCTGTTCAAGTCCCGCTCCTTAGTTCCGCAAGCCGCCGATAGTCCACCTTGCCTGTGCCCAGCAACGGCAGGGCCTCCACATGCACGATACGCCGCGGCAGGGCGAGCTCCGGCACCTTGAGCTGCCGGGCGGCGGCCACGAGCCGTTCGCGGGTGAGGTCCGGGTCGGTGGTGTAGAGCACGATGACCTCGCCGCGGCCCGCCTCCGGCTCGGCCAGGGCGGCGTGCTGGGCCTCGCTGGAGACGGCGCGCGCCACCTGCTCGGCCTGGTCCAGGCAGACCTGCTCCCCCGCCACCTTGGCGAAGCGCTTGAGCCGGCCATGGATGCGCAGGTAGCCGTCGGCATCCATCTCCACCACGTCGCCGGTGTCGTGCCAGCCCTCACCCGCTACCGAGCGGGGCGGATCCAGTACGCCAGGGGCCTCGGGCCGGTAGTACCCGGACATGAGATTGGGGCCGCGCAGGTGCAGCTCACCCCCGGGGGCGATGCCTTCCACCGGCAGGATGCGCGCCTCGATGCCGGGCAGCAGCCGTCCCACGGTGCCGGGGCGGTTGCTATCGGGCAGGTTGACCGCCACCACCGGCGCGAGCTCGGTGGCGCCATAACCCTCCAGGATGTCGATGCCGAAACGGCTGCGCCAAACCTCGCGCACCGGCTCGGCCAGCTTCTCGGCCCCCGCCACTACATAGCGCAAGGTCTTCAAGTCCTCCGGGGAGGCGTGGCGGGCATAGTGGTACAGGAAGGTACTGGTGGAGAACAGGGTGTTGCAGCCCTTCTCCCGGATGAGCTGGGGGATCACCTTGTAGTGCAGGGGGCTCGTGTAGAGCACCAGGCGGGCGCCGCTCACCATGGGCAGCAGTACGCCTGCCGTCAGTCCGAAGCTATGGAAGATGGGCAGGCAGTTCAAGATGCGGTCCTTTGGGCCGAAAGGGAAGATGCGCAGGATCTGGTCCACGTTGGCGAGCAGGGCCCGATGGGAGAGCACCACCCCTTTGGGGCGCCCCTCGGTGCCGGAGGTGAACAGCACCACTGCCGGCGCTTCTGGGTCTGCCGGCGGCACGGCGCGCTGGGGAAACCACAAGGCATAGCCCAGGAGCCAGAGCTTATCGAGGATGCCGAACTGGCGGCGCAGGTCCTCCAGATAGAGTAGGCGCACGTCCTGCAGGGCCTCGGCCTGGGCGGTGAGCTGGGCCTTTTCCAGAAAGGCCCGGCTGGTGAAGACCGTGCGCACCCCGGCCACCCGGCAGGCGTTCTGCATCCCCTCGGTGCCTGTCGTGTAATTGAGCATGCAGGGCACGCGGCGGTAGGCCGCCAGCCCGATCAGCAAGGTGACCGTGGCGGCCACGTTGGGCATCAGCACCCCCACGTGCTCGCCGGGCTGGGTCAGGCGCGCCCCCAGACGCCCCAGGGCCAGGGTCATCCTAAGCAGATCGCCGTAGCCGTAAAGGCCCGGCACCGGGTCTTCCCACTGGTCGCGTCTGCCTCTCCCGAAACGGCGCGCGGCGGCCACCAGGGCATCGAACAGGGTGCTGGCGCGGGCTGGATGTTGCATGGCTCAAACCTCCAGCCAGCGGCTGGCCTCGTGCAGACGATCGGCCATGGACAGCAGCTCGGGCCTGGGATGGCAATGCACCAGCACCACCGTCCAGCGCCGCCGGTCGCGCCCGACGAGATCGGTGAAATCCAGGGCATGGCTAGTGGGCTGTGGGTCATCCCCTGACCGCACCACACCCATGGCATCCAGACGCAGGCGCACCTGCTCCAGGCGCAGGTAGCGTTCGGGCGCGAGCAGGACCTCGTGGAAATCCTCGACCAGCCGGCGCAGATCCAGGGCCAGGGTGGCCTCGGACAGCGCCCCGAGCAGCTCCTTCAGGCGCTGCTCCAGGGCCGGACGATGCTCTGGCGGGGCGCGGCGCAGCTCGGCGGTGAGATCATCGCGCTCCTTGGCGAGGGCCTGCCTTGCCCCCCGCCGCGCCTCGAGCCGCCCGGCCACGCGGGCAAGGAGGCTGTCGAACAGGTTCCAGGCGAGGAGCTGGCGGGCCTCGGCCTCCGTCGGCGCCGGGCCGCTCAGGGTGTGATCGGTGAAACTGACCACCTGCTGGGCGACCTCCCGCCGCACCACCTCCCCGACCATGTCCATGCCGAAGACCAGGCGCTCCCGCCGGCGCATGCCCATGAGGGCGTAGGCCTCGGGGCCGGCCCCCCCCGGGCGGCGGGCATACTCGTGCATGGCCTGGCTCATGCACAGGGCGTGCTGCATCTGCTCGACACTGCCGAACAGGGTGTGCACAAAGGGGTCGCGCCCAAAACGCTCCGGGCTCATCTCCACCGGACCGGGGATGGCCTGCGCCAGTCCTCGGACGTATTCCAGGGCATGGGCCACGGGCTTTTCCAGACGCCGGGGGAAATCCCGGCTGTGCCTCAGCCTGGGTTCCACCTTCTGCGCCGCGCGCTCCAGCGCCGCGCGCAGGGAGGCGTCCTCGGCGTGGGTCGGGCGTCTGGCGTGATCCAGCAGGCGCGAGAGCAGGCCGGCCATGGCGCGCGGCCGGGATCAGAAAGGAATGTCGTCGTCCAGGTCGCTGAAGGCGCCACCCTGCCGCTGGGCGGCGCTGTCGGCAGCGCGGGTCTCCTCGCGCGTCTCACCGAAATCGGCTGTACCGCCGCCCGGGCGGCCGCCCAGCATCTGCATGCGCTCGCCGCGGATCTCCGTGGTATAGCGGTCGTTGCCGTCCTTGTCCTGCCATTTGCGGGTGCGCAGGCTGCCCTCCACGTACACCTGGCTGCCCTTCTTCAGATACTGGCCGCAGATCTCTGCCTGTTTGCCGAAGAAGACCACGGTGTGCCACTCAGTACTCTCCTGCATCTCCCCGTTGCGGTCCTTGTAGCGCTCCGTGGTGGCGATGCGCAGGTTGGCCACAGCGTCCCCGCTGGGCATATAGCGCATCTCCGGGTCACGGCCCAGATTGCCCACCAGGATCACCTTGTTCACAGAAGCCATGTTCCACCCCCGATCGAGCGACAAAAAATAAAAGGACAGAAGGGGCGCCGAGTGCCCCGGAAATGATCCGCGCCCTGGGGATTATCCCAGATTTTCCATTAGACCGGCCCACGCCTTCGGTGACACCGATGCTCATCCCGGCAACATACTATCCGCATGCAGTGTCTTGGCCTACGCGGGCGTCGGCTGCCCCCTAATCGGCCAGCTTGCGCTCAACTTCTCGGCAATGCAGGAGCACAAGCCTGCGACCGTCTCGCGCAATCTGTCTCGATCATGAGCGTCGCGCCATCCCGCGTCCTAATGGAAAATTTGGGATTATTGATCATTTTCCCCCAGGCGCTGCTGCGGGTGCAGGCTTTGCAGGACGTGCCGCACCCCTTCCTCGTCCCAGCCGGTTTGGCTGACCTTCAACATCACCGTGCCCTCCTCGGGCAGCACCGCAACCGCCTCCACGCCGGCAAAGACGGTCAGACGGGTGGCCAGACGCCTGGCCTCCTCCGCATCGATGGGGCCGATCGGCAGCATCTGAGTCTTGACCCGCGGCGGCGGCGTCATCCCCATGGCCAGCCAAAGCCACACCACCATCAGAACGGCGCAGAAGGCGAAGACGGCTGCAAAACCCAGGTGTTGCGCCAGCCAGCCCCCCGCCATGCCACCGAAGAATAGCCCCAGGGCCTGGGAGGTGTTGTACACCCCCATGGCCGTGCCTTTGGCCTCGGGCGGGGCGATCTTGGAGATCAGCGATGGCAGCAACGCCTCCAGGATGTTGAAGGCGACAAAATAGGCCAGCAGGGAGGCCACCACCCCCCAGAAGTGGGTGAGCGACAGGGCCAGGGCGACCTGGGCCGCCAGCATGAGGGCCACGGCGCCCACGAAGACCTGTTTCATGCGCCCGTGCCGCTCGCCATGGACGATGGCCGGCACCAGGAAGACGAAGGAGAGCAGCAGCACCGGCAGATAGACCTGCCAGTGGTGCTCGACGTCCAGGTTGCCCGCACGCACCAGGGCGAAGGGCACCACTACGAACATGGCCATCTGCGCGGCATGCAGGGCGAAGATGCCCCAGTTGAGCCGCGCCAGCTCCAGGTGCCGCAGCACGTCCTTGAGGCGTGCCGGGTTGGCCTCGGCATCCGAGTGGAAGGCCACCGCTCCGGGATCGGGCGTGTAATAGCGCAGGATCAGGATGGCGGCCAGCGAGAGCACGCCGGTGGCGAAAAACATGCCGGGCACGCCGATCCATTTATAAATGGCAGGGCCGGCCGCCAGGGAAAAGGCGAAGGCAAGCCCGATGGTGCTGCCCACCATGGCCATGGCGTGGGTGCGTTTCTCCTCGCGGGTGAGATCGGCCAGCAGGGCGGTGACCGCCGCCGAGATGGCCCCCGCCCCCTGGAGCGCACGCCCGATGATGACCCAGTGGATGTCCGGCGCCCAGGCGGCCAGGAAACTGCCCAGGGCGAAGACGAGCAAGCCCACGATGATCACCGGCTTGCGCCCGAAAGCGTCGGAGGCCATGCCGAAGGGGATCATGAGCGCGGCCTGGGTGAGGCCATAGATGCCCAGGGCGAGCCCCACCAGGGTGTGGCTCTCGCCCCCCGGCAGGGTCTTGGCATAGAGGGCGAAGACCGGCAGGATGAGGAACATGCCCAGCATGCGCAGACCGAAGATGCCGGCAAGCGACACGGCTGCCCGGCGCTCCGTGGGGGTCATGGGGTCTTTGGCTGCAGGAGACATGGATAGGCGGTGAGGGTGTGGTCATTCCCCGTCAAGGCCGGATGACTGCGCCCCTGACGGCGTACCGGACCTCTTCCAGACCCATACGGTCTCGGCCGCGAGCCGGCGCACAAAAGGCGCACCCTGCGCGAGCAGGTCCTCCCATTCCCGGCGGGTATAGACCAGCAGGTCCGCCGGCACGGGCAGGCCCTCCAGCTCGAAATCCAGGGCACGCTCTTGAAAGGGCCTGTCCGTGCGGGAGACGATGGCCAGCAGGTCCAGGTCGCTGCCCACCCCCCAGTCGCCGCGGGCGTAGGAACCGAAACAGCCCAACTGTTCCAGCTCCGGATGGGCGGCGGCCAGCCGCTCGCCCAGTCGGCGGGCCGCCTCATGCACCGTCTTGGCGTCGGGCCATTTCAGCACAGACGAAGTCAAGGATCTCACGGGCATAGGCGATGGCCTGGTCACTCTGGAGGCTTCCGTAATGTTCATAGGGCGCCCCCGCCGGGTGGCCGTTGGCGTAGCGGGTGGCGATATAGAAATTGTCCAGTACCCTGGCCTTGTCCACCAGCACCTCCGGTACCGGCTGCGGCAGTTCCCGCAGCAGGCTGGCGATTACATGCCCCCAGGCCTCCTGTCCCAATGCCAGGTGCAGGGCCTTGACCGCCTTCTCGGCCGCCTGTTGGGCGGCGAAACAGGCCCATTCGTGTCGGCCGGCAGCGCGGGAGTCGCGCGCCTGTTCCAAGTCGCGTTCGGCCTGGGCATACCAATCGCGGGAGCGGTTCATCGTAGCCTGACTCCAAAAAGCAGAGATGATACCGCCTGCTGTGCCTGTTTGAGTCGGGCAGGTGCCAGCGTCTATCATGTACCGTTTGGCTCGGTACCCTGCTGCATGATCCGCATCCGCGGCGCCCGCACCCACAACCTCAAGAACATCGACCTGGACCTGCCCCAGCACCGGTTGATCGTCATCACCGGGCTGTCCGGTTCGGGCAAGAGCTCGCTCGCCTTCGACACCCTCTACGCCGAGGGCCAGCGGCGCTATGTGGAGTCCCTCTCGGCCTACGCGCGCCAGTTCCTGCAGCTCATGGAAAAGCCGGACGTGGACCTCATCGAGGGGCTCTCCCCGGCCATCGCCATCGAGCAAAAGACCGCCTCCCACAACCCCCGCTCCACCGTCGGCACGGTCACCGAGATCCACGACTACCTGCGCCTGCTCTTCGCCCGCGCCGGCACGCCCCGCTGCCCGAAGCACGGCGTGGAATTGGCCGCCCAGACCGTCTCCCAGATGGTGGACCAGGTGCTAGAGCTGCCGCTGGACACCCGCATCATGATCCTGGCGCCCTTGGTGGTGGGTCGCAAGGGGGAACAGACGAGCCTCATCGACGAGCTGCGCGCCCAGGGCTTCGTGCGTCTGCGGATCGACGGCGTGGTGCATGACATCGACGCCGTGCCGCGTCTGGAAAAGAACCGCAAGCACACCGTCGAGGCCGTGGTGGACCGCCTGCGGGTGCGGCCGGAGGCCCAGCAGCGCCTGGCCGAATCCTTTGAGACGGCGCTCAGACACTCCGATGGTAAGGTCATCGTGGTGGACCTGGACAGCGGCCGCGAGCTGCCCTTCTCGGCCCGCTTCGCCTGCCCCGTGTGTGACTACTCCCTGCCGGAGCTGGAGCCGCGTCTGTTCTCCTTCAACAACCCCATGGGCGCCTGCCCGCGCTGCGACGGCCTGGGCAGCGTCACCTTCTTCGACCCGCAGCGCGTGGTGGCCTTGCCCCATCTCTCCCTGGCCTCCGGCGCCATCAAGGGCTGGGACCGCAGGAACGCCTTCTTCTACCGCATGCTGGAATCCCTCGCCCTGCATTACGGCTTCGACATCGACACCCCCTGGGAGCAGCTGCCCGAGCGGGTGCGCCAGGTGGTCCTCTACGGCAGCGGCGGCGAGCAGATCCCCTTCCACTACCTGGGCGAGGGCGGCCGGCGCATTACCCGCAGGCATGCCTTCGACGGCGTCATCCCCAGCCTGGAGCGCCGCTACCGCGATGCCGAGTCGCAACTGTTGCGGGAGGAACTAGGCAAGCTCATCGCCACCCGGCCCTGCCCGGAATGCGGCGGCGCGCGCCTGCGCCTGGAGGCGCGCCACGTCACCGTCGGCGGCCGCACCCTGCATGAGCTGTCGCGCCTGCCCATCCGCGAGACCCTCGCCTTCTTCCGGGACCTGCGGCTCACCGGCCAGCGGGCCCAGGTGGCGGACAAGATCGTGCGCGAGATCGTGGCGCGACTCACCTTCCTGAACAACGTGGGTCTGGACTACCTTTCCCTCGACCGCGCC
>FWPV01017239.1_pt1 | contig 10037 bp, 10 predicted proteins | sample 2228371 | NCBI WGS metagenome assembly FWPV01 (sample SAMEA103939776, study PRJEB20133) | metagenome
GCCCGCGGATACGGCGGCTTCCCCTTCGGCATAGTGGACATCCTCCCAACAGGTCAGGTGTCCACGAAACCGGGTCAACTCCAGGTGCGGGCGATCGCGTTCCGCAACCCGGCGTGGGCGTCGGAGATCACCAGCCGCACCCCACGCAGCCCGCGGGCCCGCAGCGAGCGGCAGAACTCGCACCAGAACCCCTCCTCTTCGCTGTCGCCGATCGCGAGGCCGAGCACTTCCCGGTCGCCGGTGGCGGTGATCCCGGTGGCGATCACCACGGCCTTGGACACGGTCTGGTCGAGCTTCGGGTCGCGGACCTTCAGATAGGTGGCGTCCAAGTACACGTAGGGGAACTCCACGTGACCGAGGGTGCGGGTCCGGAACGCGCCGACCTGCTCGTCGAGCCGCTTGCAGACCCTGGACACCTCCGATGTGGAGATCCCCGAGTCGACCCCGAGCGCGGTGACCAAGTCGTCGACGCTTCGGGTGGAGCCACCGGCGACGTCGGCCTGCATCACCACTGCGTACAACGCCTGGTCGATACGCCGGCGCGGCTCGAGCAGCGACGGGAAGAACGAGCCCTTGCGGAGCTTCGGGATCTTCAACTCCACATCCCCGGCCTGCGTCGCCAGGAGCCGGGGCCGGTGACCGTTGCGTTCGGTCGTGCGCTCCGCGGAACGCTCGTAGCGGCCGGCGCCGATCACCGCAGTGGCTTCGGCTTCGATCAGCTCCTGCAGCACCAGCCGCACGGCTTCGTTGATCAGGTTGATCCCGTCGCCGGCGCGCAGCGCGGCGGCAAGGTCGGACAGGGCAGACTCATCCAGAGCCATCGGTGGCTCTTCTCCTCATGTGCGTTCTGCCAGGAACACACCGAGAATCACGCCGATGGCTCACCCGCGGGTGGACCCCCCACGCTCACAGGCCGTCAACCCCGAACCCCACCACGCCAGGGGACGCTCACGATTTCGTCGGTCCTGGTCAGCGGACATCGCGCCTGGTCAGCGCAGGTTTTGGAGTGACCGGGAGCAACCGTCGGTGTCCGTGAGAATCGCACATTCCGCGTCCTCTCGCGTCCTGCCGCGTCCTGCGTCAGCGTCTCGGTGGCTCTGCACGTCGTCACGCGCAGTGAGGTTTCACCGTCCGTGACTGGGTGGTCGTCGATGGCGTCAGCGTCGCCCGACACCTGCAGGATTCGTCGACGAGAGTCGGCTCGGCCCACGATCGGCCGCGAAGTCATCAATCCTCGCGCCGCGCCTCGTAGTAGCGGTCGAGGTGTTCGAGATCCTTGGCGCGGCCTCCACCAGACCCGGGGCGCTTCATCTCCTCCGGCGGTGTCTCGTCAGTCCACGTCGCGTCGGACGAACAGCGCAGTGCCGAGCGCGAGGAGGGCGAAGGAGTAGCCGCCGAAGATCAGTGCGTTCTGGGTCGAGGTGAGGGCAGCCGCGATCGTCTCGGGCGTGTCGGACGGCGCGTCCATGTCGAGCAGCTTGGTAGCCACGCTGAAGGGCAGGTAGCGGGCCGCACTGACCGGGAGCAATGCGTGGGCGATGTTCTCCAGTACGAACGCCCAGACGAGCAGGCTCGAGACCGCCGCCGCGCTGTGACGCACGATCATGCCGACACCGAGGCCGAGGACCGGAGCCAAAGTCGTCAGCAGCAGCCCCCACAGAGCAGTCGACACCATCGCCGACGTGTCGCCCTTGGGCAGTCCGCCCAGGATCGCGCCGGCGAGACCCCCGATCATGCCGAGGAACCCCATCACCAACCCGACACCCGCAGCGATGGTCGCCTTGGGAACGACGAGGACCCATCGGGCCGGTTGCGCGGCGATGGCGGCCGCCATCGTTCCGTGTTGCACGTCGGCGGTGAAGGCCAACGTGCCGAGGATCGACGCGAGCACGGCGGTGAGCCACGTCGAGAAGATGAATGTCTCGGCGACCGTGAACGGGAGGTCGTCGACCGGGTCGACCTTCACGAACGTTGCCATGATCCACGACAGCGCGACGCCGATGACCGGGGTCGTGGCCACGATCCACACGTTCGAGCGCAGCGATGACACCTTGACCCATTCGCTGTGCAGCGCTGCCGGGAGGGCAGCGGTGGCGTCACGGCGGGATCGCTGGACGAGCCGCACGGAGGGCGACGGGCGTTGGATCGGGGTCGATGCGGTGTACGGGGTGGTGTCGGTCATGGCGATGGCTTCCTTCGTTGCAGTTGGGGCAGGTGGTGCGGCGTACAGGGCGCGGAGCGCAGGGTCCCGTCGGTCAGACCGAGGCGAACTCGGTGGCGGCGCCGGTCAGCTCGAGCAGGATCTCCTCGAGTGATCGCTTGGCCTCGGTGATCTCGATTACCCGGACCCGATGGTCGAACGCGAGCTGGGACACCGCAGCGATCGTCGTGCCACGGATCGACAGTCGGTCGCGGTCGACGGTGACCGCGATGCCTCGGCGGCCCAGGAGGCCGGCGAGCTCGGTGGCCTGGGGTGTCCGCACCGAGATGGTCGACTGCTCCCGGGCGAGCATGCTCGACACGGATTCGGCGGCGAGGAGGCGTCCCTGGCCGACGACGATGAGGTCGTCGGCGAACATCTCGAGCTCGGTGATCAGGTGGCTCGACACCAAGACGGTGCCGCCTCGTCGGGCAAAAGCGCTCAGGTAGTGCCGCAGCCAGCGGATGCCGTCGGGGTCGAGTCCGTTGGACGGTTCGTCGAGCAACAACACCTCGGGTTCACCCAGCAGGGCGCCGGCGAGCGCGAGGCGCTGCCGCATACCGAGCGAGAAGCCGCCGGCCCGCCGGTCCGCCGCACCCTCGAGTCCGACTTCGTCGAGGACTTCGTCGACCCGGTGCGCAGGGATCCTGCTGAGCGCCGCAGTCGCGCGGAGATGGTCCCTGGCTGTCCGTCCGGGGTGCACGCACCGTGGGTCGAGCACGGCACCGACGACACGAGCGGGTTGCAGGAGCCGCCGGTAGGGCACACCGTGATAGCGGACCTCGCCGCTGTCGGGGCGCGCGAGCCCGACCATGATTCGCATCGTCGTGGACTTCCCGGCCCCGTTCGGGCCGACGAATCCCGTGACCCGTCCGGCAGCGAGGTCGAAGCTCAGCTCGTCGACGGCGATGCGGTTCCGGTAGCGCTTGGTGAGTCGTGACGCGGTGATCATGGTCGGAGGGTCCATTCCCTTCGGAAGGGTTCGGGCACGGTGACCGTCGTCGGCCGTCCCATGCGGTGTTGCCCTCCATCGTCCGGATCCGACGCGGTGTCCACATCGGGAATGCGGCTACTTCGGCACCGGCTGATCGGCCGGTCCGGCAACCGTCCTTTCGGCCGATCCGCCCGATGGCCGGATTCCGTACGCTTGCCCCGTGGTCCTGGACACGCGCCGTCCGAGCTGGTCCCAACCGCGGGCGGCGAGCGCGCCCGGGCCGACTCGGCGCGACTGGGTGCTGGTGGCGGTCGCCGTGGGGGCGGCCACGATCGAGACGTTCGCCCGCCAACAGCTGGTGTGGCGCGGCGTCTCGCTGGTCGTGACCGTCGGCGTCGCGTGCTTGTTGCCCTGGCGTCGAGTTCGTCCACTCCTGGTGGTGGCGCTCGCCTTCGGGGCCATGAGCGCCGTCGAGGTGGTGTCGCTCCTGCGGGGCGTGGCCTGGGACGGGCTCATCACCGCGATCTTCCTGCTCGTCCTGCCGTACGAACTCGCCCGTTGGGCCTCGAGCCGCGAGGTCGGCCTCGGTCTGCTCATCATGTCGGTACCGGTGGCCCTGACCGTCGTGGCCGGCGACCCGATCGGCGACACCATCGGCGGTGCGGTCGTGCTGCTGCTCGCCTGCTCCGTCGGCTTCGCCGTCCGGTACGCGAGCGAGCTGCGGTCTGAGGAGATCGCCGGCGTGCGGTTGCGCGAACGACAAGAGCTGGCACGCGAGCTGCACGACACCGTCGCCCATCACGTCTCGGCCATCGCCGTCCAGGCCCAGGCCGGGCGGGTGGTCGCTGCCACCCGCCCGGAGGCGGCGATCGATGCGCTGTGGGTGATCGAGCACGAAGCGAGCCGCGCCCTCGAGGAGATGCGATCGATGGTCGGCTCGCTCCGGCGAGCCGAGCAGGCCGAGCTCGGCCCACCGCACGGTGTGCGCGACCTGCCCGGGCTCGAACGCCTGGGCGAAGGCTCGGGTACCCGGGTGAGGGTGACCCTCGCCGGTGAGCTCGACCAGCTCCGTCCGTCGGTCGACGCCGCTTGCTACCGACTGGCGCAGGAGGCGGTCACCAATGCCCTCCGCCACGCTCGACGAGCGTCGGCGGTGCACGTGCACCTCGAAGCTGGGCAGGACCACGTTCGGCTGAGGGTCGTCGACGACGGTGAGGGCGGTGGGGGCTCCACGCACTCCGCATCTGGTTTCGGGCTGATCGGCATGGCTGAGCGGGTCAAGCTGCTCGGCGGCAGCTTCACTGCGGGCCCGGGCGCCACCGGCGGCTGGACCGTCGAGGCGATCCTGCCCCGTCGAGGGGCGATCCGATGACGATCCGGGTGTTGATCGCCGACGACCAGGACATCGTGCGCAGCGGTCTGCGCATGATCCTCGACGCGCAGCCGGACATCGAGGTCGTGGGCGATGCCGCCGACGGACGCGTCGCGCTCGAGCTGGCCCGTCACCTGCGCCCCGACGTGTGCCTGTTCGACATCCGGATGCCCGAATACGACGGGATCGAGCTGACTCGCCGACTCGCAGGACCCGACGTCGCCGACCCGCTGGCCGTCGTGGTCATCACCACCTTCGACCTGGACGAGTACGTCCACGAAGCGCTGAGAGCCGGGGCGCGCGGCTTTCTCCTCAAAGACGCCGGGCCCGAGTTGCTCGCTCAGGCGGTGCGCGCCGCGTCAGCCGGCGACGCGCTGATCGCCCCGAGCGTCACGGCCCGGTTGTTGGCGGCGTTCTCCGAACTCGGCTCGTCCGCCCGGTCGACGATGATGCAGCCGATCGACCCCCTCACCGAGCGGGAAGAGGAGGTGCTCGTCACCGTCGCTCGAGGCCGCACCAACGCCGAGATCGCCGATGAACTCCACATCAGTCTGAGCACCGTGAAGACCCACCTGGCCAGCCTGATGACCAAACTCGGCGCCCGGAACCGTGTCGAACTCGCCATGTGGGCCTACGAGACCGGCCGGATGCCGACCACCTGAGCGGCTGAACCCGGGTCTGCGGCCAGCGTGCGATCTCCGCACCCTGCCGGCTGGGGTGGAAGCGCCTCGAACAACTGCGTGGAGCTGGGGGGAATCGAACCCCCGTCCATCAGGCGGTGACCGCCCGTGCTACGACCATTCCCGCGGTCAGCCCTGTCGGCGGGCCGGTGCCGGGTCACCCGTCCGCTCGGCCCGGGTGGGCCTCGCGGTCACCGTCGGGTCTTTCCCCGATGCCAGCGGTCTTCCCCGCGGCCAGCGGTCTTCCCCGCCGCCATCCTCCGCTTCTGTTGCCGGGCTGCGGTGGATCGGCCCCGTGCGGCCTCACGGCTCACGATGACCCTCTTCCCGCCTGGAGATCAGGCGGCGAGGGTGAACTGCTTTTCGGCAGTCGTTTTGGTTGCCCCGTTTAGCGAGTCTGAGCAACTCGGGTCGCACGCTCGATCACCCGACACTGATGTCGAAACCGGTCAGCCCCGTGTGATGTCGCACCCGTAAGGGTAGCGCCTGGGCGTCGCCAGTCCACCGGGTTTTTCTCACCGCAGGCGGAACACCTGGATGGCGCCCTTGTAGCAGGCGACCCACACCGTGTCGGTGGTCGGCTCGTAGGTGACGCCGATCGGGTCGGCGCCGGTGGGGAGCTCCTGGGTGACGGCCAGGTCGGCGGTCCGCACCGCCGACAGCGTGTTCGACCGGTAGTTGACCACGTAGAGCATCTCCCCGTCGGGGGCGATCGCCATGGACCGCGGTGCGGCCCCGGTGGCCACCTTGGCCACCACCGATCCGGTGGCGAGGTCCACCTTGGCCACCCGGCCCTCGGCGTTGAGCGTGACGTACAGCACGGCCCCGTCGGGGGACAGGACCACGTGCCGGGGGCCCCGGCCCACCGGCAGCTCACCGGTGATGGTGGCCGAGGCCACGTCGAGCACCTGCACCCGGGTGGTGCCCATGGCGGCCACGTAGGCCGTGCGCCCGTCCGGTGACACGGCGATGCCCCGGGGGTATGCGCCGGTGCGGACCCGGGCCCGTTCGGTGCCGGTGGCCAGGTCGATCACGCTCAGGTCGTAGGAGCACCAGTTGCTCACCAGCAGCGTGCCGCCGTCGGGGGTGACCGCCAGGAACTTGGGGACCGCCCCCACCGGGATCACCGCGTCGATCGCCGCGGCCACCGGGTCGATGCGGTACACGACGCTGCTGCCCACGCCCGACGCAGGGGAACACCGGTCGTCGCCGGGCTTCCCGGCCCCCGGGCCGGTCAGCGAGTAGTTCGACACGTAGACCCGGCTGCCGTCCGGGGCCCAGGCGGCCTCGACAGGCGCACCCCGGGTCCGCCCGACCCGGTCGGCGAACCCGAACGCGCCGAGGTCCACCGTGTCGGGGATGGTGGCCAGCAGCTCGCCGGCGGCGTCGTACAGGGTGACGGTGTGCCGGTACATCATGTTCTGGGCGCTCACCAGCCCGGTGCCCGAGGCCGCAACCGACTTCGGGGTGATGTCCCCGGTGATGGTGCGCACGAGCTCCAGCCGGCGCCCGGCCGAGGCGAGCGGCACGGTCGTGGTCGGCGGCTCGGTCGTGGTCGTCGGTTGCGGGATCGCGGTCGGCGGCGCCGTCGTGGTGGCCGGCGGCACCGTCGGGACCGTGTCCTGGACCGTGCCCGGGGTCGAGGCCACCACCTCCACCGGGGCCGGCGCGGAGGTGGTGCAGGCCGCAGCCGCCGTCAGCGCCAGGGAGGCGAGCAGCGCACGGCGGGGCACCGCCCGAGTCTGCCCGAGCCCCTCACTTCCCGGGGTCCATCCCCTTGGCCGCCCGCCCCCGGGCCCGGCGCATGTCCTCCTCGGCGTCACGCTGGGCGAGCAGCTGGCGCTTGTCCACCGTCTTGCGTCCCCGGGCGAGGGCCAGCTCCACCTTCACCCGGCCGTCGAGGAAGTACAGCGACAGCGGCACCACCGTCAGGCGCTCCTGGGCCACCCGGGCGGCGAGCCGCTGGATCTCGGCCTTGTGCAGCAGCAGCTTGCGGGGCCGGTCGGGGTCGTGGGCGCCGAACCCCACCGCCCGGGCGTAGGCCGGGATGTGCAGCCCGTAGAGGAACGCCTGCCCACCCTCGAAGCGGGCGTAGGCGTCGGCGAGCTGGGCCTTCCCCTCCCGCAGCGACTTCACCTCGCTGCCCACCAGCACCAGTCCGGCTTCGACGACGTCGACGATGCTGTAGTCGTGCCGGGCGCGGCGGTTGCTGGCCACCACCGTGCGTCCCGTCTGCTGCACCGCCATAGGGGTCGAGAGGGTATCGCCCCGGCGGGACCTTCGACCCTGGACCCGGCCACCGGGGTTTCCGCAGCCTTGCTTCGATGCTGCGCAACGCCTGGTCAACCGCCCTCCGTCGCATCCTGCCCAGCCCGGCGCACCGCCTGCTGCCACGCTCGCTCGTGCTGCTGCGCTACACGTCCCGGGACGGTCGCACCATCGAGTTCCCGGTGCAGGCCGCCACCCACGGACGGGAGGTCCTCGTGCTCGCCGGCTCACCCGACACCAAGCGCTGGTGGCGGCACTTCCGCGGTGGTGAACGGCCCATCGAGGTGCTCGTCGACGGCCGGTGGCGCACCGGGGTGGCCCAGGCCTGGCCGGGCCGGGAGCAGCCGCTGCTCATCGACCGGTACCTGCAGAAGCGGCCGTCGGCCACCCGGTGGACCTCCGAGGAGTCACCGGTCGTGGTGCGCATCAACCTGGCCCCGGTCCAGCTCGAGCACCCTGACGGCACCCCGGTCACCGAGCAGACCGGCACCTACGGGTGGAAGGAGCACTCGGCCTCCTGAGCCGTCTGCTGAGCCCGCGGGCCCCGGCCCTAACCTGGCCGGTGTGCTGCGCCTGCCCTCCCTCGCCCTCGCCCAGCTGATCGGCCAGGCCTACGACGCGCTCCCCGACGAGGCCTGCGGGCTGCTGACCGGGCTGGCGGCCACCGCCGAGGCGATGGCCTACGTCCCGTGCCGGAACGCGGCCGGCTCGGCGCGCGTCTACACGATCGACCCCCGGGACCACCTGCGGGCCGACCGGGAGGCGGCGGCCCGCGGCTGGGAGGTGATCGGGGTGGTGCACAGCCACACCCACACCGAGCCGTACCCCAGCCCCACTGACGTGGAGCAGGCGCCCGACCCCAGCTGGCACTACGTGATCGTCAGCCTCAAGCGTGGGTACCCCGAGGTTCGCAGCTACCGGATCGTCGACGGGCAGATCTCGGAAGAGCCGATCGAGGTGGTCGCCGGGTAGAATCCCGACGCCGGCAGTCGGTTTAGTCGGCTTTCAGCCGGTCCGGGATGCAGGAGGCGAGCCCATGCCCATCTACCCGTCGGTGCTCGACATGATCGGCGAGACACCGCTGGTCGACGTCAGCCGCCTCAGCCCCAACCCCGGCGTGCGCCTGCTGGCCAAGATGGAGAGCCAGAACCCGTTCGGCTCGGTCAAGGACCGCATCGCCAAGGCCATGATCGAGATGGCCGAGAAGGAAGGCCTGCTGCGGCCCGGCCAGCAGATCATGGAGCCGTCGTCGGGGAACACCGGCATCGCCCTGGCGGCCATCGCCCGGATCAAGGGCTACCCGATCAAGATCCTGCTCCCCGAGAACGTGAGCATCGAGCGGCGCCAGCTGCTCGAGGTGTTCGGTGCCGAGATCATCCTCACCCCGGGAGAGGAGGGCTCCAACGGCGCGGTCAAACGGGCGCTGGCCCTGGCCGCCGAGCACCCCGACTGGTTCTTCCCCTACCAGTACGCCAACGAGGCCAACCCGCTGGCCCACTACACCGGCACCGGGCCGGAGATCTGGCGTGACTGCCCCGAGATCACCCACTTCGTCGCCGGCCTGGGCACCAGCGGCACGCTGATGGGCGTCGGCCGGTACCTGAAAGAGCAGAACCCGGACGTGAAGGTGCTCGCCGTCGAGCCGCCCATCGGCGAGCGGGTGGAGGGGTTGCGCAACCTCGACGAGGGCTACATCCCGCCGCTGTTCGACGCCTGGGGCGGGCTGCAGCTGCTCGACGGCAAGCGGATCGTCCGGCCCCGGGAGTCGATCGAGGCGACCCGGCGCCTGGCCAACGAGGTCGGCATCTTCGCCGGGATCTCCGCCGGAGCGGCGCTGGCCGGTGCGCTCAAGACCGCCGCCCGGATCGACGAGGGCGTGATCGTGTTCATCGTGTGCGACGGCGGCTGGAAGTACCTGTCGACCGGCGCCTACACCGACGACCTCGACGTGGCCGAGGCCAAGGCCGAACAGGTCATCTACTTCTGACCGCCGCCTACACCGACGACCTCGACGTGGCCGAGGCCAAGGCCGAACAGGTCATCTACTTCTGACCGCCGCCCGCCCGGCCGGGGCCCGGGAGCCGGGGGCCGGGCCGCCCCGCCCCCTAAGGTGAGCGGCCGATGGTCGAGGGGCCGATCGGCATGTTCGACAGCGGGTTCGGCGGGCTGACCGTCGCCCGGGCGGTCATCGACCTGCTGCCCGACGAGGACCTCGTCTACCTGGGTGACACCGGCCGCTACCCCTACGGTCCCCGACCGCAGGCCGAGGTACGCGACTTCGCCCACCAGATCGCCTGGAGCCTGGTGAAGGACCACGGGGCCAAGCTGGTGGTGGTGGCGTGCAACACCGCCACCGCCGCGGCCATGCCCGAGCTGGCCGCCGAGCTGCCCGTGCCGGTGGTGAGCGTGATCGACCCGGGCGTGCGGGCACTGGTGCAAGCGACCCGCTCGGGTCGCGTCGGGGTGATCGGCACTGTCGGCACCATCGGGTCGGGCGCCTACCAGCGCTCGGTGGAGGCGACCGGCGCCCCGGTCGAACTGACCGCGGCCGCCTGCCCCGGGTTCGTGGAGTTCGTCGAGCGT
>FWPV01017240.1_pt1 | contig 10036 bp, 7 predicted proteins | sample 2228371 | NCBI WGS metagenome assembly FWPV01 (sample SAMEA103939776, study PRJEB20133) | metagenome
AAAATTTTTTTTTGACTTTATTTTTTAACAAATTTGACCACGAGATTTTCTTTAACTCTACCTCATATCCTAACTGAAAAAGGGTTTCACCAATAATTAAATTTAATAGGTTCAATTCATTTTCAGAAAGTTCTCTTTTCCATCGATATAAAGGTCTCGTTGAAATCCCTTTTGTGCTGTTGTTAAAAGCAGTGTTAATCTTTTTTAACGATCCGACAGAACAATTTTCAATTTTCTGTTTATCAATATTAATACTAACGAAATCATTTAATCTATTTAATTCTTTCTCTAAATTGCAGACTATATCTTCATAACGAATTTCCATGTAATTTTTCCCTAATCTATCACCACAATCCCTTCCATATTTAACTGTTTTTTCCCAATCTAAAGCTGCAAACAATAATTTTGTTAACGGATCATTGGTTATAGAAGTCGTCCATCCTAATTTTCTTCTTGAGATAGCTACATCTCGGCCATCTCGTATAACATGAATAAACTTCGCCTCTGGGAATAATTTAAGTAATCTTTCCATATGCATTATATTAGATGGAGTTTTTTCAACCCATCTTTTTTTACCTTGACTTTTAGCTATGCTTTCCATAAAAAATCTTAAAAAGTCTGCGTAATCATTGCAATGAAATTTTGCTCCCTCTGCAAATTTTACAGGATCTAGAGCAGACCGCAAAAATTGTTTTGATTTCAGCCAATCATTCATAAATCTCTTAAAATTTTTTTTATTTCTAAGATTCCCATACTTAAGAGGACATTCTTCCATTAATAATGTCTCTGCCTCATATATAGGGAATTCTCCTGAAGATAACAGAATTGAATACACTAAGGTAGTTCCTGATCTTGAAGCTCCAACGACAAAAATGGGTGAATCAAAAAAATGCATTATTTTGGTTTTTTATAGATCTATTTAAATTCCCGAAATAACTTTTAGATTTAATATCTAATAACATACATGAAAGGAATTTATATCTTATTTATTAACAATACCATCGTATAATTTCTCATAATTTTTTATCATGTTTTCTAAACTAAACAATAGCTCTACTCTTTCACGACTTTTTTCACCCATTTTTTGTCTTATAGAGGGATTATTATAAAGAAAAAGTATTCCTTCACTTAACTTTTTATGATTAAATGGTGGTATTAATAAACCATTTTCGCCATCTACAACAGCTTCGATATTTCCACCAACTGCTGTAGCAATTATAGGTTTACCTAAAGCCATCTCTTCTAACAATGCATTTGAAAATCCCTCAGTGATCGAAGGTACACAGGCAATATCACATACTGATATGTACTTATCAACATCTTTAACCGCACCTGCAAACAATACATTTTCATATATGTCATTTGTCTTACAAAAAGATTTATATTTTTCCAGCCCTAATCCTCCTCCAACGATAACCGCTTTTATTTGTCTAATTGATTTCTTAACTTCCTTAACGGCATTTAGAAAAATATCATGTCCTTTTTCTGGGCGAAAATGGCCTACCATACAAATAACAAAATCATTTTGTTTTATTCCCATTTCTTCGCGTTTTCTTTTTATATCTTCTTTTGAAGGAATATTAAACCTTTTTATATCAACACCATTATAAATCTTTATTATTTTCTCCTTTGGTATATTCTCGAATTTAGAAAGAACATCACCGACTGCATTACTCACGACAATAAATTTATCCACCATATTATTCATTACTTTATTTAAAAAAAAGTTTATCCTTTTTTTATTAAATCCGGTATCTCTGCGGCTTGATATTACATATTTAACACCTGATAATTTTGAAATAAGAACACCGTAGGTATCAGACATAAAATGGAATGTTTGAACAATATCTATATTATAATTTTTAATAATTTTTCGGATTTCGAACGCCTTAAAAAATGCTTTTGGTGTATACATTCGTTTTAAAGGTATGTGAAAGACTTTGATATTTTCCTCCTTAATTTTTTCAAAGAAAGTTTTCCTTAAATCAAATGTAACAATATAGCAGTTAAATTTGTTATGATTTAGATTTTTTATTATATAATATAAATGATTTTCAGTACCCGCAACATACCATAAATTGTCAATTATGAAAAGTATATTTATTTTACGTCGTTCCTTATTTTTTACAAAGTGATTAGAGGCATCCAATTTCCCTTCTGAAATTATATTATTGCTTTGCTTTTTATTGCCATTCGGAGAAAAGGGACGTAGCAAATTTAATCTAAAACCGGATATAGAATAAGAAAAAATTCCTTTTGAAAAATTTCTATTTATAGATGAAGCAGTTTTTTCCCATACATTGATTGTTTTCAATTCAAAAGGGTCATTTAAATTGTTTACACCTGGTTTTGTTGTTAAAGCAAAATCATAACCGCTATCTCTTATAATCTTTTTGATATCCTCATCAACGTTCCCTGAAGGCAATGAAAACACGTATATTTCATTGTTTATATATTTTCCTAATAATTTTAAAGAGTCTTTAATCTCATGTCTTCTCTGATTTTCTTCTAAATAAACTAAATTATAATGATTGCATGTATGTGAACCAAATTCCATGGTTTCCTTCATCTCGAAAATTTGTTTCCAATTAAGCATTCTATTTTCAGCTCTAAGAACACCATCTTTATTATTCAAATTGTATTTCTCTTCAAGCAATTTAATTAAATCTTCGATTTTATTCGTCTCCCAAGTATTTAGTCTTTTAAACAAACTTGAAGGATTACTCTTAAACTCCTTATATAAGGCAAATATTTCTCTATCGTTATTAAGTAAAAATAAAAGATTATTTTCCTTTTTTTGTAATTCCTTGAAGTAATGATAGGCTCTATCCCACCAGAATGGTCTAAATTTCTTATCCCCGATTTTTTCAACTGTGATTAAAAAAGTCGCAGGAATATTCATTCTCTTTAAAATGGGGTAAGCTTTATAATAGTTATCTTCATAGCCATCATCGAAAGTAATAATTAAAGAATTCCGTGGAATCCTCTTATTATTTTTTATGTATTCTTTTAGAATTTTGAAATTTATTATTCTGTAATATTTTTTTAAAAATTGAAGTTGCTTTTCAAAGGTTATCTGATTAACAAAAAGGTATGGCAAAGAGGTTTCAATATTTTCTATATTTCTATCTGTTACTCGATGATAAGTTAAAATAGTTAATCGTTTACCGGAGATATTATTAATAAATCGAATAAAATGGAATCCTCCCAAATAAAAAAATACAATTCCACCAAGAGTTTTAATAATAAGTTTTAATTTTTTAAATGATCTATCCATCTTATATTTATTGTTTAATGGCTTAAAGATAGATTTCTAATAATTTTATTTCTATTTTTTTCGATAAAACCTAAAAAAAGGCCTCTCGCTGTATTGTTATAAATATTCAGCTTCGCGATAAATCTTTTATTTTTTGTCCAATTAGTTTTATACTTTTCATCTCCTCTTAAAAAATCAAACTCAACTATATTCTTTTCATGAGCATGTTTAATACAATAATGAAACAATAATGTGCCAGGACTTAATTTACCCCATGCTGGCTCAAATCCTGACTGATAGTAATAATATTTCTGGTTATAATCAAAAAGATAAATTACAGCTATAAATTTATTGTTAATCTTAAGAAAATATAATTTTGCAATTCCCTCATTATATAATTCATCGAATACCTTTTGATGAAACGCCAAAAATCTTTTATCCAAGAAAGGTGATTTTATATTTTTCATCTCAAATCTAATTTTATTCAATCGTAAAAACTCGGAAAAATAACCATTCAAATTATTATTCCGGGATACCTCAATAAAAGCTGAATCATATAATTTCTTAAATTTGTTGTCTTTTTGTCTAATCGTATTTTTTAAGGATGGAGAATATGAGTCGTAAATTGATTGCCATGGTCTCGAAAGACTAATATATGGACAAGCAATATATCTTCTATCGCTTAAGATCTTATTTTGATGAAAAAATTCCGTAATGTAAAAAATACTTTTAGAATCTGCAGATATCCCAGAAAAATCTAAAGTATCCCAACAGGGAAATTCTGTTTTTATAAAATTAAAAATAGCATAGATTAATTCTTTTTCACGATTTTTCATAACTATGAAATCTAAGTAATCAGAGCATACTTCATTTGAACCAAGAAATTTAATTTTAGTAAAAATAGATAAATATTTTGTTTTATAAAGTGGTGCTATCCCTAAAAGATGATCGCCTTCTTTTAAGGTAAGGATAAATAATTTATTACGAATATCACCGTAAATATTCCACCAATTATAAAGCCATTCCCATCTGAGAAAAATATTATCACTTTCGCTTTTTTTTAATAATTCATTCCACACATCTCGTAAGGCATAAAATCCTGCCGAATTGTTGATAACCGAAATATTTAACATATGAGAAGGTTTTTCCTGTGTTTAATTTGACTTAAGTTTGTACCAAAATAGACCTAAAGACAAATTTCTTTAATTAGAATATCATAATTCTGATAATATCCATATATGAAATCAGCGTGGGAATAGACATAAGTCACCGAGATACAAATGAATACATTGAACGTAACAAATGAGTAGCGTAAGTTACTAAGATAAAAATTCTTTTGATATAAATTTTTTCACATTCAATGCACTCGATAATGTATTTTCTGAATCCTCTATTATAATTTCTGACCTTAGCACACCTATAAAAAGCAATTTCTTCATCAATGGAACTGTAGGATTATCGCTATTCCAATCAGTTAACAACTATAAATCTAATGCGATGTAATTTATCAAATTTCGTAATTGGTGGATACTGACTCTATAAACCCCATAATAACAGATTTGAAAAAGATCTAAAGCTCATTAACCATTACTATAAAAGGAAAAGAGCGATTGCAATCAGAAATTTGCAAAAGTATATTTCTCTCTAAAAAAAAGAGGCACAAAATTACAGATAAGATAAAAATGATTAAGATCCACGGACAAACAATAATTTTTACCGGATTCGTTAATGGTTATGCATATCTTTCGGACTATAAACAAACTTGCAAAAGTATCGGCGGTAAATCGGACGCAAAAATTGTTTAGTTTTTATCAAAATAAAAGCTATCAATCCTTTAATTGTTTTGTTGAATATATAAATTCTGAATACTCCATATGATGATGTTTTCCAATCACTATGCCACTTTGAATCGGTTACTAAATTAATATATTTGGTGCATCTATCTTTGCATGCCCTTTGAATTAAATTTTCCAAAAGTATATTGCCTGGAGAAAAATTCGAATAGCTTTCATTATAACCAATTTTTAATACATATTTAGTACCATCTACCAATAAACAAAACTGACCTGCTATTGTTTCATTGTTAATTTTTAATAGATTAATTTCACAACCATTAATCTCTGAATAATTTTTAATCAGACATTTATAAAACATCGTAACTTTTGGGTCTAATTTAATCGCAGTTTTTGATCCTCTTTCACCTTTCCAACCAGATGCTTCTACTTCTATAAATTCTTCAAAACTCCCGAAAAGTTCTCCATCTTGTCTTGTTGATATTAAATTTACATTATTTTTTTCAAATAATTTATTCCTCGCCTTCGTTAAATTTCTTCTAAAATTCTTAGAAAATTTCTTTTGAATTTCGTCATAACTATTACATTGTAAATAATCACATTTCCCAGCATATTCGAACAGAAAAAAGAATCTTTTCCCATATCGAACCATAGATGAATCTTCAAGGACATGTGGTAGATAAATGAAATCCCACCGAATACCAAATTTATCTAAAGATTTTTTTAAAATATCAATGACTTCCTGAACATCTACTTCGTCTCTCATTATGAAATCAGAAAGATTTATGTGAGGATGATAGGGTATCTCAAGCACATCAAATTTAAAGCTTGAAATTCTTTTTTTACATATTCTTAGAGGAAATATTACTTGTAGTATTTTATTTTTATACAACAAAATAAAATATATTGAATTATCTTCCTTCCCAATTGATTCAAGATAACTTTTATACCATTGATATAAATGATAAAATCGCTTATTTCTCAAAGAATTTGTAACCTCTAACCATTCATCTTTTAATGAATATAACCCCTCTCTCCCGTGAACTATCTTAACTGAAAAGCCAATAGCAGGAAATTGTATGAACTCAGCCAACTTTGCAATAATTTTCTAAAATTTTATAAACAAATATTTAAGGTCTAAAATCCATTGGATTATGATATTTGATTTGCCTTTCTCCGCCAAATCTTTCATTTCTATTTTTAAGATTATCATAAATTGAGAATAGCTTAGCCTTTAATGTGCTATTATAGAGTAAAATTGATTTATGCCATCTTAATCTGTCTGTCCATTGACTTTCCCATTCATAAGGCTCACCTGCAAAATCAAATTCTTTAATTCCTTCATTGATAAGATCTTCAATCAATTTAGCTCTTAGTATTGTAGATGGACTTACTTCTCTAAAGTCTTCATCAAAACTTGTTTTAAGGTAATAATATCTCCCATGTTTTAATAAACCCATATTATATGCTATTGGTTTTTTATTCAAATATAAAAATGATAAATGCAACCATTTCCTTTCCGCTGTGTTATTACAAAGCTTTCTGTAAAATTCTTTCTGTCTTCCTATGGATGATATGTCAGTCCCATGTTTATGTTTCCAGCTTTTCCTCTCTATATAAAGTATCTGATCGAAAGCATCTACAATGTTTGTAAAGTCATCCAATTTCAAGAATTCTATAGAACCCATTTTTTTTATTTTTTTTTCCATACGTCTCAAATAATTTCGGAATTTATCAGATCTCTTTCTTAAATAATCTTCATATGTTTGTTCTAACGGTAGATAAAATGATGGCTCTCCTTTCCGAACTTTGTATTTAAATGAATTCTTTAAGCAAAACTCTAATAGATTTAAGAAGGGATGATCTTCAATCAATCTATTTATTCTAAAAATATCCCACTTTGGCCTTATAGCAAAAATGGCTCTTAAAAAAAGTTTTATTGAATTAACATCTATTTCTTTTATTATAAGATCACTGTGAGTATTATAATATTCAGATATAGGAAAAAGATTTAATATAGAGAGTCCGTATTTTCTACTTCGGGATAAAACTAATGGTATAATACCAATAATTTGATCCGAATTTTTAAAAATAATGATTAAAAAAACCTCATTCCTTATATGCGTTTCCAAAAGAGCTTCTGTCCATTCATATGATACAGAAGGTTCATATTTGTCCACATCAAATAATTGAAACCACTGTTTTTTAAAATTTGAGATATCTTTGCAACCATAAAAAATTTCGAATTGCATAATTCAATTTTTTAAATTCTATGAAATATAGAAAGTATTTTTAAAATTATTCTTCGAAGAATGTAGGGAAGGAAAGTTACAACCCATAGAAAATAGCTTGGATAGCCATAGGAAGAGCAATTTTTTAGATATTGACGCGCTCTCTTAGGCTCATTGCCTCTACCAATAAAAAGAATTGCCAATACCCTATTCAAAACAGCAAGTCTTTTGTTGACAAGAATTTTATTGCGGTTATAAAATTCCTTATCATTAAGCCCATTTTCTTCAGCAATCCTTAATAAATTAATTTGCTTTTGTATAGTTACTTTTAAACCATCCTTTGCTCTTGTATTAGAAATTTGCATATTATGATATCTGTATTTATATGTAGGTATGTCTATAAAAGCTACTTTATAATATTTACATATTCTTAAAACAAAATCGTATTCCTCAAATAACCAATAATTTTCATTCTGGAGACCAACTTTTTCTAAAATACTTTTCCTAAACATAATACTCGGAGTACAAACTAATAAGTGATTAAAATATTTATCAAAAATATAACCCATAAAAATTTTTCTCTGTGGATATAGATCGCACTCCAAGCCAGCTTCTTTTATAGTGATACTGTCTGAAAAGATATCATCATATTCTAATCTTTCCTTTTCATAAACCTTATGAAAATTCCTTAAATGAAATTCATCCCAATATCCATAATCATCAAATGCTGAAAATTCAGTGTAAACTAACGCAACATCTTGAAAATTATCAAGGAATTTGGACTGTAATTCTGTCTTATAGGGATAATAGAGATCATCTGAATCGAGGAAAGAAATATATTCCCCTTTCGCTATTCTCAGTCCAACATTACGTGCATGTGCTGGTCCCTTATGTTCTGTGTAGATATATCTTATTTTTTTATTATATTCTTTTAATTTCTCTTTTGTATTGTCTGTTGAGCCATCATCTACAACTACTATATCAATATTTTTTACAGTTTGCTGTAATACACTTTCTATTGCCTGACAAATATATTTTTCTCTATTGTATGTTGGGATAACAACGCTTATTTTCATTATAAAGTATCTTTAAGTTCAGTACTTGATAAACCTAGTTCCTCAGCAAAAATATTTAATAAATGTTTTTTTAATTTCCCTCTATTTTCTTCAAAATGTTTCGAATTCCACCAATTTCTATCAGGCTCTATTGAGCAATCTGGCGGCTTTTGTTCTTTCCATCGCTCGAGACATTTTTGTTTATATCGTTCAATAGAACCAAATGGTCTCGCTGGAACCCCCATAACAATTGTATTAGGAGGGACATCCGAAATAACTACTGAACCCGCACCCACTATCGAGTTAGGACCGATTTTTATATTTGGAAATAGAATTGCATTTTGGCCAATTACACAATTATCTTCAATTATTATGGGACCAAAGACTTGAATATCAGGATATTTATCTCTTGCTATCCACGCACCGCCATCGTGAGTTATAAATGTAACACCTTTAGCTATAGCTACATGATTACCTATCTTTATAAGATAAGGCTCTGTACCTAACTTCCTTGGAATAATATAGCAACCGTGTCCTATCTGAGCTCCTTGTTTTCTAAAATATTCTGCGATTGTATAATTATCATATTTCCGCAATTCTATTGATCTGGTTATTTTTTTGACAATATCTTTTATCAATAAAAAAATATTTAACATCCTAAAATTATTTCTTTGTAGTTTATCGTTTATTATTCGATAAAACTACACGATTTATTAATGGTAGAAAAGTCTGGTCAAGCTTAAGATATGCCTTATTTACAAGATGAAGGCCATCTGGTTGCGCATATTCATCTCTTAAATGTCGATCTTCGTCACTGATCCTTAATGCTTTTTCGAGGTCGAGTATTTCGATGTTTTCCTGGTATGCGTATTTTCTAATAAAATCATTAAATAACAATATAGAATTAAATCGACCGGGCCGTTTAGCATCGTGCTCTCTGGTAACAGGAACAACAGTTGCTAAGAGAGGAGTTATGTTATGAGTTCGTAATAAATTTACCCATTCTTTTATAAGTTTTTGACTTTTATCAATATCTCTCGGGAAATATGCTGCACATTCTTTAATGATTACCCCAGAGATGGGAATAGGTAGTTCTATTATATTCTTAATTTTATCGCTTTTATCAAAATCATATTTTGCACGAAATCCTAATACAATATCGGATTTCCAATTCTCTCTAAATGGCAGTTTCTCGAACTCCCAACCTTTTCCAACAGAAGCCCCGACCAAGATAAAATATTTCGAACCCTTTTCTCTCGGTGATATATTTATTCGCAAAGGTTTATATTTAAATTTGCCCCTTAAATCTGTCCTTTTTATTTCGAGCTTGTAAATTTTATTATTCTTGAGGCCTCGAAAAATACAAAATCCTTTGTTGTCAAAAAACATCTTTTTAGTTTCACCATCATCCGAATATAATATTAGTTTGAGTTTCTTTGCTAACCCCTTATCAGCACTTATAACTGCAATTGCCTCATCTAAAGGAACAATCTCTTGAGATGGTATTTCTTTACGTATATCCAATCCACACCATAGAAAAGACATGGCAATTAATGTAATAATTGATAAACTAAAAATTTTAAAGAACATAATGACACGCTATTATAGTTAAACTATTTCAAGGCGGGTGATAGACTCTCTTCTTTCAAAAATCTTTCTAAAGCCTTCTGAATTATGCAATCGGAATATTGTGCCCAGCAG
>FWPV01017241.1_pt1 | contig 10035 bp, 7 predicted proteins | sample 2228371 | NCBI WGS metagenome assembly FWPV01 (sample SAMEA103939776, study PRJEB20133) | metagenome
ATAACTTCTCATTTTCAGCTTCTTTTTGTGGATAATTTTATTAAAAGAAAAAAATGGGGTATGTCCATTTCCTCCTCCATATTGACTAGGTGCTCTGTCAATGACAAGTTTTAAATTAATCGGCCTGGACTCTTTTCCGTCGCCAGCGATCATCTTCAACTTAACCTGCCTGTTGGGTTTAAATACCATTCCGGGAGAAAATGTGAATACTCCGGTAGTTGATGAAATATACTTACCGGGTTCACCCACCACAGGGTCTTGATAAATTACATACCTGCCGGCTCCATGGCCATTCCAGTTACCGTCAATAACAAGAGCAGCTACATCAGTTCTATTTTCGGTATAATGCAATGCCTGGTCACGCAGATCAAGATAAATTCCGGAATAGTTGCGTACACCATTAGTCTGAATAATATACGGCAGTCCATCGTTAACCTTTTTTTCCAAAAAGAAGATACGAGATGTACGTTCTTGCATATTATACATTAATTTGCGTTCGTAATAACCTGAAGCTGAAACAACGGCCGTATGAAGTCCATAATTCTCATTATAAAAGACCTGACCGTTTTCATCAGTTACATACTTTTTCCCGTCGATTGTCACTGTTGCACCGGCAATCGGTAAAAATTCACCGCTTTGAGATGAACCGTCAGCTACGATAATTGAGTGTGCAATTTTCTTAAGACGCCATTCTTTAAGTAAGTGCAATTCTTTCACATCAATACTACTTACCCTAATCGCATAAGAAAACATGTCATCCATTGCCTTGGCAAAATTGCCGACCTTCACGCCGTTAATAGTTCTACCCCAGTGATTGTAATTGTGTTCCCAAGTCAAACCCGACGCAATAACACGTCCCTTTCCAAGAGGATATTCTATCAACGTAGGTTTATTGGTTCTTGTCTCCCTAAGGATTACAGTTGTCCCGGGAGGCAATGACTCTTCATTAAACGATATATGACTACAGTAATAGGAAGCAAGGTCAGAATCCGTCAATGAATCGTTATTTGTCAATGCCCCGGTAACAATCGGATGCGTGGGATTAGCAATATAGTTATAACATTCATAATGATAAGACTTGGTAACATCGCCTGGAATGGCTTCGTTTAATTGACCATTTGCCCAACCGGCATCACATGCACCAAAGACAATAACTCCACCAATACTTGCAAATATTTCTAAATACTCTTTAAATTCTGCATAGTTTTCATAGGTTGCAAAAGGTTGGTCATTTGCAAAAACAATAACACCGTACTGTGATAAATCTTCATTCAGGAAACCGGCTGTTGTGACTTTTTTGTATTCAGTCAGGCCGCTTAAAACAATTTGATTAGCGGTGCTATCCCAAGGATTTTTATCTTCTATGAGAAGAACTTTTTTTTGGGTATCTATTGCGTTTGCTTTTGCCATACCCATCATTCTGCGCTGCGGTACATCAAGAAATGTATTGTCACCAACATAACCGCTCGGTGCCGAATCACTACTATAAGCTGAAGAATCATCAAGCCCTTCCGATTTCTTTTCCGGCTCCATATCATTCGATTGTGTAAATACCTCAACCGGTATTGAACCTTCTTGCTGACCAGAAATCTCGTCAGTCACAGCAGCAAATCCATTCAGTGGAACTCCAAGCAAAAGCATCATAACTGCCAGGCACAAGGAGATCCCTTTAGTCATTTTTGATTTAAGCATAAATAATACCCCCCTAGTACTTTGAAAAAAGTTTAAATTTATTAAATAATAAAAAAAAATTATTATTTTCCTAATTATTCTACTTGTTATTTTGTCCGGGTGTAATCGAAGGAAACTCTTTCTTAATCAATTCAATGATTTCATCACAAGCAGAATCACACATATTGGCAAAGGAACTGCCATCAGTAAAATCAATCCGGATAAAGTGTTTGGAACGTGTGGGTACAAATTCTTTATATATATTGGATATCTCGGATACTTTACGTATTACAGAACCGTTAGAAGAGATAAAAACCAACCAGGTTTTTGTAACGAACAGACTAATGCGATAAACGTCATCATGATAATTAATTCTCAGTTGATTTTGAATTTCATAATCAATAGTATTAATAAATTCATCTGCATATCCCAAATTTTCTAATGATTTAAAAACTCGCGAATCTCTAAAAGAACCCTTTATATTTGGAGAATTAATAACAAGTACCCCTAAAAACACCAAAAAAATGGTTATACAAGAAATAACCACTATTGAAAACATATCGCTTTCTTTAATCTTTTCAAGTAAAGCAAAAACAGCTATACAAATAGCACAAGCAAACAGTATTATAACAAATTTTTTTCTTTTTGAAACAGCATATAGATATGCCTGATCAATTTGATTCATTTAGTCACTCCCCATCAAAAAAACACATTTTTGCAATGATCTGCCCCTAATTAATTATACAAGGCAACTATCTTCTCTCTAAATCATCTGTTAATTAATACAATATTTGTTAATTTATACAATATCATGAACTTTCTTTTATTTATATAACTTAACCCTCATCATTAGTTATATTTTACACCTGTATTGATTGTACTTTATTTAAATTATAATGTCAATACATTTGGTGAATTATGGTTTAATTAAATAGATACATAAGATTCATATTCAATAATTTAAATTCTTATCGATTTTGGCGTAATTCCTCCAAAAGATTTTCAAAATAATCCGGCAAAGGCGACTCAAACTCCATGTATTCTCCTCGGGTAGGATGTATAAAGCCAAGCTTTTTAGCATGAAGAGCCTGTCCGTTAATGCCGTACCGGTCGTTTTTTCTTCCGTAAACCGTATCGCCGATAATAGGATAACCTATATAGGACATGTGAACCCGTATCTGATGCGTTCTCCCCGTCTCTAAATTAACCTCAATATAAGTGGCATCCTTGAATCTTTCAAGCACTCGAAAATGAGTTACCGCCCGCTTACCGTTTTTTATGTTAACGGCCATCTTTTTTCTGTCGGTGGGATGCCTTCCGATGGGGGCGTCTATTTTGCCTTGATTCTCAGCAATAACACCATAGACCAGGGCGGCATAAACCCTTTCAATGTCATGAACCTTGAGTTTCTCCGACAGTTTTTCATGGGCAATGTTGTTTTTTGCTACCACCAATACTCCCGAGGTGTCCCGGTCAATTCTATGGACAATACCGGGCCTTATGACGCCGTTTATATCCGAAAGGTTATCACCGCAATAACCGAGAAGAGCGTTTACCAAAGTACCCGAATAATTGCCGGCAGCCGGATGAACCACCATACCCCTTGGCTTGTCAACCACCACTATATCCTCATCCTCATATAATATGGGTACCTCTATATCTTCCGCACAAACGTCCAGGGGCTTGGGATCGGGGATCCTTAGAAGTACCTCATCTTTTGATTTTAACTTATAATTTGATTTTACTTGCTCTCCGTTTACCAAAAGCATGCCGTCGTCTATCAGCTTTTTTATATAAGACCGGGAATATTCCTCAAGTCTTTCCGAAAGCCATAAATCAACTCTTGTTCCTTTATCTTCACATACAAATTTTAATTCCTTCATAGCTTTATTACTTCTCCATAACACTTTCCATATCTATTCTTCTAAATTGGGCATCGTCCGATTACTTTTTTCAAAATCTTAATTTTCTCCCTGCTCCATTGCTTTTTCTTCCACCGGCTTTTTAGAATTCGTTTCCTCTTTATCCTTATGTATAAACAGCAAATAATAAGCCATCATTATTGTTCCCACTAAAACAAAAGAATCCGCAACATTAAATGCCGGAAAATGATAACTGCCGAATTGGAAATCGAGAAAATCCACAACGCCGCCGGACCTAAAGATCCTGTCAATAAGGTTACCCCATGCTCCCCCAATAACCATGCTGAGGGAAACCCTTAAAAGCTTGTCGTTGTATTTATACATAAAGTATGACATCAACAGCACCATCAAAGACGTGGCCGGTACCAGTACAAACTTGCCGTTTTGCATTATTCCCCATGCCGCACCTGTGTTTCTCCAATGAACAATATGAAAAAAATTATCTATTATTGTGGTACTGTCACCCAATTCAAAATTACTGGTCACAATAAACTTGGTTATTTGATCTGCTGCTATAATTAAAACTATTATTATTACCCACACCATATCAACTTTACCTTTCTTTTTAAATTTATAAATAATATTATAGTATCGGGCCTTTTTTATCAAGGCCTTCATTTAAAACTATTCCACATCAGGTATATACCATTTTGCAAAATTATCATACTTGCTCCATATACAAGGGTTAAACTCTCCCCTGATTCTTTTGTTGTATATAGCCGCATCGTAAAAGAAATATAATCCGAGATACGGCATATCCTCGTATATTGCTTCTTTCATGTTAATAAAATATGCTTTCTTCATTGATGAGTCTGTTTCCCGTAAAATCATAGACAAATAACTATCTACAATCTCATTTTCGTAGCCGGCAATATTAATACCCGTTCCGATTTCAGCCGATGAGTACAAAAAGGATATGTCCGGTATTGACGGCACATTACATCCAATAAAAGCCATATCAAACTTACCGGATTTTACTTTATTTAGTTCATCTTCCCATGTTACCTCTTTGATATTCAGAGCAATTCCCACTTCCTGAAGCTGGCCTTGTATTTCCTTTGCCACCTCGAGTCTACGTTCGTTATCGGTATTCACCAATAACTCCAGAGTAAGAGAAGTATTAACACCGTTTATCCTCTTGTATAAAACACCGTTTCTCTCCGTCCACCCACTGTCATTAAGTATTTGCTTTGCTTTTTCAACATCCCTTTCATAGGAAACAATGTTTGTATCATACAACCATGTATCCGGAATTACAGGCAAGTCCGACACCACTGCCTCACCGGGCATAACATCATTTACAAGCTTGCTCCGGTCAACAGCATAGGCTATCGCTTTTCTTACTTCTTTTTCCTTGAGAATTTTGTTGGACAGGTTAAAGGCAATAAATTCAAACCTGTTGCTCACATATTTCTTAAGAGTTATATCCGATCTTCCGCTGTAACCGATCCAATTCTTTGTATCGGCTATGATCATGTCAACTTCCCTGGACTGAAAGGCATTGGTTACAGAACTGTCCTTTCCGTATATTTTTATATTAATCTCCGTGATATACGGCAAGGTAAGCCCGCTCTCATCTGTATCGGAATTTTTCCACCAGCTCTCATTGTCCTCAAGTCTTATAAACTCGTTCTCTCTATACTCTACAAATTTATACGGCCCTGTCCCGATAGGTCTGTCATTTTTTGGCGTATTCATAATGTCTTCCCCCAAGTAATAATGTTTTGGAATTATGGGAAAAGTCATAAGCTCGGGAGTAAAGGAATTGGGACCGTCCATTTCAACCCTGAAGGTTTTTGAGTCAACAGCCGAAAAGCTTACAACATTTTTAAAGCTGGAGGCATAGGGGCTTTTGGAACCGGCATTCACTATGGTACTTGCCGTAAATTCCACATCCTCCGCCGATAAACGAATGTTATCATGCCAGTAAACATTGTCCCTTAAATAAAAAGTCCACACCTTTCCGCCTTCAGATGGCTCCCATCTCTCTGCCAACACCGGTACGGGTTTTTGCTTATCATTGAGCTTAACAAGACTTTCATATATAAAGCAAGAATAATCCTTGACAAAGGCATTAGCCGTCAATATCGGATTCAGAGTATCGGGAGCGGTGGAAAACAGGTTCAATACACCGCTTTTTACAGGCCCGGTATCCAATATATCATCTATATCATTATTTAAAAAACTGTAATCGTTACCTGAATTTTCACCCAAAAGACTGTTTAAATCCACATTGCAGCCTGTTATTAGCACATTTATGAATATAAATACAACAAGCAATAACGTCCTCTTTTTCAAAACGTATCTCTCCCTGATTTATATTTTTATCAATACACCGGTACTGATAAAACTTTTTCCTTTGTATAATATCAACTGCCAGTAATGATCCCTCATTTTCAATCATTGTCAAACTTCTCTTTTTTCAATAATCGATAAACTTGTCTTTTTTCAATCATATAATCAATTAATCATCATAATACCCGCAAGAGTCCCGGTTTTGCCATTGTCGCCCCGGTGTGAAAAAAACATGTCTTTGTTGCATTTGGTACATATACCGCTTAAAACAATATTATCATCCGCAAGCCCTTCATTTAAAAGACTGTTTTTAATTACCGCAGGAAGATCAAAATACCATTTCCCGTCTTTTTTTTCACAGTATTTAGTGCTCCACTCAATGTTTGCTTCAAATTCCCTATATACCTCATCCCCCACCTCAAAACAGCACCTGCCGATTGAGGGACCTATCGCTGCCAAGATATCCTTCGGTTCGCAAAAAAAAGCATCTTTCATTTTCCTTACAGCCTCTTTTGCTATTTCCTTCACCGTACCGCGCCAGCCGGAATGAGCAATTGAAATTACGGTTTTTACCGGATCAAACAGAAAAACAGGTACACAGTCGGCATAAAAGGTAACCAGTGCCACTTTTCTTCTGTTTGTAGCAAGTCCGTCAAATCCAATTATATCGCTCTGCCTTATAATGCCCTTGCCTCTGTCCTCCTCGGTTACCACCCGAATTTTGCTATCATGCACCTGATTTGAAAGAACCATGTTCTCAATTTCAATTTCCAGCGCCTTAGCCACCCTTCTGTAGTTTTCTTCCACATTTTCTCTTTCATCCTTTTTATTAAAGGCCATGTTTAACGACTCATAGGGTTTTTGGCTTACCCCTCCGTGCCTGGTGGTAAAACAGTGGGTAATAACATCCTTATATTTTAACAAGTTATTAAACTGGATCAATTCTATGCCGTTAATTGATACATGGGTTACATCTTTGCTTTTATCAAATCTGTTATCCAATGCCGTAATCCTCCGTTCGCAAAATCATGCTTTGTAAAGCGCAGTGTTAAAACTATTTCCGGATATTATTTTGTTTATTATATATGAATAATATCATACATTATTACTCTTCACAACAGTCATATAACAGCAATTAAATCAAATGCATTTATATATTTATTATACATTCTTTTCGTATAGAAGCCACAAATGAAAAAAAGGCCTTAAAAACCGAGAAACAATATGTTCCAAGGTTTTTAAAGCCTATTCTAGCCAAGCAATTTAAAAGTACTGCTTACTCATCATTATTCCTCTTTCTTTCCATACAATACCGATGCAAACATCGATAAGCTGGCAGGTTTATTATACTCCATATATACCTCGCTGAAACAATCCATTATTTCATCCTGAGTCGGAGCCCAGTTTAATATTTTAATGCTGTATTGTTCATCAGGGTCACTGAAGGACTCAATAAGCTTTTCCTTTAATTCTTCAGGACTGCTGGCATATAAATCATTGACATAATAATAATCATACTCATATGAATCTGCAACATAATTTACCAGATGGCTGTCAATTTCAAACTCGCTGTTCAATGCGTATTCCAGTGCTATTGAATTATCTGTAGCATTAAACACCGGATAATCTATTCCTATGTCATTATTGGTCACGTCAACATGGGCCCATTTCTCACCTATCTTTACCATATTCCATGCATGAGGAACGGTCTGAAGATCTCCGGTAGCAACAACACAAGGAACACCGGCTTCATCACACAGCAGCTTGAAGGCTTCCGCATAGCTCTGACATACTCCCAGACCGTTAATCAGTATTCCGTATGCATTAAAGGAATCGGGATAAATCTCAGCTATTTCATTAAGGGATTTTCCTTCATAGTATGCGTCCAATATTTCATGATGGTATTCTCCGTTATCAACCAACCAATCGTGCAAAGCCAACTCCTTTTCATATAACGACATGCCGGGCTTAATAACCTGTTTCACAACACTTTTAACCTTTTCCTTTATTTCTTTCTGTTTTTTCTCAACCACTTCCGCAGTGGATTTATACTCAACCAATACGGATTTTGTCCTATAATCATATCCAAAACGGCTCTCATCGAGAATTAACGGGTTTTGTACTATAACCTTTAAAATAACATCCTCAAGATATGTGGAATCCTCAGCCTCCGGGTAATTTCCCACATATATTGATTTTTTTCTCTCCATCAAACCTTCAACCAAAACCTGCTCAAAGGGCTTCCGGTTTTTTGTAGTTGTTTCGGCTACTTCAACGACATTATCATTGCTTTGAATGCCAGAGCTAACCTCATCGGCGTCGGGAACGGATTTAATACCTATAATATCCTTCAAATCCTCCGCTCCGCCTATAATTGTATTTTCAGAGGATTTTGAATCATCCAAAAACATTGCTATTTCGTCAGAGGTCGGAGGACCATCATAAAAAGTAGCCTTCAGTTTGAAGTTAGTTCCTAAAACCTTACCTTCATAGGTTGGGAAATATTCGTCGCTATCCTTTGAAAAATCCCATACTACTTTATGGTTTGAAGTTTTATAACTTCCAAATCTTCCGGGAACATCGCTGGGAATATACTCAAGATAATCGACACTCACGGATTTGGGAAGTGAAAAGATATTCTCATAATCAAAATCCTCTCCGACATAGTAATAACTGGAGGCTGTCAATTTACTCGGTGCTATTGAAATATAGTCCTCTCCTTCTATTATATTGCTAAGTCTGGATTCCTTCCCGCCAACTACTGACGTAACTGCATAGCTATATACATCCGACAAATAAGAGTTCATAACAACATCAGCATATTCTTCCGCAGTCATTGACATACTGTTCTCTGTTGTTTCTTTTAAAAGCTCCATCTCATATCTGCTGCCTCTGTAAATCTTATATTTTTGCGCACCCTCTATTTTATTCCAAGTAAGAATTATATTCCCGTTATTGTCCTTTTTAACCTTCACAGTAGGTATCGGAATGTCGGAACCCACTGTAAACATTAGTCTCATTGGTTTGCTCAACTTAGTTACTTCCGTAGCATTTAAGTCATGATAAATAACTATGTAATATTTTTGCAATCCACCCCATGACAGGCCTTTGACATCAACACCTTTTCTTGAGTACATTCCCCATGAAGAGTCATCAGGCTTTATTGTAATAATGTTTGATTCTTCATCGTAATCAACTCTTGCTATCAACTCCGTAGTACAATCCCTATCGGAAAACACCTTAAACATATTTTTAATGCCAAAAGACGCAAAAGGAGCATCTGAAAGCTTTAACTTAAATTTAAATACCTGATCCTCGGATACATTATAAATGGGCTCAAGATCCTGAAAATAAGAAATATTTTCTTCATAGGTACTACCATCATGTATATATTCCCCGTCCTTTTTCGGACCTTTGCCGGTGCTGGTCATGGTTATTGTGCTTGTATTTCCGTCCCATTGCACATCCACTCCCACCGCATCACACAATGCCCTAAGAGGTAAATATGTTCTGTTGTTAACCAAAATGGGATAAACAATGTACCGTCTGCTTCTCTCGGATTGAATGGGTTCCCATACAAAACCATTTTTAAATCAGTATCTTTATATGCCTTACCGGTTCGAAGACTTCTGTCTTTTGAACCTTTCGGAGTTACCTTTTGAGGTGGTACCCACTCACCTCCTCCGATGGAAACCGTTTTGGTGGAAGCATCCCAGTCAACGAATAATTTCAGAGCATCGCACAATGCCCTTACCGGAAGATATGTACGGCCATTGTAAATTACAGGTATAAGATACGAACCGTCTGTTTCTAAAGGAATAAACTCTTCCCCATCCAAAATCATTGTTATTGCTCCGTTAAAGTGTACGGTTATTTCTTCCTGTCTGGCATAGACCACCGGGTTAATAAAACTTAAAACCAGAGCTATAACCAATACAACAGCTAATAAATTTTTTCTTTTCACTGTGCTCACTCCTTAAGTTTTTATAATATTATTTGACTTGTGCAGTAAAATGTAAAACTTTATGCAGCGACCCCTAATTTGGCAACTACATCATCAAGACTTACCCCTTTTTCTGCACAAGAGTATGCAAACTTGGCAATACAGACCATATATTGTTTGCGGAAATACCCTATGGTATCTCCA
>FWPV01011881.1_pt1 | contig 10034 bp, 12 predicted proteins | sample 2228371 | NCBI WGS metagenome assembly FWPV01 (sample SAMEA103939776, study PRJEB20133) | metagenome
TGGGCATCCCTGTGCTGGATGGATTGGGCGCAGTGGGCGCAGATTATCACTCGGAGCGCGAGTGGATATACACCGCCAGCCTGGCCGAACGAGCCGCGCTGGCAGCCGCGCTGATACGTCACTGGTAAACAACAACACAACCCCAGACGTTTTCGAAAGTTTAACTTCGCAAACGCGTTGATATTCTTTGGAGGAGACCTTATGCAAACACCAATCAAACGCCCACAGGGCATGGCCGCTTTCATTGTCGTCTGGATTGGACAACTGATCTCGGTGCTGGCGTCCAGCATGAGCCATTTTGCGCTCACGCTGTGGATGTACGAAAAAACCCAAAGCGCCACCGCCATGGGGCTGATGCAGGTCTTTTTCATCACGCCGTTCCTCATCATGTCCATCCCGGCCGGGGTCATGGTGGACCGCTACAACCGCAAATTGATGATGATGGTCAGCGACCTGGCGGCCATTTTGGCCACCGGGCTGGTTTTTGTGTTGTACTGGCTGGGCATGCTGGAGTTCTGGCACCTGTACATTGCGGCCGCGCTGAACGGGCTGGGCAATACGTTTCAGTGGCCGGCCTACTCGGCGGCCATCAGCACGATGGTGCCTAAAGAACAGTTGGGACGCGCCAATGGGCTGATGTCGCTCATGGATGCGGGGCCGGGCGTGTTTGCGCCCATTCTGGCTGGGGCGTTGTACCCGTTGATTGGTCTGGCCGGGTTGTTGACGATTGACATCGCCACCTTTTTCTTTGCCATTGGCGCGCTGCTGGTGGCGCACATTCCCCAACCGCCGCGCACTGCCGAGGGCGCGCAGGCCAGCGGCAACCTGTTGAAAGAAGCCTGGTCTGGCTTTCAATACATTTTTGCGCGCCCCAGCCTGCTGGGGCTGCAAATGGTGTTCTTTTTTGGCAACCTGTTTAGCGGCATGGCGTTCACCATCTTTGCGCCCATGATTCTGTCCCGCACCGGGCAAGACAGCCTCATTTACGGCTCGGTGCAGACCATTGGCGCGGCAGGCGGCATTTTGGGCGGTGTGCTGATGAGCATTTGGGCCGGGCTAAAGCGCCGCCAGTTTGGGGTTATCTTTGGCTGGGCGCTGGAGGGCGTTTTCTCCATCATGCTGTTTGGCATTGGGCGCGGGCTGCCGGTGTGGGGCGCGGCAATGGCCCTGGGGGGCATTCTGGGGGCGCTCATCAACACCTCCAACCAGGCCTTCTGGCAGGCTAAAGTTGCGCCCGACCTGCAAGGGCGCGTCTTTTCGGCGCGCCGCCTGATTGCCTGGTTTACCCAGCCCATTGCGCCCATCATTGCTGGCACGCTGGCCGACTTTGTGCTGGAACCCGCCATGCGCACCGAGAGCGCGCTTGCAGCAGCGTTTGGCTGGCTGGTAGGGACGGGGCCGGGCGCGGGCATGGCCTTGCTGGCCGTCTTGTGCGGCGCGCTGATTACGCTGGTGGGCGTCATTGCCTACTTCATCCCGGCCATCCGCAACGCCGACCGCCTGCTGCCCGACCACGACCAGATCGCGCGCGCCGAGGCAGCCGCGAACTGACATATAATTCCGCTCATGCGCGTTGCTGCTTACGCCGCCAACCTGCTCAAACTGGCCCGGCAAGACCGGCATCTGCACCCGGCAGTCGTCATCTATTACGTCACTGGGCAGTGCAACCTCAATTGCGCCTACTGCGAAGATTTCGGTTCACGCCGCAACCCCGCCAGCGACAAACCCCTGCCGCTCGAACAGGCCAGACACATCCTGCGCGTTATCCGCACCGGCTGCGATGCGCTCTGGCTGACCGGCGGCGAACCGCTCACCCACCCCGCCATTGACGACCTGCTGCGCTGCGCCAAACGCGAACTGCACTTCCGTGAAGTAACCCTCATCACCAACGGCGTGCTGCTCGCCCAGCACGAACCCGCCCTCAGCGCCATAGACCGCCTGGTCATCTCGCTCGATTCCACCGACCCGGCAGCCTGGTCGCAGACCATTGGCGCAGCCCCATCGGTAGCCCAGAGCATCCTGCACAACATCGCAGCCTGCGCCGCCCGCCAGCGCGCGTTTGGCGTTCAGATGGTCATCAACTGCGTGCTCTCGCCCGAAACCCTGCCCGACGCGCAAGCCGTGCTGGACTTTTGCACCCGGCATGGGCTGTTAATTTCGTTCTCCCCGCAGGCCGTCAACAACTGGCCGCGCTACGAATTGACCGTATCCCACGATTACACGCAATTCATTGATAACCTGCTGCGCCTAAAAAAGCAAGGCGCGCCCATTTTGGGCAGCACCGATTACCTGTGCACCCTGGCAGATTTCCAACCTTACGACTGCTACCCCACCCTCGCGCCGCGCATTTACCCCAACGGCGACCTGGCCTACCCCTGCCGCCCGCTCGAAAAAGCAGATAACGGCCAGGGCGGCCGCCCCGTCAACCTGCTCAACGTCCAATCGTGGGATGAGGCCTGGGCCGCCGCCTGCGCCGCCTACGGCCCGCCGCCGCGCACCTGCCACAGTTGCTTTCAACAGTGCTACGTCGAACCCTCGCTCATGCAATCCCGCCCGCTTAGCCTGCTGTGGGAGATGCTCCGCTACCCCGCCAGCCGCAAAGGAAACCTGACCACCTATGCCCCCGGATAACCCCCATGTCCTCATCATCGGCGGCGGGGTGGCCGGGCTAACAGCCGCCCTGCACCTGGCCGAGCGCGGACTGCAGCCGCTGGTGCTCGAAGCCGACCCCCAGCACATCGGCGGGCGGCTGGCAGGCAAAGGCGAGATCACCGTCAACGGACACATCTTGCCGCTCGAACACGGCGTGCACGGCATCTGGTCGCCATACCGCAACCTGCAGGCCATGCTGGCGCGCCACAACCTGCGCCCGGTCTTTGTGCCCGCCCAGGAAGAACTGTGGATCTACCGCGACATTGGCGGCGTGCGCAGCGCCCCGGTGGGCAGCGCCATACGCCACAGCCTGTTCCCCGCCCCCCTGCACTACCTGCAACTCTTCCTGCGCCCGCGCTTCCTGCTGACCATAGACATCCGCGACTGGCTGCGGCTGTTGCACGTCTGGTCGGTGCTCATCATGGCCGTGGGCGTAGATCCGTTTGCCGAAGACCAGCCGCTCGAAGGGCTGATGCTCGGCGACAGCATCCGCAAGTGGTCGCCCGCGCTGCGCGCGTTCTTCATCGGGCTGGCGCGCAACGGGCTTTCGACCCACGCCGACGAAATTCCCCTGGCCGGGTTTCTGGCCTTCCTGCGCTTTTACACCCTGCTGCGGCGCGATGCCTGGGCCTTCTCTTACCTGCCCCATGGCGGCGGCGCCGACGTGTGCGACCCGCTGGCAGCCAGGGTAAAGGCCCTGGGCGGCAAGATACGGCTGGGGGTGCGGGTGAACCGGTTGGAGAAAGATGGGGACGCCTGGGCGGCCCGGGCGGAAGTGGACGGCCAGAGCGTCCGATTCCGCGCCAATCACCTCATCCTCGCCGTTGACTCCCCGGCCGCGGAATCCCTTATCAAAAGCAGTTTCCCCGCCGAATCGGCCCATCTCACCTTCCCGCGCGGGTTGGCCAACGCCGTCATCCGCCTGTGGTTTAGCCGCAAGCCCAAACCCGGCCCAGAGGGGGGCATTTTCACCGGCGATTTTATTTTGCACAATTTTTTCTGGCTGGAGCGCATGTACGCCCCCTACCGCCAGTGGAGCAAGGCAACCGGCGGCGCGTGCATCGAGGCGCACATTTACGGCCCGCCAGAGGTGCTGGCCCAGCCCGATGCCTTGCTGCTGACCAACGCAATTATGGATGTGTACACCGCCTACCCCGAACTGCGCGGATATCTGATTGCCCAACACCTGCAGCGTAACCCGGCCACACACACCCTGCCCTCACTGGGGCCGCGCGGCACGCACCTGGGGGTCGGAACACCCTGGCGCGGGCTGTTTTGCGCCGGGGACTGGGTGCGCGACCCGCTGCCGGCCTTCTTTTTAGAGCGGGCCTGCGCCACCGGAATCAAGGCGGCCAACGCCGTGCTGGAATCGCGCGGCATGACGCCCTGGCCGCTGCTGCCCTACTTGCCTCCCGAACCCCTTGCCGCCTGGATAGAGCACCTGATGCAGCGCGGACGCGGGCGCATTCGGGCGCGCAAGGCAAAGCAGAAATGATGCCGCGCGCGGGCGGCTGTGTGCTATAGTTATTTGAAAAAAGGAGGCATAATGAGCACCACGCTTTTGATTATTCTGTTTGTTTTGTTCGTGCTGGCGCTGCTGGTAATGGGCGTGATTGTGTACTTTAGCGCCCGCCAGGCTGACGTAAGCGCTGCCCACGCCGATAAACCCGACTGGCTGCGCGCCGCTGCCGACGCTGCCGCTGCGCCATCTCCCCTGCCGGATGGCAGCCCAGAGCGGATCGCCTCTCCGGCGTCGGAAGCTATCGAAGAATTGTTGCAAGAAGCGCTGGCCGCCCACCCGGAACTTTCGGGCTACAAAATTGACCTGGGCACTGCGCCGCACGGCGGGCTGGAAATTTGGGTGAACGGCGAGAAGTATGACAGCATCGAAGCCCTCAAAGAGGAGTCCCTCAAGCAGTTGTTCCGTGAGGTGGTAGCAAAATTCAATCAGAAGGCGGGTTAAGCGCGCCTGTCAGCAAACATCCTCACCCCAGCAGCAGGGTGAGGATGTTTTTCAGAAGGCATTTTTCTGGCGCGGGGTTGCGCCCCAAAAAGCGCGCGCACAGCCTGCCTGGCGCTATTCACCCTTTTCTGCAAAAAAGCGGTAAATGAACACCACCCCGGCAAAGACCAGCGCGGCTGGAACGATGTAAAACACAATGCCCGAAAGGGTATCGCTGCCCAGGAATGCCCCCAGCAAAACCAAAATGAGGCCGGGAATGAAGGCCCAACTCATGCGCCCGGCCGGGGTGGGCAAAATGCCCACCAGCAAAAAGGTCAGCCCCAGCCCAAGAAACAGAAGCGGGCCCGAATCCACGCCGCTGCTATCGAGCCCAGAGATAACCGCCAGGGTCACCAGCACGCCGCCAGGGATGAGCGCCCACCAGCGGTCGCGCCCGGTGAGATAGACAAAAAAGAAACTGAGCCCCAGCGCGCCGAGCAACATCATCCCGCTCAGGTTGTCCAGCGATTCGGGCAAAAAGTTTTGCAGCCCCAGACCAAGCAAGACCATGGCGGGAATAACCGCCCACCAGCGCGCGGCGAAATTGCCCGCCATAAAGTACAACAACATGCCCCCGCCCACCACAAACAACGCGCCCCAAAACATATCCGTTGCGCGCGGGATAATTTGCAGGTTTTCCAGCAGCATCAGCACGCCCAGGGCTACCAGCAGCGCGCCCGCCAGCACATTGAAATTGATTCGCTTCATCGCATCCTCCTTAAGTCACTGTAATCGAACTGGCCCCGCCCTCAATGCGGATCTCGGCCCGGTTGGCGGCGGTGGCGTAATCGGGCGACTGGTAATAGCCGCCCGCCTGGCGTGGGAAGCGGCTCTCGTCAATCTCAAGCGCGCTCAGGCCTCCCTCTACGCTCACGCGCGCGGCCACGCCCTGCGGCACCATGACGTGATAGGAAGCCGCCCCGCCCTCAATTTCTACCACTGTCAGGCCGGCATTGGCGGGTAGTTTCAGGCGGGTGCTGCTTGCGCCGGTCTCCAACTTGAACAGTTTGACCTGCAAATCGGTCAGGTCAAAGTCCATGCTGGCCGCCCCGGCGTTCACCTCCAGGCTGAGGGGGATGCGCTCGGTCAGGCGGAATTGCCAGACGCCGCCCTCTGGCCCCAAAAACGGCAGGGCGCTGGGGCCGGCGTCCACTTTTACTTTCAGTGTGCCATCCACCAGGCGCGACTTGTAATCCATAGCCGCACCGGCTGTTGCCTCCAGGCATGCGCCTTCGGGCGCGCCGCCAGTAACGACCACCTGCCCCGCGCCGTGGTCAATTTCAATCTGGGCTTCGGCGGCGTTCTGCAGGGCAATGGTAAACGTCTCGGCGCTGCCGCGCCCCGGGCCGGGGAACAACCCGCTCATCAGCAGCCACAGGCCAAACAGGATGATGGCCAGCGGCCAAACCAGCGGCATCACGTCCGCAATTACGCCCAGGCCTTTCAGAAAGAACAGCCCGGCAAAAAGGATCAGCGCCAGGCCAAAAAATAACGAGCCGCGTTTCATGGTTTACTCCTCGCTCCGGTTACGACGCGAACCGACCAGCCCGCGCCCGATGATGAACAAGCCCAACAGGGTTAGAATGACACCCACGCCATAATCGCCCAGCACGTCCAGCCCGCCAAAGGCCGCGCCAAAGATGAGAAACATGACCGCGCTGACCACAATCAGGTTCACGCCGCTGGCAACCGCACGGCGGCCATCCCCCAGCAGCCCGGCCAAAATAGACCCCACCCCCACAAAACCAGGGATGAGCGTCCACATGTACGACCAGGAGCCAAAATCATCGGTAAGCGTCTGGTAATACAAAATGCTGCCAATGCCGGCCACAATGGATGCCGGTACGGCCAGCCCCGGCGCGCCTATCAGCAGCCCCAAAAGCAGGATGCCGCCGCCAATGGCAATGATGTTGACCGGGAAAGTGGTCAGCGGCGCTATCCATGCACTCAAGGCGGGTACCTGGCGCTCGGCCACAAAAAAGATACCCAACAGCACCAGCACTATGCCCAGGGCAAGTTGCGTTCGGTTACGTTTGTTCATTGCATTCTCCTTATGATATTCAGTGTATAACAAGCGCTTGTTTTTTGCAAGCGAAGATAAAACCAGGTTTTGAATTATCAAATTTATTATACGATAAAACTCAATAAATGCGTATTTTTATTTATTATTTTTACTTTCACCTTGATTTTATAAAACACCCGTTCAAACTTCTCGAGTCCCGCGCGCCGCAGCCTGCCGCGCAACACCCGCCACCCGACTCCGGGTGCGCACAATCCTATCTACGCTGGGGCCCTGGCCGGGTTGCAAAAAGCGGGCTGCGCCCGCTGGGGCAGCCCGCTTGCAAAAAGAGCGTAAACCGCAAGGTGCAGTTACGTCAGCACCGCTCTGGCCAGCGCCTCCAGCCCGGCCAGGTCGTCCAGGTCAAGCCATTGCAGCATGATGCGTTGCAGCCCGGCCTCGGCCAGGGCGGCCAGCTGATCGCGCACTGCGCTGCCCGTCCCCACCACCACGCCACGCGCGCGCAGTTGCGCAGCATCCTGCCCGCGGGCGGTCAGTTTTTCATTTAGTTCGGCGTCGGTGCGCCCAAAGCGCAGACCGGTCATCATCGAGCGGCGCAGCGTGCGTGGATCGCGCCCGTGCGCGGCCAGGGCGGCATCTATGCGCTGGTTGGCGTCACGGAAGCCCTGTGGGGTGAGAAAAATAGCGTTCCATTCATCAGCGTAACGGGCCGCCAGGTCGGGCGTGCGCCGCGTCCCGTTGCCGCCAATCAGGATCGGCGGGCCGCCAGGGCGCTGCGGGCGCGGCAGCAGGCTGGCCCCGCGCAGTTGATAATAACGCCCGTCGAAATGCACCGGCTGGGGCTGGCGCAACAAGCGGGTGACCACCTCCAGCCCTTCCTCAAAGCGGACGAAGCGCTCGGCTGCCGGGAGCAGGTCAAAACCGAACAGGGCATGTTCGCGCTCCTGCCAGCCTGCCCCCATGCCAAGCGTCAGCCGCCCGCCCGAAAGGTCATCTACCGCGGCGGCCATGCGGGCCGTAAAGGCCGGATGCCGAAAGGAGACCGGCGAGACCAGCGGCCCAAATTCGATGCGCCTGGTATGGCTGGCCAGCCAGGTGAGCGAGACCCACAACTCCAGCGAGTCCAGGTCGGGCGGGGCGGCGTTGGTGAAATGGTCAGAACGGTACAACCCTACAAAGCCCAGGTCTTCGACCAGCAAGGCCAGGCGCTGCCAGCGCTGCCAGTTAAGTCCGTTTTGGCCTTCAATCATAATGGCGACTTCGAGCATGTTTTCCTCCTATGCCAACACGTCTGGCAGGGCCAGCCACGCTCCGTTTTGGGTGGGATGCGCTGCCTCGACGACGATTTGTCCGTCTTCGGCCAGCCGTTTGATGGCGCGGGCGGTCAACTCTGGCGGCCAACCGAACAAACGGGTTGCGGCGCGCGGTTGCGCGGCCCCCACCGAACGCAGGTAGCGCAGTAACAGGTGGGCGCGCGCCTGGCCTTCGCCAATGGCGCGGGCTTGTTCGGGCAGGTTGGGCATGTGATAGGCTGTGATTTCGTAAATGAACGAATAACGCCAGGCGCCTGCTTCGGACACACCGACTGGCATAATTTTGAAATCGGCTTGCAGCATCTCCAGCGCGCGGTTGAAGGCGCTTTCGCTCTCCTGGCTGGATAGGCGGGCAGCGCGGCGCAGGTCGAGCGTGTTCAAACGCCCCTCTTTGAGCAGGGCCTCGTAGACCTGTTTGGCGGCCTGGGTCAGGCGGCCTGCTTCGTAAGCGAGCAGGTAATCTTCTTCGGGCGCGCCGTAATTTTCGGAAAGGGCGTAAAAATAGGGGGCGTCAGCGAGCGCGATGAGGGTGGCCTTGCGGCGCAGGATCTTGCCGTAGTACCAGGTGCGCTTGCCCAGCGCGGCATCCTTCCAGCCCCAGGTGATGTGGCCGGGGTCGTCGTGCGCATCGGCTACCGGGCGGTCACCGGCTACGGCCGTCCACAGGCTGGGCAGGTCAACACCCTTGATGGGCCAAAAATAGATGAAGCCGCGTGCGTTGACGTATTCCAGCGCGGCTTCGGGGGAAGTGATGCGCGGCGCGGGCGGCAGACGAAATGTTTGGGCGCGGTATTGGCGCAGTTTTTCGGGCGAGATGACCGGCGGCATGGGGCGTCCCCTCAGGCTTCGCCCTCCTCTTTGGGCTTTGAGCCAATCTCCACCAGTTGCACCTGCACCTGGTAGCGTTTTTCGCCGATTTGCACTTTGCCCATGCCGTAAAACCCGCGCGAGCCAGTTTTGAAGACTTTTTCATTGGCGGTTAACAGCCCAACGGTCTGACCATCTTGCTTGATTTCGACGACAATCATGGGTAGCCTCCGGAATAGTTGAGTACAGGCTTTATTTTAGCCGCTATGCGGACATCTGACAGATGCAAATGTTGCCGGGGCGGGCAAACTGCTCAGGGGCGTACCTTGTATCATCCTGGTCAAGCACGGATGACGATGATCGCTTGAGGATGTACAGGGTAGATACGCCGCCTGAAACCACCTTCCTGCCGCTAGCGAGGCGGCCGCGCCTGTTCAATTTGCGCAATCAGGCTGGGCAATTGCCCAATGCTGTGGATGGCATAGTAGCCAGGCGTACCCTGGGCAGGTGGTTCGGCGGCTTCGTGCGCCCAGGTAAGCGCATAAGGGACATACACCGCTGCGCCGCCCACCGCCAGCACGGGCAGGATGTCGGACTTGACCGAGTTGCCCACCATAACAAAGCGGGCAGGCGGCACGGCATGTTTTTGCAACAGCCTCTGGTAACGCTCAGGGGTTTTATGGCTGACGATTTCGACGTGCCTGAAATAGGGCGCCAGGCCAGAGCGGGCGATTTTGTTTTCCTGGTCGAGCAAGTCACCTTTGGTGATCACCATCAGGGTGTGCGATTCTGCCAGGCGGGCCACGGTTTCGGCCACACCGGGCAACAGTTCTACCCCGGCGTTCAGCATGTCGCGGGCCAGGTCAATTAAGGTGCGGATATCCTGCCCAGAAATGCGCCCCTCGGTTAATTCCACTGCGGTCTCAATCATGGAGAGGGCAAAGGCTTTAATCCCATAGCCAAAATGGGCAATGTTGCGCGTTTCGGTCTCGTAGAGACGGGCCTGTACCCAATCGGGTTCGTGGTAGTGTGAGAGCAGCTGCGCAAAATGGGCCTGGGCTTCTACATACAGGCGCTCGTTGTGCCAGAGCGTATCGTCAGCATCAAAAGCAATCAAATCAAAAGCAGACATGGGGAATCCTCCAAACGAGGGATTATATCCGCTCAGCGGCATGGTTGGTCGTTCAGGGCTGAACAGTTAGCACATGCCTGAGCGAAATAAAAAAAAAAGCCGGGGCGG
>FWPV01017244.1_pt1 | contig 10033 bp, 8 predicted proteins | sample 2228371 | NCBI WGS metagenome assembly FWPV01 (sample SAMEA103939776, study PRJEB20133) | metagenome
TTTTAATATTTTTTCCAGCGCCTTAATATGACCATAAGCCAAATCAACCACATGAATGTAATCGCGAATACCCGTTCCGTCGGGCGTATCATAATCATTTCCGAAAACCCTCAATTCAGGCCGTATGCCAATGACAGTCTGTGTCAGATAAGGCACCAGGTTAAGCGGAACTCCTAAAGGTAATTCCCCTATTTTAGCAGAAGGATGGGCTCCGATAGGATTAAAATAACGCAGCGAGATGGCCTTTATTTTCGGGTTGGCCGCAATGGCGTCCTGAATAATCTCTTCGGAAACCTGCTTGGTGTTACCGTAAGGCGAGCTGGCTTTTTTAACCGGTGAGTCTTCAGTCACCGGAAGTTTGTCTGGCTGTCCGTAAACAGTGCAGGAAGAGGAAAAAACCATATCAGGAATATTAAATTCATCCATTACCCGCAACAGATTAATTAACGACTCAAAATTATTGTGGTAGTAATCAAGCGGAATTTCAACCGATTCGCCAACGGCTTTTAATGCCGCAAAGTGAATAATTGCCTTTATTCCTTTGTATTTTTTACAAAATTGCCTTAGTCGGTTCAGGTCACACAGGTCGAAATTGTCAAAATGCGGCTTTATGCCTGTAATTGATTCTATTCTGTCTAAAACTTCAGGTTTCGAATTACAAAGATTATCAACAATAACAGTTTCAAATCCGTTTTCAATGAGTTCAACCGCAGTATGTGAACCAATATAGCCGGTACCTCCGGTAACCAGTATTAACGGTTTCATTTATAGTGAATTATGTTATTTTAGTTTCTTTACTTTATTATTAAGTAATTGATATTTTTCTTTACTTTCAGGGCATTCAGCATAGCCTTGTTCGTCAAAATGAAGCCGGTGGCCATATTCGCTCATCCATCCGATATGCTTTGCAGGGTTCCCTATAACCAGAGAATAAGGAGCCACATCGCGTGTAACAACGGCACCGGCGCCAATGAATGCATAGCGACCTATTCGGACGCCACAAACAATAGTAGCATTAGCCCCAATGGTTGCCCCTTTTTCAACATAGGTTTTCATATACTGATCCTTTCTGACGACGGCACTTCGCGGGTTAATTATGTTGGTAAAAACCATTGAAGGCCCTAAAAATACATCATCTTCACAAATTACTCCCGTATAGATTGATACATTGTTCTGCACCTTTACATTATTACCCAGTACCACTTCGGGCATTACAACCACATTTTGCCCAAGGTTGCAATTATTGCCAATAGTACACCCCGGCATTATGTGGGTAAAATGCCAAATCCTTGTTCCTTTTCCTATGAGGCAGCCATCGTCAATTACCGCCGTTTCGTGTGCATAATATTCTCTTTCCATAGTTTTTATTTCATTTTGATAAAATTAATAACCTCGGAAGTGATATATTCCAGTTGGTTATTATCAAGTTCGGTGTGCATGGGCAATGAAAGTACCGAACTACATATTTTTTCAGTAACCGTGAAATCGTCATCACGAAAACCTAAATACTGAAAAGCTTTTTGCCGGTGCAAAGGAACCGGGTAATAAATCATGCTCGGAATTTGTTTTGATTCAAGAAAAGCCCTCAGTTCATCGCGTTTTTTTGTTTTTAGTCTGATGGTGTATTGATGAAATACATGCGTACTGAAAGGGTTTCTGCGTGGGATGACAATTTCGTCTGATGTTTTGAATATTTTATCATAATAATCAGCTGCTTTTTGCCTGGCTTTAATATAATCATCAAGATATTTCAGCTTGACGCGTAAAACAGCTGCCTGTATGCTGTCGAGGCGTGAATTCACACCAATCATATCGTGATAATAACGTACCTTCATGCCATGATTAACAATAACTGAAAGTTTTTCGGCCAGTTCGTCGTCATCTGTAAACAAAGCTCCTCCATCGCCATAGCAACCAAGATTTTTTGATGGGAAAAATGATGTGCATCCGATTTTTCCTATAGTTCCTGCCTTTTTAGCATGGCCGTTACTGAAAATGAAATCTGCGCCGATAGCCTGAGCATTGTCTTCAATAACATGCAGGTTGTAACCTGCGGCAATTTTCATTATTTCTTCCATATTTGCGCACTGCCCGAAAAGATGCACAGGCAATATTGCCTTTGTGTTTTTGTTTACAGCCTTTTTAATACTGTCAATATTGATATTAAAATCATCGGGGTTTACATCAACAAGCACAGGCTTGAGTCCAAGCAATGCAATAACTTCAACGGTAGCAATAAAAGTAAAATCGGGAGTAATAATTTCATCACCCGGCTTAAGGTCAAGTGCCATCAGTGCAACCTGAAGCGCATCTGTCCCGTTGGCACATGCGATAACGTGCTTAACACCCAGATATTGCGCCAGCTCTTTTTCAAATGCTTTCACTTCGGGCCCCTTTACAAAGGCACTCGAATCAATTATACGTTGTATTGCTCCGTCGATCTCCTCCTTGATCCTAAGATACTGTCCGTGTAAATCAACCATCTGGATTTGTTTCATGTGTCTGAAATTGTTAATTAATGGTCACATGCCCGCCTGTCCTGTCTGGCAGGGAACTCGCCCGATAATTATAGTTGTATGTGTTAAACTTATTATCATGGCTCGTTTCATTTTTTTATGGAAAAAACTGATGTTACAACCGGTTATTTCTGCGAAGATAATGAAACGAAAGGGAGAATTAAAATATACGTTGGGTTAAAATAATCAACCGTTGAAAAAACATATTGAAGTGTTTATAAATAGGCAATCATTCAGATTTTATTACCTTTGTCACTTAGTAAATTTAACCTTCAGATTTTTTTAAAATTGGATCTGGCGCCTTATATAAAAGAATTAATATTACTACATGAGGAAGTGATCCTTCCGGGCTTTGGGTGTTTTATTACCCGATACAAGCCCGCAAAAATCAGGAAAAACACAAATGTTATTGATCCGCCATCGGGTGAACTGCTTTTTGATATAAACAAGGATAATGAGGATAATCTTCTTGTGTCGCATATAGCCCGTAAGCAAAATATTTCAGAAGAAAAAGCCGGCGAAATTGTCGGCCAATATATTGAATTCCTGCATAAAACTATTCAGGAAAAAGGATTTGTTAAACTCAAGGGTATAGGCAAATTTTCAAAATCAGTTGCCGGGAGTATTATTTTTGAGCCTCTGGCAGAGGAAAATTATCTGTTATCTGCTTTCGGATTAACTTCAGTGGAAATACCCCGAACAAGAAAGTCTGATGAATCTCATCAGGTAATTGGGCAAACATCGGCCAGAAAGCCTGAGCCAACGGAATCACCTAAGCCGGAACCGGCGGCAAGACGCAGATTTTTTCCTGTGGCTGCAATTATTGCATTGTTGTTACTGATTGGCGCATGTATTTTATACTTCACAGGGATTTATGAGAAGCATATAAAAACATTGTTTTCGGAATCAGCATTTCTGCAAAAAAAGGAAAAACAGCAGGAGAGTATTGTATTTGGCAAACAGGTTCCGCTCGGAAAGGATTCTTTAATAACAGCAATTGATGCAGAACTAAGCAAAAAGTCATCTAAAGAAAAAGCACTTTATTATGAAGAACCGTTGCCTGCAAAAACAGCAGAACAGGCGGCGGCTGAAACACGAATTACTGCACAGGCTACTATGCAACCTGCTTATCATGATGAGGGTAATTTTCATATTATTTCAGGCAGTTTTCTGATACCCGGGAATGCAGACAAACAAAAGGCTATGCTCGAGCAAAAAGGGTATTCCCCAAAAATAATCCGCCGGAAAAATGAATTTTTTTATGTAAGCATTTTTTCATACCCTACCAGGGAACAAGCCATTGAAGCTATGCGAAAACTCAGAAAAGAACTTGATTTGCCTCTTTGGATTTTAGAAAATTAGCCGTTGGTTGTAATTATTCTGGGTCAGGCCTTATCCCTGCATGTTTGTTATTTTACTTCCGAACCGTCTGATACCTTATTTTCGGGAGTTACAAAAACAAGCTTTCCGTCGGAATCTTCGGCCAGCAGAATCATTCCATGTGAGGTAATGCCTTTAATTACTCTGGGCTCAAGGTTGGCGAGCAGGCAAACCTGCTTTCCGGGTAATTCTTCAGGCCTGAAATATCCGGCAATACCCGAGACTACTGTTCGCTCATCAATGCCTGTTTTTATTTTAAGCTGCATTAATTTATCGGTTTTGGGTACTTTACTGGCCTCAATTATAGTGCCTGTGCGGATATCCATCTTTGCAAAATCGTCATAACTAATTGCATTTTTTTGGGGTTTCGCTCCGATATTTTGAGCTGCTTTATTTCTGACAGACTGTAGTTTCTGTAATTGTTTTTCAACGGCATCGTCTTCAATTTTTTCAAAAAGGAGCCCCGGTTCCTTTATTACTGATCCGGGTTTGAGCAATTGAGTATTGCCTGCATCCTGCCATTTGAGTTTGCCAAGGTTGAGATAATCAGATAATTTTGCAGTTGTGAAAGGCATGAACGGCTCAAGAAGGATTGCCAGATTTGCTGCAATTTGTAATGAAATATGGAGGACGGTTTTTACTCTTTCAGGATCGGTCTTGATTATTTTCCATGGCTCGGTATCGGCCAGGTATTTATTTCCTAATCTTGCAAGATCCATTCCGGCTTTGAGCGAATCCCTGAACCGGAAGTTTTCAAGATTTTCCTCAAGGGTTTGTTTCAGATTGACTATTTCATTAAGGGTTTGCGTATCAATGTCGGTCAGGTTACCCTTGTCAGGCACTATCCCATTAAAATATTTATGAGTCAGTACAAGAGAGCGGTTAACAAAATTACCCAGTATGGCTACCAGTTCGTTATTATTTCTTGCCTGAAAATCTTTCCAGGTAAAGTCGTTATCTTTGGCTTCGGGCATGGTAGCGCAGAGAACATATCGTAAAACATCCTGCTTGCCTTTGAAATCGTGGAGATATTCATGAAGCCAGACGGCCCAGTTTCGTGATGTAGATATTTTATCGCCTTCGAGGTTAAGAAATTCATTGGCAGGTACATTGTCGGGAAGAACATAGCCTCCGTGTGTTTTAAGCATCACGGGGAAAATGATGCAGTGAAAAACTATGTTGTCTTTTCCGATAAAGTGAATTAACCGTGTATCATTTTGTTTCCAGTATTTTTCCCAGTCGGGAGTCAGTTCTTTGGTGGCTGAGATATAGCCTATTGGCGCATCAAACCACACATAAAGAACTTTTCCTTTAGCTCCTTCGAGCGGAACCGGAATGCCCCAGTCGAGGTCACGGCTCACAGCCCTTGGCTGAAGGCCTGCATCGAGCCACGATTTACATTGCCCGTAAACGTTTGGTTTCCAGTATTTATGTTCTTCAAGTATCCATTTTCTGAGTTCCTTTTCATGCTTATCAAGCGGCAAAAACCAATGCAATGTATTTTTCAGTACGGGTTTGCTTCCGCTAAGCGTTGAACGGGGATTAATCAGGTCAGTAGCGCTTAACGACGTACCGCATTTTTCGCACTGGTCGCCATAAGCTGAGTCATTACCGCAGTGAGGGCATGTGCCAATAATATAACGGTCGGCCAGAAACTGGTTTACTTCCTCATCGTAATACTGGCTGGTTGTTTTCTCAATAAATTCACCTTTTTCATACAGGGTTTTAAAAAAGTCAGCTGCCGTCTGGTAATGTATTTTTGAAGTAGTACGTGAATAAATATCAAATGAAATTCCAAAATCTTTAAATGACTGTTTAATAAGATTATGATATTTATCGACAATATCCTGAGGAGAAACTTTTTCCTGCCGGGCTTTTATGGTTATAGGCACACCGTGTTCGTCAGACCCGCATATAAAAACCACATCTTCTCCCTTAAGCCTGAGGTAGCGGACAAAAATATCGGCAGGCACATAAACGCCGGCCAGGTGGCCGAGATGTACGGGACCGTTTGCATAAGGCAGCGCAGCGGTGATAAGATAACGGTTATATTTTTTCATACCCTGAATCAGAAAGTAAAAATAATATGAAAATCAATGAATAAGTTTTATTAATTTGGCAAAGATATTTAAAACAACCGTATTTCAAACTCAAAAGCTATTATTTCGGGTATTATGATTACTCCACCTTATTTGCAACCGGGCAGTATTATTGGCTTAGTTGCTCCTGCCAGTTTTATCACTGCAGAAGAAATACAGGAATTCAAAAATCTTGCAGAAAGCTGGGGACTGATCATAAAAGAGGGCAAAAACCTATACGTTAAAAAGAACTCCTTTGCAGGTACCGATGCACAAAGAATTTCAGATTTTCAAGATATGCTTGATGACAAAAACGTCAGAGCCATTGTATGCGCGCGGGGCGGATACGGTACAATCAGAATTGTTCATAAGCTTAATTTCAACAATTTTCTGAAAAGTCCGAAATGGATAGTTGGATGCAGCGATGTTACGGTATTACATACTTTTCTGCAGCAAAATTTTCAAACTGAGAGTTTGCATGCCATCATGCCCCGCCATTTTTCAAACCGTAAAAAAGATCAGTCATCTGTTGATTCGTTAAGACAGGCGCTTTTTGGTGAGCTGAGCGGATATTCGGTGAAGTCCCATAAAGATAACCGTACCGGAAAGGCTACGGGAATACTGACAGGCGGAAATTTATCGGTGCTGTATAGTTTAAGAGGAACAAACATGGATATTGATACGAAAGGGAAAATTCTTTTTCTTGAGGATGTAAATGAATATCTTTATCATATAGACCGGATGATAATGAATTTCAAAATCAGCGGCAAACTTAAAGATCTGGCCGGCCTGATCATTGGCGGAATGAGCGGGATGAAAGTATCGGTATCAGGTTTTGATAAATCGGTAAATGAAATTATTCTTGAAGCGGTGAATGATTATAAATATCCGGTAATGTTTAATTTTCCTGCGGGCCATATCAGACCCAATATGGCACTAATATTAGGCAGGGAGGTAACAATGCAGGTTGAAACGGATAAATGCAGCATGCAGTATTGAAGTAGCTCATGAACAGACTCAAATCTTTAGGAATTACAGGAGAAAATATTGCCGTTAGTTACCTTATTGAACATGGTTACAGGATCATTGAACGAAACTGGCGGTTTCATCACAAAGAAGTTGATATTATTGCCGCCGATAAATCGGATATCGTTTTCATTGAGGTAAAAACCCGAAGAAATTTACAATACGGCAACCCCGAAGACTCCGTTGATCATAAAAAACAGGAATTTCTTATAGAAGCTGCTGAAGAATATATAAATTTAAATAATATTGATGATAATATACGCTTTGACATAATTTCTGTTGTTTTAAAACAGGGGCGGCCGTCGGTTAACCATATTAAAAATGCATTTTACCCTCAGTTTTAACCATTAAAATTTACATAAAACAAACTTTTTAAATAATAAAATATATGAAGCCAGATAAAAGAAACGTAATGAACAGATTAATCCGGTATTTGATGCAGGGCCTTTTATTCATAGCACCGGTAGGAATTACAATTTTTATCATTTTTAAAGTATTTGCAGTAGTTGATGGATATACAAGAAATTACATCAAAGCATTCTTTCATATTGACATTCCCAGAATGGGTATATTAGTGATAATTATTCTTTTAATCATGCTGGGATTTATAGGCCAGTCGATACTTTTTAGTCCTATGCGCGATTTGATAGACAGCCTGATGAAAAGGGCGCCTATAATAAAACTTATTTACACCTCGCTTAATGATTTCCTTAATGCCTTTGTGGGCGAAAAAAGGAAATTTACCAAGCCGGTGCTGGTTAGGGTTAATCATATTTCAAACCTTGAAAAACTTGGGTTTTTAACACAGGAGGATTTATCGGAGTTGAAAATTAAGGACAAAGTGGCTGTGTATTTTCCGCATTCTTACAACTTTTCGGGCGAACTGTTTATTGTGCCTGCCGAACACGTTACACCGGTTGATTTACCACCCGCAGAAGTTATGAAGTTTATTGTTACCGGCGGAGTAACAAGGGTATGAATAGTGTTTTATTATGAAACACTCATGCAACATACTTGCACTAAAAGACATGAACAAAAAATGGTTATTACATCCCTGAAGCTTTAAAATACATAAATGTAAATCGATGAATATTAAGATATTTATAATTTTGTACCGGTGAAATATTTTTTTATACTATATTTCAACGAATTATGAATTCATGTAAAATACCATGCCAACCATGTACATGAATGCACAAAAAATAATTTCAATAATATTGTTTTTTATCGGAACAGTTATGACAATATTTACACAAAATATTCCGATGGGAATATTTGACGGGCAGACGGATCTAGGCAATGTTAAGATAAAAGGGTCATCGATATATAATGCAGAAAATCAGGAATATCTGATGAAAGGGTCAGGATATAACATTTGGTTTGACCATGATGAATTTCATTTCTTATGGAAAAAACTGTGCGGTGATTTCATATTGACTGCCAACCTTGAATTCATTGGGAAGGGAACGGACCCGCACCGGAAAATAGGATGGATGATAAGAAGCAGTCTTGATACAGGTTCATCTCATATCAGCGTTGCTGTTCATGGCGACGGACTTACTTCTCTTCAATACAGGAGTATCAGCGGAGGCCAGACTGAAGAGATAAGAAGTGATGTATCGGGGCCGTCAGTTATTCAGCTTGAACGGAGGGGCAACACTTTTATAATGTCAGTTGCCAGGCGTGGCGAGCCTTTTTCAGAAGTTCGGTTTAACGAATTAAAGCTGAGCGACGAAGTATATGCCGGATTATTTATTTGTTCACACAATCCCGATATTTCGGAAAAAGCAATGTTTCATAATGTAAGGATTACCATTCCGGCGCTTGAAGATTTTGTTCCTTACCGCGATTATATCGGCAGCCGTCTTGAGATACTCGACATTGAATCGGGCCGCAGAAAAATTATCTACGAAACATCAGAGGCAATACAGGCGCCTAACTGGACAGCTGACGGCAGGAATATAATTTTCAATTCAAACGGGTTGCTTTATAAATGTAATCTGAATAATAATGTTATTTCGGTTATAAACACAGGGTTTGCTGATGCAAATAATAACGACCATGTTTTATCTTTTGATGGCCGGATGATTGGGATTAGTCATCATAGCAAAGATGATGATAATCAATCCATTATTTACATATTGCCTATTGAAGGCAGTACAAAACCAAAAAGAATCACTAAACGGGGTCCTTCATACCTTCATGGCTGGTCGCCTGATGGAAAATACCTGATATATACGGGTGAAAGAAACGGGCAATATGATATATACCGGATACCGGTAAACGGGGGTAAGGAAGAGCAATTAACCAATACTCCGAAGCTTGACGATGGCCCTGAATATACACCTGATGGCAGGTATATATATTTTAATTCTGATCGTATGGGTATGATGCAGATATGGCGTATGAATGCCGATGGGAGTGATCAGCAGCAGGTTACGAATGATTGTTATAACAACTGGTTTCCGCATGTTTCGCCAGACGGCAAGCTGATAGTATTTTTATCATACAGTAAGGAGATTGCCCCTGCTGAACATCCATATTATAAACATGTTATGTTGCGCATTATGCCGGTTGAAGGAGGTGGTGCGCGTGTAATTGCATGGCTTTATGGCGGACAGGGGACAATAAATGTTCCGAGCTGGTCGCCTGACAGTAAAAAGATTGCCTTTATCAGTAATAGCAGGTAAGTCCTAATCGACGCGTCCCGTGCGGGACGCTACCAGATAAAAAAGTTTGGCCGTATTAGCTTCGAATAAAGGTTAAACAATTCATTCAATGGTAAGCTTACCGGTTCTGTCATGATTTTTGCTCTTTTTGCAAAAATCATGACAGAACCTTGTGTTGGCATTAGTGGTTTTGTATCTCACGTATATTTTTTAAAACTTTTGTACGTGTCAAATGATTTATTATCTCAATAATTTCATTGATTTCATTATCAAACAAATCTCACAGCTGTCCAAAATAAATTAAAATCAAAAATACGATAATTGATTATCAATACATTTAGGTTCAATATTCTCAATTTTTAAA
>FWPV01017247.1_pt1 | contig 10032 bp, 5 predicted proteins | sample 2228371 | NCBI WGS metagenome assembly FWPV01 (sample SAMEA103939776, study PRJEB20133) | metagenome
ATAATAAACCATTTTCTATAGTTTAATTTCAGATAATTTATAAATCTAATAATTCCCCACGAAATAAAAATTTGGTAAATAGGAAGATAAAATAAAGCTCTTACCGCATGTGGGGTACCAGTGGTAAAAGCAGAAGCTATAGGAGCTGTCAAGAACCATAAAAATATAAATTTAGTTTCTCTATTTAATCTACCTAATAAATAAAAAATACCTAAAATTATAAAAGGAAAATCCCATAGATAAAGCATTCCCATACCAACCGCATGATGTCTACCCGGTGGATCACCAGTAAGGAAAAGGAAATCTAAATTAAAATGATCAAGATACCCCCCTAAAACTTCACGTCCATATACTATCCTTCTATTGTGCATTAATTTTCCCAGAAAATCGCCTCTTTCTTGATCATATTCCATTGATTTAATACTTGATCCCAATTTTTCATCAGGATTAACTACACTTACTGAACCAAACCTAGCACTTGTTGAACTAAATTCCTTTAAAATCGGCAAAACTAAGAGCAAAAGAAAAAAAATGCTCAATATAAAAATTCCTATTTTTCTTCTAATTTCTTCTCTGTATAAAAAAACCAATTCAAGAAAAATTAAAGGAACAATTAATCTTGGACTATGATACGAGTAAATTGATAGAGTAAAAAATACAGATGAAACAAGAAAATACCAACCTTTCTTAACACCTTTCAAAAAAAATAGAATACCAGTTGTAAGAAAGAATAAGGCCGTATTTGCTTCAAAAGCCACCCGAGAAAATTGTAGATGCCACGGAGACACAGCGAAAAAAAATGTAAAAAACAAATAAAAAACAATATACTTTTTAGGAAATACTTCCTTTATTAGAAAATAAGCGGAGACAAGCGTTAAAAAACCCATTAAAGAGGAAATAAATCTAGTAGAAAATTCATTTAACCCAAATATATAAACTGGTATTATAGTTAAGTATGTGTAAAGAGGAGGTTTATAATCACCAAAAGAACGGATGGACAACGGCAAAAAATTACCATATTCATCTCTTCCCGTCTTTAAAATAGAATAAGCATTGTAACCTAAAGAGGCTTCATCCCAATCCAACGATGCCGGATTCATACCTAGTTGCCAAAAACGTAGTATGAAACCGAGTAAAAAAATTAATAATAGTAAAATTTTATATTTCATATCTTTTCACCTATCAAAAAAACCTCAGCGCCTGATGGATCTCTTATTGTCTTAAGCAATTGATAATCTGAAGGAAGTTTACCAGGTTTTGAAACTATTAATACTCGTCCACTCTTACTATTGGTTGGACCACTAAAACTGATTTTACCTAATTTTTTTACCTCCCAGAAACCAAACCAATCTCTCTGGGCTTGTTTGTCTTGTAAAAATTTATCCAAGGGATATTTTTCATAAAAAGCAAAATAAATATAAGGACGACCAAGGTAGGAGGTAACAAAAATCTCATCATAATTATCTTTAACATTACTTATATATGAAACCATCTCCTTATACCCGTATTGCCATTCTCCACTCCAATTTAAAGGAAAATGCACATAATAATTATGCAGATAATAAAATAGATTTAAAGATAATAATAAAGAGATAAAAGAAGATAATAAATAATATTTTGTTAAGGAAAAATTATTTTTGAACCACAAGAAAAATTGATAAACTCCATATCCGATTAATATCTGAAAAACAGGTAAAATAGAAATAATCCTTAAAGCATGCGGAGTTTCACGTGCAGTACCTGCCGGAATAACTGCTATCAACATCCACAAAAACAATAAAATAGAACTTTTTGTTCGTTTTTTAACTAAAAAATATAAACCTAATAATATAAAGGGCATATCCCAGACATAAAGCTGACCCATATTTTGACTAGCCAATCTGGGGTTTATGTCTCCGTGGGTAAAAAGAAATCGTCCACTAAAATTATCAAAATAATGCTTCAGATAATCTATAGCAAAAAGCACTCTCCTATTGTGCATCAGGTTCGCTAAAATACTGTTTCCATCGTAGGCTATCCTTTCGTTGGCTGTCTTCACTGGTTCAAGATTATTAAATATTGTTACCTCTTCAAAACGAAGTCTGCTTTCTCTTGTAGTAAGATAACCAATACTTGGTAAAAGTAATAAACTAGAAAAAACAATTGAGAATATTATCCATTTAATATTTCTAAGTGTATTTCTAAAATAGAGTAAAACTATAGAAAACAACATTAAAGGAGCAATTATCCTGTTAGCGTTAAAGGTATAAAAAGATAAAACAAAAGCTAGAAAAGAAAGTATAATCATTGGTTTTTTTCTTTGTCCCAAAATAAAAAAATATATTCCCAGTAGGTTAAAAAATGCCGCCAAATTAGCCTCAAATGCACCACGAGACATATGGATTGACCAAGGCGAAATTGCAAGAAAAAAACTCGACAAATAAGCTACATTCTCGTTATTAAACAATTCTTTTACAAAAAAATAAGTAATCACTACCATAAATAAACCGGCTAATGCGGAAGGCAAACGCACAGTCAGCTCATTAAGTCCAAAAAGAGCAATAAATGGTACTATTGAATATATATAACCTGGCGGTTTGTAATCACCAAAAGCAGTAAAACGCGCTAAGGGTAAATATTCACCAAATTCATCCCGCTGTGAAGTAAAAATAGTATAGGCATTATAACCTAAAGAAGCTTCATCCCAATAAAGTGAGGGAGGATTTTTACCCAACTCATAAAACCTAAGCAAAAAAGCCAAGGAAAAAATAAATGCAAGAATAATAATTTTTTTCATGTTAGATAACTTTTAATATAAGAACTTCACTATTTTCGAAAAATGGCTCAAATTTACCCTCCTTTAAACCCTTCATCAAGGGACTATCTGAAAATATATAATTTGATTTTTTAAGTAATAAGATATAAGAAATACCATTATCTTTCAAAAAATTCATATCAGCCGACTCGTAATAAAGCTTATCGATATTTTTTATTCTTTCATCCGGATTTTCTCCTGTCTGCCTAGCATAACCAGGACTAGCAAGATAAATTTTCTTTCTGCTTAAAGCAGTAACATATATTGGATCTTTATCAAATAATTTCGGATTTATAATTAGTAGATCTTGTGAATCTGTATTATTTTTTAAATAATTAAACGCTTCTATTTGTCCAAAAGAAATAATATCTTTCGGTAATGCTAATTTTCCCAGAATATTTTTGATATTAACAGGAATCGACAAGATTAATACTATTAATATTATAAAAAAACCAATCTTCTGATGCCTTTTTTTGTCAAAAAAATAATATAATTCTCCTAACGCTGTACCAGTAAAGATAGATAAAAGCACAAGAGCATACGGAGAAAACTGCACGATGTTATGAGCATTACTACCAAGATTAAACAAAAGAGGCACTGAAAAGGAAACAATGATGACAAAAATCATGTAAACATATGCACTATAAAGATTTTTTTGCCTAAAATATTTAATCAGATAAACTAACCCCAATAATCTAGTACCTAAGTTTCCTACAATATAAATAAATAATTCTGCAAATTTAATCTTAAATAAACCTAACGTGTTACCTATAGATCTATAATAACCTTCTATTTCTGCATAAATAGGCAGGTTAAGTTTGTCTTGACCAACCATCATTTCTGTCAAAACCCAACCGGGAAACCAGTAAAGATTTGCTTCTTTTAGCTTTGTAATAAGAAAAAAAATAGGTATAAAAAATGTTAGAGAAAAAAACATTATTTTCATTAAACGGCTATCTTTATCTTTTATAAGAAAAAAAATTGCAGTTAAACCCAATGCTAGAAACGCAATCAAACCGCCAAAAGACTTAAAACCATACAAGCTACCGATAACCATTCCTGCTATAACACTCCACCCAAAATCTAATTTTCTTTTTGTGACCGTTGCTTGATAAAGAGCATATATGCTGAAAAGCACCAAGGCAAAACCTAAAACCGAGTAAGGATTGAAAATCTGGTCAAAGGGTTGATCCATGAAAAAAGTATTTCCTTTCCAGTCAAAATTTGATCCTAAAAACAAAGGAGTTAAATAAGCGAAATTTCCCGAAAAATATCCCAAGAAAACAGTCAAACCCCTCACCCAGATTTTTTTTGTAAAAATACTAGAAACCGCATAAATACTAATACCATAAACAAGAGAAATAAGAATTGGACCCCATCGATAATAAAGATCGAACACATCTACTTTTGTCACGTAATGAGCTAAAGAGAGGAATAGCATATAAAAATAATGGTGGTTTTTCAAATTTTCTCCTGAAATTGCCGGATTTTCTGGCGGAAAATGATAAAATAATTCATTTGTTATAGCTATATTCCACATATTGTCATGGATTGAGGGGAAAACTAAACCGTATTTCGTCTGCCAACCACCAAAAAATAAAGCTAGACATTGTCCTACTATTCCAATGGAAATAACAAAAAAAATGATTATTGATTTATAGGATTTTAGATCAAACTTAAATTTTAAAAAATTATTTAATTTTTCTTTCTGTCTATATAAATAAATTAATGAAGGTATTATCAGTAACCAAACCATGGATATTGGAAACCAAAAAAAACGAATAATAATCATCAGCAAGACTAAAAATATGATTCCGAAAATAAGATCTATACCTAAATTAATAATCGGATCATTAATTCCTTTTATATTTAAATTTTCCAAAATTAATTTTGAAGGCAAAACCAGAAAAAAAAGTATAAAAAGAATAAACCAAAGTATACTAATAAACATGGGCTTAATGGGTTTTATAAATCTTGAATATTATCCTGTTGTCATCAGGTGCATTAATTGTTTCAGGAGAATCTGCTTCTTCTGGTCTAGCAATATAGAGACTTTTGGGAGGAATTATTCCACTCTCTAACCTTTCTTTATCGATATCTAGTGAGCCAAAATAGTATTTCCCAAGTTTAATAAGATGCCTATTATCAGCCATGGTAATGGGATTATTTATAGCCTTGCGGAATTCACGGGGATCATAAGCATTGTAAACCGCAAAAGCTAGCGGTGCACCCGTATAAAAATCAGAAATAAATATTTTCTCATAATCAGACTCCCTTTTTTTTGCGTAATCCAGAGCAGCCTTATTTTCCCAACCCCACCAAGTAGCAGCGTACACAGGGTACTCCAAATAATAGCGGATTAGTAAAACACCTAAAAATAGTACGTATCCAGTCGCAACTACAGCAGGAAAAAGATTCTTATGTTTCAGTTTTCCTGTTAAAATTGAAAATGATTTATACAAACCATAGCTAACAAATATAAATGGAGCTGGTAACATACTTAGACTTCTTACTGCAAATGACCGTCCAACAATCGCTGCAGGTAGAGGCGCAAGTAAAATCCAACCAATAAACAAAATCGCCGTATTCCTTTTTTCTCTCCATAACATGTATAAACCAATTAAGAAAAAAGGTAATTCTAAAAGGTAAAACATTCCCATATTTCCAGTAAAATAACGAAGTGAATTGTCACCATATATGTACCAAAAATTAATTGAAAGATGCTCAAGATAATTATTTTTAATAAGCCTATACCAGACTGTTATTTTGTTATGAAAGAAAATACGCCAGTTTGGTGGTAGATTTGAAGCATATCTTTCTCTATTTACGGTACTATTTACTATTTCGTTATTTGTCTCTATGAGTTTGTTAAATCTTGATAAACCTTTATCAAATAGTGTTAGTCTAATAAGGGGTAAAGAAATAATAAACAAGAAAAAGATACCTATAATAATATTTCGTAAAGTATTTCTTGAGGAATTTGGTAATACATATTTTATATAAAAACTCAAAAATATTAAAAAGAAAGGTATAAGTATACGGGGTGTAAAATATGAATATAAAGAGAAAGAAAAAAATAATATACTTAGTAGAATCAATTTCAGATTACCCCTACTTTTTACGTAAAAATAAACGCCTAAGACAAACCACAAAAGAGCAAGTGCTGCCTCAAAATAACCTCGTGAAAGATGTGTATGCCAAGGCGAAATAGCCATAAGAAAACAAACCATAATCGAAGTTTTACTGTTAAGAAATAATTTTGAGAGGTAATATGTAACCAGTACGGTTAATGTTCCTGCTATAGCTATTGGTAAACGAATAGCAAAAGCGTTAAGTCCTAATATTTTTATAAAAGGAACAAGAAGATATACGGGAATCGGAGCTTTATAATCATCGAAAGATCTAAACTGCAAAGGATAAGGATTGCCATATTCATCTTCTCCTGTCAAAAGAATATTATAAGCGTTCCAAGCAAATGCTTGTTCATCACCATATAATGTAGGTGGAAAACTTTCAAGTCGATAGACTCTAAGAAAAAAAGCCACACCTATTATAAGAAAAATAAATATTTTCCTTTTCATAATTATTTTCTGCTACTTTTCAGAATATCATACATCACCGCTGATAAAGATGATATGTCTTTGTTGCCTAAGTCTACAAATTTTACACATCGGTTTCTTTCAAATGAAGTTACGATCAAATCCTTAGGAATAATATAGAAAGCTAGATTACTTGGAATTTTAAGTTTCTCTACGCCTGGCATCTCCCAAATATTGCAATCAGGAATGTTAAAAACAGCTATTCCGCTAACTTCTTTATCATAAGATGAACATGAAGCAGTAAGATTTGGAGTAAATAAATATTTATCATAATCTACATCTTCACATAGTAAAGTCTGCCATTTTTGAGGAATTCTTAACTTAAATAAACCACCATATAGTTCTATATCTTTTGTGTTTAATATCTTTTGAGAAGTTTCCGGTACACCTAAAGCAAAATTACCAAATATGTAGTCGGCTTTCCCTGGAAAACGTGACTGCGGGTAACTTAACCAAAAAATATTTGTGGTATTTTCCCGATTGGTCTTTTCGACCTTATAATAATCAAGTAAATAATCATAACCATAACTCCATCCCAATTCCATATCGTATACTATCGCAACTGGTTTACCACCTGAAAGCTCTTTTATTTTACTTATCAAATTCTGTTTTATGCCTAATCCTTGAGAATCTGTTTTTTTCACCAAATCAAACGAACGGCTAAGAATAATCACTAGGAATATAATTAGCAGATAATTTGTTTCTTTAAATGATTTCTGCAGTTTTGTAAAAATTAAAGAAAAAGCTATTGCACTCACAGGCAATAATCCAATGTAATAATATTCAGAAATCGGACCTGAATAAAAACTGAAATTCAAAAAAAAGATAACCAAATATAAAATATAGATTTCTAAAAAATTTTTTGTTTTTCTGTCTTTTGCAAGAAACAATATCAAGATAAATGACAACAAACCCACCATTTGCTGTATCCATGAAGAGCCATCAAATAACAAAAGTCTTCCTGTTGATTCAAAGACAAACCTCAAGGATTTTACCATCTTAATCGCAAGGTGACTAAATTTTGTTATAGAAGATGAAGTAAACTTAGAAAAACTCTCTACTAAGGGGAAACCGTGTCTTATCTCAAATATAATTAGAGGTAAAATTGCCAAAAACAAAGATAAAACAGTAATTAATATCGATCTATCTGTAACTTTCCGGTTAAAAAGAAGAAAGAGTAAAATAATAAAAATAAATAAAATTGCAGTAAAATGGCTATTAAATCCCAAGAATAAACCTAAGCCCACAAGTAACCAACCTATTTTTTTTCTGTCTTCCAAAGTAAAAAACAAACCACTGCTTACTAAAAGTGAAGAAAGAGGCAAAAGATTAACGTTCCACGGAATACGGTCAAGGTAAATAACTAGAGTAGAAACTGACCATATCGTTACAAAATAAATTGCCGATGTTTTACTAAAAAGTTTTTTTACTATTAAAAAACCAGATATTATAGTAATAACTGACAACACAGCTGATAAAACTGCTCCAGCTACTGGATCCATATTAAAAATGGCAAAGAAAAAAGCTGCTAAATAAGAATAAAAAGGTCCAAGATACAAATTGGCAACAGAAGCCTTACCACCAATAAGAGTAAAATGATGATTTATCGCGATGTCTTTTGCTGGAAAAGCAACAACATTTTCTTGATCCCAAGTGAATTGGGTATTTCTCAAGTTATAGAAACGGAGAAAGATTCCGCTAATTATTAATAAGAAAAAAACTATCAATGATATTTTTTTATTCATTAGCAAATATTTTATAAGCAGCTTTGCCATCTGGATAATTTATGACTTTTACAAAGTTATTATCTTCTAATGTCTCTTTGTACGGAACAATATAAAGCGTCTTCGGTCGTAAATTGTTTTTGGTGTTTTTCCAATCTAAGTTAGTCTTAAAAAAATATTTATCAAAACCTTCAACATGTTCATAACCAAATTGGTCTGAAACATAAGTACGGATTGCTTCATTTTGGTACTTAACAGGATCATACTGACTATAAAATAGAAAGTAGACATAAGGCATGCCTATATCGGCTATCTCAATCTGATCATATCTATAAGCTATATTCTTTACGTAATTTACTACTTCCTTCCAACCGTAATTCCAATAATCAGCATGGTTAAACTTTAAGCTATGAAAATATTGCCTTAAAAAGTATCCGAAGCTTAAAACATAGACACAGGAAATAAGCAAAACAATTGTCATATGATTTATACGATTGTATTTTAGCCTATTAATTTCTAAAACTCCTAAAGAAAGGAGAATTACTAAGGGAATAACTGCATTAAATGTACGATTACTCGATGGAGTCATAAAGGTCAATGCAGCAGGTAATAAGGAAAATAAAAGCCAAAAAATAATAATAAATTTTACTCTTTCTTTACTCCGGAAAAGAAGTATCAATCCGACAACCAAAAAAATACTATCTGAAAAGTATAAAATACCCATATTAGGAATCTGAAAAGGTGGTGATTTATCTCCTATAAAAAAAAGATAGCGCCCGTCAAAATGCGACAATAATCTCTGCAGGATATTCCTGCCATACATATAAATATTATTATGAAAAAAACGAGAAAAGAGCGGTGATACAGCCAATCCATCTTGAGTTATTAGTTCCCATTGTCTCAACTTTACACCTTGATCATAAAAAACACTAACTGTTTTTGCCCTCCCTACAATTACATTTGGTTCTTTTAAAGAGACTACAAAAAGAGGTATTAACATCAAAAAACCGATAAATGATGCAAGAAAAAACCATCTGATAGTAGAAAAAATATTTCTGCGGTAAAAAATTATCAAAAACAGAATCATAAGTGGAGTTACTACTCTCATTCCGTAATAAGAATAAATTGACAAAACAAAAAAGATAGAAGAGGGTACAAACAGTCTATAATTTTTTATACTCTTTATAAAAGAATAAACACCTAATTCGAAAAAAAATAAGGCAACTATAACTAACATCGCAGATCTGCTTTGTAAAATATGCCAAGGCGATATAGAAATAAAAAATGCAGAAAGAAGAGCTAATCTATTTGAACAAAAAAGTTCTCTTACTAAAAAAAATGTTATTATAATAGTCCCTAATCCGAGAATAACTGAGGGGAATCTTACAGAAAACTCATTAAGTCCCAAAAAAAAGATTGATGGAATTATCAAGTAGGTAGGTAAAGGAGGTTTCCAGTCGCCAAAAGAACGAAAAGAAATAGGTAAAAAGATACCATGTTCATCTTTTCCAGAAAGTAATATTGAATAAGCATTATATCCCTGATTAATTTCATCAGAATAAAGTGACGGAGGATTATCAGCCAAAGAAAATAATCTTATTATTGCTGCAAAAATAATAATGATAAGAATTAAAAAAAAGATTTTATGATTAAAATGCTTCATGAATCTCCCTTAAATTTGTTATGATATCCTGTTTATAATGAACAGTATAATAATGAAAATATTGAACCATCTCGTAAATAACCGAAAGCATAAGAAGAAAAAATGTGTATTTTATCCATTTGTTTTCTATGTGTGATAACTGATATATCCCTTTGCCTATAATTAGAGATATTAAAGGTACAGAAAGAAAAAACTCTCTGCTTTCAGGAAAAAATGGACTCATAGCAGAAATTATTATCAAAAAAATAAATT
>FWPV01017248.1_pt1 | contig 10031 bp, 11 predicted proteins | sample 2228371 | NCBI WGS metagenome assembly FWPV01 (sample SAMEA103939776, study PRJEB20133) | metagenome
ATTCTTGAATGTTCATACCCCAAGCATACCGCACTTTTGAAAAATGTTAAGGTGCCGCTTGGAATTTGTCCAAAGTCCAAGTAGATGATACTGCCGGTCTTGTCGCCGTATGTCAGCCCCAGGTTGGCGGCGGCTTCGACCGCGGCGTTCGCCTCGCTGACGCCCTGGTTGTACGCGACGGCCGGGTCGTTGCTGATGCGCGACGAGGTGGCGTGGCTCCAGCACATGGACTGCGGTCCGACCCAGGTGGGGATGAACTTCCAGCCCTGTTGGCCGAGCTGCGAGACAAGCGCGGCGTTCAGCGCACTGTTGCCGCAGGCGCGGGTTGACCCGCCGATGTAGAGGTTCATCACCCGGTAGGGGCTGTTTGCCATCCAGACCTGCGCTTGAGCGAGCGTGGCGACCTCGCACTTGTCAAAGCCGTGGCCAACGACCGCCTGGGTGCGTCCATTCACAGCCTGCGGCGAGGCAACCGATAGGGGCGCGGGCAGGCTGACGACGCTCGCCGTCGCACCGCCGGGCAACGTCAGCGGAGTCCACGTCTGCCCGCCGTCCTTGGTGCGGAGCAATCGAGTCTCCAGCGTGCACTGCCCGGCGGCGCAGTTTCCCGCCTGATGCCGCGCCCAGCCCACATCGGGGGTCGCCATGTCCAGTTCGGTGATGCCCTCGCTCCATGCAGAGGGTGGGAGAGATGGCGTGTCGGTGGCCCGCGGCCCTGGCTGCGCTGTCCAGGTCGCGCCGCCGTCCTCGATGCGGTAGAACTCGTCCCCGGCCGCGCCGCCGGCCGTCCAGCCGACCTCCGGCGTCACAAAGTGGACCGGCGCGCCGATGGGGATGGCGAGCCGCTCCCACGTGTCGCCGCCGTCGGTGGTCCTGAAGAGCGCGCCGACGCTAAAGTTGCTGGAGGTGGCCTGCTTGACCACCAGCCAGCCGGTCTGCGCGTCGAGCACGTCCAGGTAGACTGCCTCGGCGAACGCGCCCACGTCGTCCGGCGCAAAGAGCGTCAGCGGCGCGACCTGCCAGGTGTGGCCGCCGTCGGCGGTGCGCGCCAGTGTGTAGGCGGGGAGGCCGTCCGCGTCCGCGCCGAGCGCCACAAGCCATCCCTGCTGTGCGTTCAGGAACGCAACCGCGCCGATGGCCGCATCCCGCAACCCCGGTGGGGTAATGTCCTCCCAACTACGCCCGCCCGTGTGCGTCCAGTAGAGCCGCCGGCCCGTCAGCAGCCAGCCGTCGTCCGCCGAAAGTAGAGCGAATTGCCAATCGCTCGCACTCGGCACAGCGGCGACCGGGGTTTGAAAGGGGAAAACGGTCAGCATTATCAAGCCAACCACGACGGTGAGCAGAACAGACCTTTGGGACACGATTATCCTCCTGTGGTCGGGCAACTTTTTTCTGTTGACAGCGCCGGGCTTCTGTGGTATACCATAAGCAAACGGGCGTAACAGAAAGAGAGAACAATGTCTGCATTACAAAAGGCCGATCTGGCCTCTACCAATGTCGCCGTACAGGTATACCTTCCCCGAACACTGCTGGTTGAGAGTGGATTATCTCAGCACGAAGCCGGCGCTGCATTACTGCGAGCTTTTGTCCTGTCATTGTATCGCCGGGATCGTATTTCGTCAGGCAAGGCAGCACGTTTGTTGGGGGTGCATCGCTTGACGTTCATCCGCATGCTGGCTGAAGAAGGCATCCCTTACCTCGACTACACGACCGACGAGTTGGAAGACGAAATCACGGCAATGCGTCAATGGCAGCCCCAGTAGTTGTCTCCAACACCACTCCACTCATCGCGCTGGCCTGGCTGGAACGACTCGATCTGCTGCCGGCACTGTTCGGGAGCGTGTACATCCCCCAGGCTGTGCGCGATGAGATTCACCATAACCCTGAGGCCATCGGCGCCACCGAGTTGAGTACCGCTTCCTGGCTGGTGGTCAGGCCTGTTGCGAATGCGTTGGCCGCAGCGTTGTTGCAGGATCAGTTGGATACTGGCGAGAGCGAAGCGATTGTCCTGGCTCATGAGTTACACGCCGGGCTGTTGTTGATGGATGAACGGCGTGGCCGCCGCCGGGCAGTGCAGGGCGGCCTGACTGTGACCGGCACATTGGGTATCCTGGTCGAAGCGCGACGGCGGAATATGGTGGGGCCGTTGCGCCCCTTGTTGGACCGGCTGCGCCAGTTGCCGTTCCACATGAGCGAATCGCTATATGCCGAAGTATTGCGTCATACAGGCGAGTAGTCCCCTGACCCCCAGGATCCGCTAGCTTCAACCTCACGTCGCTGGTAGCTACCCAACCTGCTCCTGCCGGGTTTGTAACTCGCCCCAGCCCCGACAGCGCGCTCTCTTCCCAACTCTGCCCGCCCGTGTGCGTCCAGTAGAGCCGCTGGCCCGTCAGCAGCCAGCCGTCGTTGGGCGTGAGCAAATCGAACGCCTGCAGATCGGCCCCGGCCGGCTTCTGCGCTGCGTCGCAAGGTCGGGATGAAAACCCGACAAGCATCATCAGACCCAACCCGATAAGAGCTGGGATCGCTTGCTTAATGTATTGCCACCTTCCAGCACTCATCGCGCAGTCCATCCGAATCTGAACCAGACTGGTCCGCTGGCCATTCTTTGAGCCAGAACGAATTTATCGTACCCCTCAAACGTTCTTGCCGCATGCACCCACTGTGCTGTCTGAGGATCCACATTAGCGTACTCTGGGACACTGGGCGGCAAGTTGACATACAAGTACCCCCAAGGATCCAGGTGGTACGTTCCAGGTCTTACTCTAATAAAGGTACCCGATAGTGGGTTCATAATGATTATAGGCAACCCCAGAGTCACATTCCCGTTGCCGTCATCGGTGACCTGCCCTTCAGGCATAACCATCAACCCCTGAGAGCGGGCCAAAATGCCCCATGTGTCAAGGGAAACGTCCGTTATCTTGATGCTTCCATCCGCAATCTGCATCGTCCCAATCGCCCCATCCGGCACCGTGAGCGCCAGACCAGCCTGCATCGCGTACGGCATCGCCGCCAGCTTTTCACGCGGCGACATTTCCGGGTCGGTGCCTGCCTGGATGCCCAGCCAGCGGTCGCCGGTCAGGACATCCGTGCTCAGCGCATTGACGCTGCCCAGCCGCACGCTGAACAGGCCATTCGAGACCGGCACGTTGGCGTGCGTTTCCGTCCACACCGGGCTGCCGCCGCTCTCCTGCGCGTACAGTGCAAAGGTCATCCCAATGCCCGGGTTAGTGTTGTTGATTGGATTGCCGCCGCTGTCGGCCAGGCGGCCCTGGTAATTGATGGTGGTAAAGCTGGGTCCCGCCGCTGGCGCAGCCGAGGCCATGAGGCCGTTCAATGCGCCCACACGCGCCGCGCCCAGCACGAGCGCGGCCAGCGCAATGACCGTGATGATTGTGTGCGCCAGTTGAACCAGCGCAAAGCGAATGGCTCGATTCTGTAACAGGTTGCGAATTTGGGTCGCGTTCATTTTGTCACCTCTCAATTTGTATTTGATTTGTTGGTCAGTTCGATTTTTTGTGTTCATTTCTTTGGACGCAGATGGACACAGCTTGCGCGGGTTCTTGTCTGTGTCCATCTGCGTTCATCTGTGTCCCATTTCTAAAACTGGCGCAGCACCACCGGCAAAAAGATGCGGTGCTTTGCGTTCGGATTGTACACGCTGCCATCGCTGCCGTAAATCAACGACTCGTTGCCGGCCCGGTCGCGGAACTGGGCATAGACCACATCGCCGGTCAAGACCCATTCCAGTGTGTTGGTGTACGATCGCCAGGCGGACGTTATCGCCGGCGTGTGGCCGAGGCGCATTTCGCTTACGCCGCTATTGTCATCCCATGCTTTCAGCCACAAAGTCACGGTCATTGTCTCGCCGCCCAGGATAGAGACGCTGCCCTGCGGCGCGGTCGGGTCGTACACAATGTCGTCAAAGTAGGGGCCATAGACGCCGCTCGCGGTGTCGCGGAACCAGGCATAGACATAGCGCGGCATCACATAGTTGCCATAGGTCGAAAGCAACCAGGTCGTGGTGACCTGATAAGCACGCCAGTCTGCATCCGAATAGCCGCCATCGTTGCTGAGCCGCATGTGGGTGACATTCGGCGCCCACAGGCGCACGGTTACGAGCGGGTTGTTGGTGTAGAGCGCGCCATCGTTGATGCTGACGCCAAAGCCGCCCGGCTGCGGCGTAGGGGTAGGCGCCGGTATCCGTGTCGGCGTGGGCGTGAGCGGTACAGGCGTGGGCGGCACGGTCGAGGTGGGCGGCACGGAGCCTGTAATTTGCGCCCAAAAGCCCGAAGACAGTTTGTAGCTGGCGCTGGTCAAGGTGTTTCCGCCCGAAGCGGCCGGCTGCCCGGCCGTGTCGCCCAAACGGTAGCTGACGCTGCCGCGCAGGTTGCCGCCCGAAGCCACCACCCACTGCGTCACGGTATAGTCATTCGTCACCGTAAAGCTGATGGGCAGGCAGCCGGTGAGGCTTGACAAGAAACCGACTTGCCCAGTAAAGCTGGTGCTGGTGTTGTCGTTTGCGCCCGTTGCCCACGGTTGGCCGATAGATGAAACAAGCGAATAGCCGGTCGAAGTGATGCCCACCGAGCCGCCCGCGTTCACCACGTCGGCGCAGATGCGATAATTGGCCGAGTGCGGCATGGGCGGGTACAGGTCGAGGTAGATGGAAGCGCTGGTCAGGGCCGACTCGTTGCCGGCCCGGTCGCGCACGCGGGCGTGAACGGTGTGCGTGCGGCGATTGAGCGCGGGCAGCGTCCAGGCGATTGTATCCGCATACGCCTGCCAGTCGGAACACGTACTGCTGTTGGAGACGCACATCTCCGTCACGCCGCTGCCGGTATCGCCTGAGGAGAGGTTGAGTGTGACGTTGACCTGGTTGGCGGTGGTCGCGCCGTTGTTGATTTGCAGGGTGGCGGTGGGAGGCGCGCCATCGTAGCGCACAATAAAGGAACTGATGGCAGAGTCATTGTTCAAGTTATCACGCGCTCGCACATTCAAGGCATACGTGGCGACGCCACCGGTTGGAGCGATGGCCGGAGGATCAAAACTTGCGCTGGTTGTCCATATAGCAGGCGAGCAATTGAGATTAGTTGACCAGCAATAGTGATAGCCCTGGATGCCATTAGGATCATAGGCGGTCCACGTAAAGGCCGGGTCGTTGCAAGTATTTTGCCAGCCGTTGTTTTGAATACCTGCACAGCCAGAACCGCTGATAGAGATGGTGGGCACGTTAGGTGAGGTGGTATCCACCGTAAAACTACGTGTGGCGGGTGACGGATCCTCATTGCCAGCCTGATCTCTGGCCTTTACTCGAAACGTATAGGAACGATCAGGCAAATTGTTATAGGTCACGCTTGTGTTGCCTGTCCAGCCTGACCAATCAGAGTAACCATCCAGCTTGTAACTGTACTGCAAGTTTGGAGTGGGCGTCTGGTCATCCGCGCCGGTCCAGGTGAAGGTTGCGCTGTTGGTGTTGATTGTGCCGGAAGGGCCGGAGGTGATCGAGGTGTCGGGGGGAACATTGTTGAGACAATTCGCCGTGACTGGCGAAGTTAGAGATCCCAAGTAAGCCGTAGATTCCGGGTTGACCGCTACGCCGGGTTCAGGGAAGGGAGAAGGACACTCACCACCTCTGCCTCCACCAAGCTCATACCACAGGTCTGATCTCTGACATCTGGTTCCCCAGCTACTGTAGGAATCCAAAAACGGCTCGCTTCTTTCAAAGACGCCAAAATGTAAATGCACACCAGTCGCGTTACCAGCGTCACCCTGCTTGCCGATTTCTGTCCCTTTTTGCACATTGTCACCTACATTGACGCTAGCATAACCCGTAGAGCCATGCCCCATGTGAACAGACAAAGTGAGAATATACTTGTCTCCTATCTTGCCATGGTTGATAGCCACAGCATGCCTTACGTCGGGTCCGGTATCAGCTCGGCCAACGTACACGACTTGACCAGGATACACTGCATAAACAGGAGTAACGCCGGCCGGTTGTCCCGACGCAATGTCAATACCACCATGTCCACTGCCAAAACGCTTCTCAATGGTACCAGTTGTTGGAATACAAAATGCTCCGGCGGGACTGTTGAGTCGCAGTGCTCTTTCACTGTTCATAGTTATATCTTCCGGCCGCGCTGGTTTTTTTCTTGGGCTCCTATTGCCCCCGGCACTAACATCACCAGCAGCACCAACAGGGTCAACAATCCAATTGTGCAAATCCTTATGCTTTTCATCAAAGACCTCCTCTAGCCCTCACCCCCCGGCCCCCTCTCCCAGGCGTGGGCGAGGGGGAGAGGCTGAGGGACGCAAAGAAAATTTTTGTCAAGTTGTGGGTTGCCCGTTGCCGGTTGACCGGACAGGCGGGCAAAGGTATAATAATCTCAATTTTCACGACGGCGACCAGAACACGGTTGCGCCGCCCAATTTGCTCCGGTCACAGAACAGGGTTCCCGCGAATTTATGGCTTTTGTGCAGCGAACGATAAGCCCCTGGGCTGGCTACACTACGACCCAATCCGTTCAATCCGCTCCCCGAATCCGGTGACAGCGCTTGCACTATTGCGCGAATCGTGATACGTTTCATCGAACACCTCCTCGTTTGTGGGCCGCTGTCAACGGATTGCCGGAACGGACTATAGTCCCCGGAGCGAAGCGGAGCGGGATTGAACGGCATCCGCCGGGCGCGGGCCCTAATCCGCTCAATCCGCTCCCCGAATCTGTTGACAGTTCCGCGCCCCAATCTCCCTGTGCCGATTGAGGAAGTGAAGCCGCAGTTAAAAAATCCGTGCTCAGTGCCCAAACAAGATGACATTCATGCGGCGTGGGCCGGGGCCGAGATTCCCGCCAGAATAACTTTGTAACCACAGAGAAAGTGTGTTATTTGTTGAAAAGTCCCAACTCGCATGACAGAACTCAATCGGCGTTGATCCTTGGGTGTCAACCAACTGGCAGATAGCATGAGGTCGCTCAGAAAAGCCAAGCGACGAAATATCAAGAGTGATTTGTGTACCGGGTTGTCCACCTGGCAAGTTAGAAACAATTGTGGCAGCAAGTATCTTCATGTCACTCGGTTGCGAGACAGTATTTTCTACTTGCCAATAGACACTGGCTGCAAAAGGGGCCTTTGCCTGTGTCACTGCCCCATCCGCAATCTGTGCTGTGCCAATCGCCCCATCCGGCACGGTGAGCGCCCTGACTGTAATCGGCGTAGGGTGAATCAACTCACGTGGCGCAAGCGTCTCCCCGCCTACCGTGATTTCCAGGTAGCGGTCGCCGTTCCATACGTTGGTCGGGATGCCTTCAGAGGTCCGGCTGCCCAGCCCCACGCTGAATAGTCCATTGCTCACATTAACGACATGGGTTTCTGGGCCATCCAATGGCCAGATCAAATTGCCGCCGGTCAGCGCGTCATAAAGCGCAAACTGCATCGTCACGCCATTTTGGGTAATAGGATTGCCGCTGGAGTCAGCCAAACGCCCCTGATAGTTGATGGTGGTCGCGCTGGGGCCGGGCCCTGTGTTGAGCGCAGCCGAAGGAGCGGCCGGGCCGGCCAGCGGGCGCGCCCACACATTCTGCTGCCGACTGGCTCCCGAACCTTTGCGCGCACAAGCTGTGTATGCTATAATGTCAACCAAGGTGAATGAATTGTGTACGAGCGGCAAAGCGCCGGCCGACGACGCCTGGCTGCTGGACTGGAGCGACCGGGAGGTGACGATGGGATTACAGGCTATCCGAGTTCGAGATTTGGTAGAGACTCGCCTGTACGACAGCGAAGATGAGGTCGTACGAGATGCGCTGCGCCATCTCTTGTTAGACCGTCCTGATTTGCGGATCCTCGTCGCCGTCCATCGCTATCGCACCGACCCAGAACTCTCCCTGGCCCGGGCGGCGGCCATCGCCGGCGTGAGCCTGGAACGGATGAAGGAAATCCTCGATCGTCACAGCGTTCCGCTCCGACTGGGGCCGGCGACCGTTGCCGAGGCCCGCGCCGAGGCAGCGACGTTAGAGGGATGGTTCGATGCCGGTTCTGGTTGACACTACCGTTCTCTCTAACCTGGCTGCTGTTGGTCGCCTCGATTTGCTCAACCTCCTGCCCGATGCCTGCTACCTGGCCTCTGCTGTGTATGAAGAGATTCAACAAGGTCTGGCGGAAGGATACGAATTCCTGTCGCAGGTGGATCGCGTTCTCGATTCCGGGCTATTGCTCCTGGTCACTATCGAGAGTGAGGAGGAGTGGCAACGCTACCGGGATATCCCGGGCCGGCTACAGCGCGGCGAAGCGATGTCGCTGGCGATTGCCCGCTGCCGCGGCTGGCGACTGCTCACGGACGACCGCGCCGCCCGTGCCTACGCGGAATGCACAGGTGTATCTTGTTCAGGTACGCTGGGTCTATTGTGTTACGCCGTGCGCCGGCGCCGCCTGACGATAGACGAAGGAAACGCGCTCTTGGGCGAGATGATTGCCCACGCCCGCTACCGTTCGCCGGTGACCGATCTGCGCGCACTGCTGGAAGAAGCGCCGGACTGAACTACTGCACGCCCAGATTGCCCCCAGGTTGATTTTGTGGTCGGTGCCCGGCTCCGACATGATACGCCCCTATTACACTAAACGCCATTTGGACCGCTTTTTCCGCCATGCGAAGAGTCGCTTATGGCATATCGCTTATCGCCACCCGCTGCCGTTGGTCATTGGTCGTTCGTCACGCGAAGCGGTCATTTGTCATACCATTGCCGCTGCAGGTTGTGTATGCTATAATACAATCAGAGGTGAACGCGATGTCTGAAATTGCTTTGCGCACTTTTCCGCCTGGAATCTCTCAAGAAGCGCTTGTCCAATGGCTAGACGAGACGCGCAGCCGTGAAGCCCTTGTGTGCCAGATGCTCCGACAGTTCGAGAAACGCTACAACGGTTCCCTGAAAGCCCTGGAAGCTCGCCTGGCGCAGGGTGAAGGCGCTGAGCATCCCGATTGGGAAGACTCGATCGAGTGGCGCAACGCCATCGAAACCTTGCAACGCATCCGGCTCATGAAAGGCTTGCTCGAATGGCTGCTGCGCTCGATCGCGCCCTCGCCCGCTTCATAGCCGCCTGCCCGCACGTCATCGCTGTCCACGACCTCGTCACCAAGTGGCGGCTCGAATTGGCAAGCGGGTATGTGCTGGACGCTTATTTCAACGAAACGCTGGGCAAATACAGCTATGTCCTGGTCCAAGCCGGGAAGCGCATAGTGGGCTGGGACAACGCCCCGCACCACCCCGGCCTGGCAAACTTTCCTCATCACGTTCATCGGCCCGACGGGACCATCGAACCCTCAACGCTGACCGGTGATCCAGAGCGTGACCTGGAGCAGGTTCGCCTGGAGATCGAGGCTCTTCTATCACCTTGAACCTTGAGACGTAATGCGTGTTGCGTATTCTGTAGCGGGACGCTTTTCCAATCCGTCTGAACGGACACGCGGCGCAATCTGCTCAATCTATTCCCCGAATCCGTTGACAGTTCCCCGCGCTGATGGAGGAAGTAAAGCCACAGTTAAAAAATCCGTGCTCAGCGCCCAAACAGGATGATATTCATCCGGCGTAGGCCGGGGCCTAGATTTCCGCCAGAATAACTTCGTAACCACAGAGAAAGTGTGTTATTTGTTGAAGAGTCCCAGCTCGCATGACAGAACTCAATCGCCGTTGATCCATCAACCAACTGGCAGATAGCATGAGGTCGCTCAGAAAAGCCAAGCGACGAAATATCAAGGGTGATTTGTGCACTGGGTTGTCCACCTGGCAGGTTACGAACAATTGTGGCAGCAAGTGTCTTCATGTCACTCGGTTGCGAGACGGTACCACCTACTTGCCAATAGGCCCTGGCCGCAAAAGGTGCTTTTGCTTGCGTCACCGCCCCATCAGCGATCTGCGCCGTGCCAATCGCCCCATCCGGCACGGTGAGCGCCCTGACCGTAATCGGCGTAGGGTGAATCAACTCACGTGGCGCAAGCGTCTCCCCGCCTACCGTGATTTCCAGGTAGCGGTCGCCGTTCC
>FWPV01017249.1_pt1 | contig 10030 bp, 9 predicted proteins | sample 2228371 | NCBI WGS metagenome assembly FWPV01 (sample SAMEA103939776, study PRJEB20133) | metagenome
AACCATTCCTGGTAAAGATCATTCTCAATCCCCAGCCGGCGCAGCACGCGGCCGACAATGTTATCCACAATTTCATCCACGGACTGTGGCCGGGTGTAAAAAGCCGGCACAGGTGGGAAGAGGATGGCGCCTGCCCGGCTCGCCTGCTCCATCAATTGTATGTGCCCGGCGTGCAGGGGCGCCTCGCGCACGACCAGCACCAACTGGCGGCCTTCCTTGAGCGTCACGTCAGCGGCGCGGGTTAGCAAATCGGCGCTGTAGCTGTTAGCAATGGCTGACAGGCTCTTAATCGAACACGGAATGACCACCATCCCCATCGTATCGAAAGAGCCTGACGCAATTGGCGCGGCGAGATCGCGGTTGCTGTAGTGGAAATCGGCCAGGGCCAGCACGTCAGCGGGTTTCCAATGGGTCTCCGCTTCGATGGTCAGGTTTGCGGATGGGGTGACGATCAGGTGGGTCTCGATGGCAGAAGTCTGGAGCGCCTGGAGCAGGCGGATTCCGAGGACTGCGCCAGAACTGCCTGAGATGCCAATGACGAGCCGCTGTTTTTTCATCCTGTCCATTGTACCAAACCTTGCCCGATTCCCCTGCTTACGCAAAGGTAAGCGCCTGTTCCAGGTCAGCAATCAGGTCGGCGCAGTTTTCAATCCCGATCGAGTAGCGCACCAGCCCATCGCTGATTCCCATGGACAGGCGTGTTTCAGGAGAAACATTTGAGTGGGTCATGCTGGCCGGGTGAGAGATCAACGAGTCGACATTCCCCAGGCTGACTGCCAGGGTAGAGACCCGCACATGATCCATCAACGCCGCCCCGGCCCGCAGGCCGCCTTTCAGTTCGAAGGCGATCATCCCCCCGCCCGACAGCATCTGCCGGCGGGCCAGCGCATAATCGGGATGGCTTTCCAGGTGAGGATAATAGACCCGCGCTATCTTGGGGTGATTTTCCAGGTAATGGGCAATTTCCAGCGCGTTTTCGCAGTGGCGCTGCATGCGCACCTCGAAGGTTTTTAATCCAATGTTGGTCAGCCAGGCGTCAAACGGGCTGGGACACCCGCCCAGGATCTTGAACATCTGATACAGCGGGCCCTTAACGTAATCTACACGCGAGCTGATAACCGCTCCGCCAATGATCAACCCGTGCCCGGAAAGATACTTTGTGGTGGAATGCACGACAATATCCGCGCCCAGGGACAGAGGGCGCTGGCAGAATGGGGTCGCAAAGGTATTGTCGACCATCAGCCAGGCGCCGGCCTGGTGGGCAATTTCCGCTGTGGCGGACAGGTCAACCAGCGAGAGGGTCGGGTTGGCGGGTGTTTCGGCATACGCCAGGACGGCCTGGGGATAGGCCTGGAAAGCAGCTTCCCACTCAGCCTGGGTGCCTTCTGCCAGCCAGATGACCTGGATGCCGTACTGGGGAGCCAGGTCTTGAAGGAAATTGTGAGTCGCGCTGTAGACATGCTTTTGGGCGATGACCGTCTGCCCGCTCTTGACCCGGGCCAGGATCGCAGCCGTCACCGCCGCCATGCCCGATGAAAATACCAGCCCGGCGACGGTTTCTTCCGGGGCCTGGGCCGGCCGGCTGCGCAGCAAATCCAAACCTTCTAAAACAGAAAGTTTGAAGGCCAGTTGTTCCAGGTTGGGGTTATTGAGCCGGGTGTAGATATACCCGGGCTCTTCCCCCTTAAAGCGGGCTGCTCCGGTTGCGACATCCGGAAAATTGAACGTGGAGGTCTGGTAAATGGGGGCTACGTGTGCGTTGAGCGGGTTGCACATCTCACCTGCATGGGTAACCAGTGTCCCCATGCCGTGCTTGGGATCAATCGAAGGCATAACTCTGCTCCGGTCGGCGTAAGAATGTGGAAACGTCAGGAGAGATTATATGCCTTTTCAGCCGGTTTTCCAGCCCAGTGAATGGCGATTGTGCCGAACATCAGGCGGCGGAAGCCGGGTTTCTCGAATCCGGCCAGTTCGATTTGATCCTGCAGCGCCTCTGCCGGCAAGAAGTTTTCCGATGTGCTCGGTAGATAGACGTAGGCGTCCCGCGACCGGGTGAACAACTCGCCCAGGAATGGGATCACCCGGCGCATGTGGAAGCGGATCAATGGGCTGACCAGGGACGCCCTCGGACGGGTGGTATCCAAAGCAACCATCCGGCCGCCTGGTTTGAGAACCCGGTATTGTTCCCGAAGCGCCCCGGGCAGATCTACCACGTTGCGCAACAGAAAACCCGAAACCAGCGCATCAAAGCAGGCATCAGGAAAAGGGAGGTGGAGCGCATCGGCTGCAGTCCAGTTAAGAGCCGGTCCGGGCTGTTGCTTCCCCACCAGCATCATGTCCAGGGTAAAGTCGGCTGCTGTCACCTGGCAGCCGGGCGCCCGGCGCAGCGCTTCTCGCGACAGATCGCCTGTCCCTGCCCCCAGGTCGAGAACTCTCCCGCCAGGGGGGATCTCAGCCAGGCGGATTACCTGCCGCCGCCACCTCACATCCTGCCCGCCGGTCATTAACCGGTTCATCAAATCGTAACGCGGCGCTATCCGGCTAAACATGGCTCGCACAGCGCGGGCTCGTTCAACGCTCTCGGATTGTTCAGCTTTCATTTTGATAGGGAACCCACACCAGGACAGTTGTTCCCTCGCCAATCTCCGAAGTGACTTCCAGGTCTCCCCCGGCATTGCGGGCACGGGTTTGCATGTTCGAGAGACCATGCCCAAGAGTCAGCTTTGTGGTGGCCAGGTCAAAACCATGCCCATCGTCCTGGATCTCGAGCAGCACCCGGTCGCTGGTCGTCCATAAGGAGATGTCAACGTGCCGGGCGAAGGAGTGCTTGCCTACATTGGCCAGGGATTCCTGGCAGATGTGAAAAAGCGCGACCGCCTGGGGCTGAGGCAGTTTGAGAGATTGGCTGGGCGCTTTCAGGGTGGTCTCAATCAGGGTATTTGCGCGAAATTCGGCAATTAACCGGCGCAGCCCATCCGCCAGGTTTTCCTCGTGCAGCTTGCGCGGGCGCAGGTCGAGGATATAAGCGCGGATATCCCGAATGGTGCTGTTCAGATCGTTAATGGACTGCTCAATGCGCTGCCGCGCGCCCTGCATATTCTCGCTCATCAGCAGGCGGGCATGCTCCAGAGTCAGCCCAACGGCATAAATATCCTGGATGATGCCGTCATGAAGATCCATGCCAATTCGCTCGCGCTCTTCAAGCACAGCCAGTCGCCGCTGTTGAATGTTGAGCCGCAGGTTTTCAATGGACATACCCACCCAGGCGCTGATCGCCGAAAGGAAATGCATTTCCAGATCGTCAAACGGCTCAGTTTCGCACGAGGCCACGCATAATACCCCCAGGACTCCTCGCCGGCCGCTCAACGGCAGGCAAACAACCTGCCGCAGGCATCCATTCAGGGTCTCCTGGTTAAAGAAATGGCTGTTCTTGTGCGGGTCGGCCTTGACCGTTCCAAGTTCAATTCTGGTCATCTGCCCGATCTCTGCAGTTCGGCCTACCAGCCCTTCTCCGACGGAAAATTGATTGCGTGCCCACAGCGGGGGAACGCCCTTGCCCTGGTGAAGCGTCATCTGTAGAACCCGGCCATCATCCTGGCGCAGGTAGATTTCACCAACATCCAGTCTCAGGTAGTCCATCACCTGCGAGAGGACTTTATCCAGAACCTGGTCAATATTGTCTGAAGACACCAGGACCGACGCCAGTTCATTCAGCAGGGCCAGGTTTTCGGTTCGCCGGGTGAGGGCCCGGTCGCGCTCTGTAATTTGTTGATAGACCCGGGCGTTCGAAATTGCAACGGCAGCATAACTCGCCAGTGTCTCGATGATCCGCTGATCATCGGGCGTGAACTCTGCTCCGTTCTGTTTGTTTGTCAGGTAGATCTGCCCGACCTGTTTTTCACCCAGTCGCAGTGGAACCCCCAGGAATGAGGTCATCTGGGGATGGTAAACGGGTATACCTGCGCTGCGAGGGTCTTCGTGGATGTTGGAAACCCGGATAGGCTCGGATGTATTCATCAGCGCACCGATCAGGCCTTTTCCCAGCGGGGGATGCGCCATGCGCTTGATCGTCTCTGGGGCCAGGCCGACTGGAATGAACTTTTCCAGTTGCCCTTCTTCATCCAGCACTCCCACAGCCGCATACTTCGCTTGAACCTGGTCGCAGGCCAGTTGGGCAATGCGCTCGAGTAATGTTTCCAGCGTGTTGTTCTTAACTAATTCAAGACTGGCTTGATGAAGGGCTGCCAGTCTTTCTTCGAGCTGCTCTCGTGTCAGTAAGCCATCTTCCACGCTAACCTCTGGAAATATTTTACCTGATTATGTCTTTTTTAGCCATTTTTTGACCGGGCTTGCATTCGTAAGCTTTTACAAGGCTTTGCCGGCTATATAACCTGTGTTTGTTATCCGTTATAATCCCTCAAGGAGGAATCTTTCCGATGTTTAACAGTATTTTTCGGCGAAAAGATGATGAAGAGCGAGTGCGCAGCCAGGGCCGGCTTCCACCGGGCCAATCTTTGACAAACAAATTTCCGGTTCTCCATTATGGACCGATTCCATCCTTTGACCCCAACACCTGGGACTTTCGGGTGACGGGGGAAGTTGAAAACCCGCTTATCCTGACCTGGGAGCAGTTCCAACAACTTCCGCGCAGCAAGGTGAAAATGGACCTGCACTGCGTGACGCGCTGGAGCAAGTTCGATACAGAATGGGAAGGCGTTTCGGTTCGCACGCTGGTCGAGCAGGGGCTACTCCAACTTAAGCCTTCGGCCCGGTATGTGCTTCAAATTGCCGAATATGGATATACGGCGAACCTCCCGCTGGAGGTGGTCATGGCGGATAATTTCCTGCTGGCGACGCATTTTGATGGCGCGCCAATTGCACCTGAACACGGCTATCCATTGCGCGGGGTCGTTGGGGCAATCCCTGAACGGGATGACCTGATGGTCCCTTACCTGTGGAAGGGGGCCAAGTGGCTGCGCGCTCTCCAGTTTATGTCCCAGGATCGGCGAGGATTCTGGGAACAGGCCGGCTATCACAACGATGCCGACGTTTGGAAAGAGGAGCGTTTCGGCTAACTCTCGCCCGCCGCCTCATTGGCCTCGGCGGGTGACAAGGATGTAAATACCAAGACCGATCCCGGTCAGGATCAACAGCCCACCCAGGATCGCCAGGATGATTCCATCGTCAGAGCCAACCACCTCAATGGCCGGGGTGGGTTGAGGCGCAGAGCTGACCTGCGCGCCAAACTCAATAATAGCGAGATCCCCCGCTTGCACTTTGATAGAGGGCAGGTTCAGACTGGTTGTGGCGTTGTATCCACTGGGAATCGCCACGCTGATGTTGTACTCCCCCTCAGGAACTTCCTCACATACCGGGTCGACGCTGGCGGAGGTGGTGCTGGTTCGAGAGATCTGACCAAGCCGGTCTGTAATGCTGACGGCTCCGCCGGCCAGTGGCAGTTCGCTATCTTCGCGCGTTGTGTTGCCGTTTACATCATTGAAAAGCAGAATACAAACCTGGCCGTTCCCGATGATGGGCGTTGGGGTGGGCAGCAGCGGCGTTGGGGTAACATTCAGGTTGGGGGTGGGCGTTGGCTGGGGCGTAATTACGGCCAGGAGCAGTTCTCGCCCCGGTATGATGGTGCATTCCTGATCGAGCCGGTTCAACGTGCGAAGCTCCTCGATCGTTACCCCGGTCAGGAGTTGTATCCGCAAACAAGTATCACCTTCTTGAACCACATAAACCACCCGCCCATCTGGCAGGGCAGTTGGGGTCTGGTAAACCACCTGGGTAAGGGCATCGGCAGCAACCGGATGTGTCAGAAATAAACCTGCCCCAAGGAGCAGAAGGGGGATCATGAGAGCCCAAAGTTTTTGCATCATGAGAATCACCGTGTGTAGTTGATTATAACATGTGTGTGGAGGGCGAATTTTTTCACAAGATATCGCCGAAAAAGCTTGCATTTCCAGATAAAATCAATACAATGGAAATAAAACATTTGTTCTTATTGCGGGTTGTCCAGGTAGAAATTCTGTTGTCATGAGGAGCCGGGTAATTCTATGATAACAGCCGGTGTGCTACGAACCTTGCTGGTGATTGATATTGCTGCAATGGCGCTGCTGGCATTAATTTACCTTCGCCAGCGAAAACTGAGCTGGTTAGGCTATTGCGGCTGGGGACTGCTGGCGGTTGGCATCCCTATTTTGGGGCCTTTTCTCTTGTTTGTTAATCGACCTGGCGAGTGGGATCCCTCATTTTCGGTGGGTAGGGATGTCGCCCGGTTGACAGGCTGGCTGCGCCGCCTTCTTCCTGAGCCGCCGCGAAAAAAGACTCGCCTGGATCGTGTGCGCGATCGGCGCAATAAACGAAGGTCTCCTTCTTGAGGATCTCCGCGCTGTTTCATTAAATTTTTTCCGAGAGTATGCTATACTTTTCAAAACCGAGAGCGAAAGAAACAGCTTTCGGCTGGTTGCTTTTTAATATTTTCGGAAAAAATTGTTCAGCAGAGAGGGCTCCATGAAGGTTTCCGTTTCGCAACAACAACTGGCGCAAGGGTTGGGCATTGTTTCTCGAGCAGTTTCCCCGCGCAGCACCCTGCCGGTGCTGTCGAATGTGTTGTTGGCCACGGATGAAGGACGGCTGCGCCTATCGGCAACGAACCTGGAACTTGGAATCACCTGCTGGATCGGCGCTCAGATCCAGGAAGAAGGTTCATTGACCGTGCCGGCTCGCCTGCTGGCTGACCTGGTCAGCACGCTGCCGAATGATACCGTCCACCTGGCAGCCAATCTCTCTACATACAGCCTATCTGTTCACTGCGGCACATCCAGTACAGATATCAAAGGCATCGATGCGCAGGAATTTCCGCCCATGCCGGCGACAGATGCCTCCGAAGGTGTGCCGATTTTAAAGAGATGATCCAGCAGGTAGCTTTCTCCGCCTCCACCGAAGAGGCCCGCCCGGTTTTGCAAGGCGTGCAAACTTCGGTCTCGGGCAGCGAGATCTCTATGGCTGCCACCGATGGCTTCAGGATTTCTGTCCGGCGGGTAGCGTTGGATGAGCCTGTGCTCAAGCCGCTGAACATGATTATTCCTGCCCGGGCTTTAAATGAACTGGCCCGGATTGCTGCAGATGGGGAAAATATGGTCAGCATGATCGTCCCCACAGGCCGCGGGCAGGTGGTATTCCGGTTGGACTCGGTCGAACTGGTATCGCAGCTCATCGACGGCAATTTCCCAGATTATCGCGTGATCATGCCGCGGTCCTTTAAATCGCACACGATCCTGTCTACCGCCGCCCTATTGAAAGCCTGTCGCCAGGCCGAAATTATTGCTCGGAATGGAAACAACGTGGTTCGTCTGAGCATGCAGCCGATGAGCGACCGCCCGGCCCAGGTAGAAGTTTCTGCACAATCAGAAGAGACGGGGACAAATGAAACGATGATCGACGCCACCATCGATGGCCCTGGCCTGGTCATTGCCTTTAATGTCCGCTATCTGCGCGAAGTACTCGAAGTGATCAAAACTCCCAACCTGGCCCTTGAAACCAATGATCACAAATCCCCAGCGCGAGTCCAGCCTGTAGGAGACGAGAACTTCCAGCATGTGATTATGCCCATGCACCTGGGGTAAGGAATGGATTATCCGGCCAGTTCAGCTTTTTCTGATGGCGCTTCCTCAGGATACCCAAGCGCATCAACTGACCGGCAGTTCAATGTTTACCTGGCGCTCAGCCAGTATCCCCTGCTGGCTGAGCGTATTCGCGCCCGCATGCGGCACGAGCTGTATGAGCGCGGGATTCTGTCGCCGCAGGAGTTTGAAGCCGAAGTGCGCGCCCAGGCAATCCAATCGCAGCAGCGCGAGGGCATCCGCAACCCTTACCGCGAAGAAGCCGCCGAGCTCTGGGAACTTCGCCTGGCACGCGTCCGCGAGATGCTGACCGATCAGACTTTTACGCAGCATCTTTCGTTTGAATTGTTTGAGCAGCTGGTCTGGGAAGTTTTAAGCGAGCGCGGCGTCCAGGCACAATCGGTCTCGCTGTCGATGAATCCGGAGCTTGCTCCACTGGAAATGGTCTTCCAACAGGCCATCACCATCGAGGCACTGCCATCACCGGAACGGGCTTCATTGGAAGCGCGTTTGAAGGAATCGAAGGTGGTGATGATCCGCACGATGATCAGCGACCAGCTTCGCTACATTAATGTTGCCAAGGAATGGTTTACCGTCAGTGATCTGGCCGAAATCCGCCGGCGCAAGCTTGGGACCGGCCGGATTGGCGGCAAAGCTGCCGGCATGCTGCTGGCGATGCGCATCCTGGAAGAGTCGGGCGTCAAAGAAGTGATTGATTGCATCCGCGCACCCGACTCCTACTTTATTGGCTCGGATGTGTTCTATACCTTCATGGCGATCAACAACCTGGTGCATTGGAATGACCAGAAGTACAAAAATGAGCCGGAAATGCGCGCCGATTACCCTCAGATCGTGCGTGACTTTGAGTCGAGCGAGTTCCCGCTGGATTTTCTTGGCGACCTTTCCGGGCTCCTGGAGCGGATTGGCTCCAGGCCGCTGATTGTCCGTTCTTCCAGCCTGTTAGAAGATAATTTTGGCACCTCTTTCGCCGGTAAGTACGAAAGCGTCTTTTGTCCCAACCAGGGCACGCATGCAGCTAACCTTCGCGCGCTGACCCGGGCCATTATCCGCGTTTATGTCTCCACCCTCAATCCCAACGCGCTGCTTTACCGCCGCTCGAAAGGATTGCAGGATTACGATGAGCGGATGGCAATCCTGATCCAGGTGGTCGAAGGGGAAAAATTCGGCAAATATTTTCTGCCGCATGCCGCTGGGGTTGCCTTCAGCCGCAACCTGTATCGCTGGGCGCCCCAGATCCGGCGCGAGGATGGTTTTGTCCGGCTGGTTTGGGGTTTAGGCACGCGGGCGGTTGACCGGGTTGGGAATGACTATCCGCGCCTGGTGGCGCTCAGCCATCCCCTGCTGAGGCCATCGACGGACCCAACCTCCATCCGGCGGTATTCCCAGCAGTACGTTGACTTAATCAACCTGGAGAAAAACGAATTCCAGAGCCTGCCCATCGGCGAGGTGCTCGATTCGCGCTACCCACCTTTACGATACCTGGTCCAGATGGAAAGCGATGGGTATTTTTCTTCGCTGCGCAGCCGGATGTTGGAGGGCGGCACGAAAAACCTGGTGTTAACTTTTGAGGAGATGCTTAAACGCACGCCATTTGCTGAGCGGATGCGGCAAATCCTCCAGATACTCGAAAAGAACTACAACTCACCGGTAGATATGGAATTTACCGTCCATATCCCTGACCCGCACGCCGTCAAGCCGCGGGTTTGCATCACGATTCTCCAGTGCCGTCCACAAAGTTACCTTTTGGCGAGCGAACAGGCCACGCTTCCGATCAACCTCAACCCGCAGGATTTAATCTTTTCCACTCGTTTTGTGGTTCCAGAGGGGCAAATCGCGCGGGTCGACTATGTCGTTTATGTTCCGCCGGAGGGGTACTTTGCCTTGCCGAGCAGCGAAAGCCGTTTTGAGCTGGTCCGGGCGATCAGCCGCTTGAACAATGCCTTGCAGGGCGAAAAGTTTATCTGTGTTGGGCCTGGCCGGTGGGGCAGCTCAAATTCAGACCTGGGGGTCAGCGTTGACTATGGCGATATTTACAACACGAAAGCGCTGGTTGAGCTGGCCGGCCCTGGGGTTGGCCCGGCGCCTGAACCATCGCTCGGAACACACTTTTTCCAGGATTTAATCGAACAGCAAATTTTTCCGCTGGCCATCGTGCTGGAAGATGAGCAAAGCGCATTCAACCGGGAATTCTTTGAACGAACGCCAAACCGCGCGGCTGAGTGGATCCAGGTGGATGAGAAAATCCTGGGCAGTTTGCGGGTCATCCGGGTGAGTGATTTTCGACCTGGGGCGTTTATGCGCATCGTGATGAGCGATGAGAAAAGCCGGGCAGTGGCTTACCTGGAACAGTCAAATGATAGCAAGTAGATTTCCGCGGGGAC
>FWPV01017251.1_pt1 | contig 10029 bp, 8 predicted proteins | sample 2228371 | NCBI WGS metagenome assembly FWPV01 (sample SAMEA103939776, study PRJEB20133) | metagenome
CCCACGAGGGCGAGGAGGATCTGGTGATCGAAGCCTGGCAAACAGCAATTAGAGATTCAAAATCAAAAATCAAGAATTTTAGATTGATAGTTGCTCCCAGGCATCCGAATAGATTCGGGAGGGTGGCTGCCCGGCTCGAAGTCAGCAGAGTTATGTTCTCCCGGCGCAGTCTAGGGGAGAGTTTTTTGGAGAGCCGGCAGGTGATGCTGTGGGACACCATGGGGGAATTGGCCAGCGCCTATCAGGCCGGGGACATGGCCTTTGTGGGCGGCAGCCTGGTGCCGGTGGGCGGCCATAACCCGCTGGAGCCGGCGGCCATGGGCCTGCCGGTGGTCTTCGGTCCGCATATGTTCAATGCGTCCCCCAGCGCCCGCTGTCTGTTGGAGGCCGGAGGCGCCTGCCAGGTAGGCTCGGCCAGGGAACTAGCCGAGGTATTGGCACAGTGGCTGCAGGACGAAACAAGGCGAAGGCGCACCGGGGAGAATGCCCGGCGGGCGGTCGATGCCCAAAGGGGCGTGGCCCGCCGCCTGGCCGAGGAGATAAGGCGGCGGATGGAAGGCGGCGGTTGAGGGTCTATGTTGGCGCAGCCCTATATCAGAACGAAGATACTATGGTGGCAAAAGATCCCCAGGGATGACGGCGGGGTCGAATACCATCCATGGAGGGTCATCGATAAGAAGGCATCGGTCTGTCGCACCTTGGGAGATTGGAGCCAGGCCGAGAATCTTCTTCGGGAGAACTATGAGAGGGCCAAACTCACCCATGATTTGGAATCCATAGCCCACGCCGGCAACAGGTTGGCATCCCTTCTGCTCATCGAGGGACAATACCAAGAGGCCCATGATCTGGCCGAGAGGTCTTTCGAATATTTCCGGGAGAGGGACGATAAAAAGGGGATAGCCTCTTCTCTGGGCCTATTGGGCAACATCTATTATCACCGCTCCCAGCTGGAGAGGGCCATGGAATGCTATCAGGAATATCTGAGGCTTTCCCAGGATCTCTCTTGTGATATAGATGTCGGCATCGCCCTAGGCCACATCGGGCTTATTTATTATGATAGAGCCGAATACGATAAAGCGTTAGAATGCTACCAAAGACAACTGGAGGAGGCTGAGAGATTGCATGACTTGGTGGGCCTATTCAGGGCTCTGGGCAATATGGGGAATGTCCACCTGGAGCAAGGTCATAGCGATCAAGCCCGTAGTTGTTATCATAAGGCTTTGAGATATGCCCAGATCGTAGGCGACAAACAGGCCATAGCCTTCGGGCTGGGCAATCTGGCCATCATCTATCAAGATGAGGGCGAACTGGACCAAGCCCTCGACGGCTACCGAGAGCAGTTGACCATATTCGAGAAGATCGGCGACCGGAGGCATGCCGCTATATCGCTGGTCAATATCGGCGGCATCTATGCCTGTCGGGGTGAGGACCAAGAGGCGGAGAACTGTTTTCGCCGACAGATCCAACTCTCCCGGGAGTTCGGGGACAAACCGCTTTTGAGCTTCGGCCTCTCCCGGTTGGCGGAGCTGATGGACGACATGGGACAGCCGGCCGAGCCTCTGTGGCGAGAGGCTATAGATATTGCCCGAGATATTCGGCTGAACCACTACCTGAGCGGTTATCTTCAGATGTACGCCAGAATGCTTTTGGACCGCGGCCAGGTGGCCCCGGCCGAGGCGCTGGCCCAGGAGGCCTTGGATCTGGCCGAAAAAGTAGGCAGGCCCGAGGTGGCCGAATTCAGCCGGTTGCTGCTGGCCGATATCGAGAGCCGGAGACAGCCTGAGGTCGGCAGAGAGAAACTGCTGAGGCTGCTGGAGGCTGCCCAAAGCCAGGAGTCTCGGGCAGAGGCCCTCATCAGGCTTTGCCGGCTGTTTCCGGATTCAGAGATAAAACAAAAAGCCTGCGAGGCCATTAAGAGCCTGCTCGAGAAAACGCCGCGGACAAAATACCAGCGGGCCCTGATGGAACTTGAGAGGCCGGCCGACCAAGTTGACGCTTGATCGTCCGCTTACGGCAGGGAAAAGACATGGACTCTTCGTCCGGGATGGTAGATACCTATCAGGGCCTACTTTTAAGCCACGATCTCTGCGGCGGGGTATGGATGATCGGGCACCGTCGTTTTTTAGATAATTAAACATCCGGTTCTAGCCGAGTGTCCTTTGATATGCGGAATTTGCCCTTAGGCCTATGGTTGAACTTGCTGGCCGTCTGCTTGTATTGTTGGGTGTGTCTGGCTGAAACTTCACCGTATGCGGCGACAGAGGGTTTCTACGCTGCTTCGGATTCACAGGAGTATAGGGCGATAGCCCTGTGGATAGCCGGGCGGGGCCCTTGCCCCAACGAGGCGATAACCTTGAGGCCCCTTGTCTATCCATTGATTCTATCATTTTGGATCGCGGTCTCGGACGACGACCACCTCGCCGTCTGGTTGTTTCAGGCCGTCCTCTGGCTTGGCACGTTGAACCTGACGGCTCTGGCGGTCTACCGGGCCACCCGGAGCCGCCGCTTAACCGCCATGGCTTTTCTGCTGCTGGCCGCCAACCTCTCCTTCGTCTTTCTGACCTTCTGGGGCCTGGCCGATGTCCTGGCCGCCTTTTTGGCATCCTGGGTCGCCCTCTGTCTATCGCAGAGAGATTCGAATAATCGGCTGAACCTGGCTGTCGTCTCCCTTTTGCTGGGGGCCCTGGCTCTGATCAAACCGATATTCCTCTTGCCGTTCTTCTTATTCGTCGTCTTGGTTTTCTTCAAGCACAGAAAAGAGAGGGGGACCATCAAATTGGCTTGCCTGGCCGGGATGGGTCTGATTGCCGCCCAGATTATGATTCTTTGGAGCGCCTGCGGACGACCCTATCTATCCACGGTAGGCGGATTTACCCTAAAACAGTACTTTGTGAGCGGTCTCTATCATAAGATAAACGGGGTGGGGCTGGACCTGGCCCGCTCCGAGGTAGCCTCATGGGATCTGGGACGGCAGCTGGGTTTTATAGCCGGCCATCCCCTGGCGGCCGCTTATCTCTTCTGTAAAAATGTTGTCCTCAATATAGCCGGAGGGACTAATTATCCCGTGGCCTTCCCGGCCTTTCGATATTGGACTATAGGTTATGGGGCGGCCTGCCTGGCGGTGCATCTAGCCGTCCTTTTATATTTATTGTTCAAACGAATCCGGTTGCCAACGGCTATGGTGTTCCTCTATCCCTCCTTTCTTTTGGTGGTGCTGGTAAACGGCCTCTCCTTTGCTCAGGGCGATCGGCTCTCGTTGGCGGTTCAACCATGGTGGATCGTTTTCTACAGTTGGCTTTTGGGCAGTTCGACCGCCCCCTATCTTTTAGGCCAGGAGGGAAACAGATTTAGACTATGGCCCTTCCCCGTCGGGTGATAGATGCGCTCAACGCCCGGGGCCAGCTCTACGAGGTGGGGGGCGCCCTGCGGGACCGTATCCGCTATGGTATGGATCCCGAGACCGGCCGTCTGGACCCCGGCCGGTTTTGGTCATACGCTCCAGAGGAGATCGATTACCTGGCCACCGGCCTGCCCATGGAGGAGTTGATCTCCATCCTATCCGTTTTCGGCCGCACCGAGCTGGTGGGCAAAAGTTTTGGCGTGGTCAAGTTTCGGGTGGAGTTCTCCGAGAAGCAGAAAGCCCGACAGGGTTCAGGCCCGGCTCAGCCCCAGGGGGCCAAGCGGACAAGACTTGTCGACCTGGCGCTGCCCAGACGGGAGCGCAGCATCGGAGTGGGGCATCGGGATTTCGAGATAGACTATGACCCGGAACTGCCCATCGAACAGGATCTGGGGCGCCGGGACTTCACCATCAACGCCATGGCCCGGCCGCTTTTTGCCCACGAACAGTTGTTGGACATCATCGACCCGTACGGCGGCCTGGCGGACATACGTGGCCGGCTGATAAGGATGGTGGGCCCCAAGGCCTTCGAGGAGGACCCGCTGCGGATGCTGCGGGCCTGCCAGTTCGCCGCCCGCTTCGAGTATGCCATCGAGGAGAGGACGTTCGACGCCATGCGCCGTCATGCCGAACTTATCTCCAGCGTCAGCCCGGAGCGGGTGCAGCAGGAGTTAAACAAGATGCTGCTTAAGGCGGAACGCCCCTCCATCGGCCTGTGGCTGATGCAGCGGTGTGGTCTGCTCAAGATACTGCTGCCAGAATTAGAGGCCGGAGTCGGCTGCACCCAGCCCGGCGGCTACCATCGCTATACCGTTTTCGAACATTCCCTAAAGACCGTGGACCATATACCCCGGACCCATGTCGAGGCTCTGGTGCTGAGGCTGGCGGCGCTGTGCCACGATCTGGCCAAGCCCCCCTGCCGCCAGGTCTGGGGCGGAGCCGCCACCTTCTACGGCCACGAGCGCCAAGGAGAGATCCTGGCCAGATCCATATTGGAGCGGCTGCGGTATTCTCGGGAGGTCAGCGAAAAGGTGTGCCTTCTGGTGAGGCGGCATATGTTCGCCGTGCCGGAGACGGAAAAGGGCTTGAGGCGGCTCATCGCCAAGGTGGGCCGAGATATGATCTATCATCTGATCGAACTGCGGCGGGCCGATATCAGGGCCCAGGGGCGCGACCCGGATGTTAAGGATCCGGCTCTGGAACAGTTGGAGGTGGCCGTCACCGAGGAGATCGAAAGGCGCCCGCCCTTTGCCATCAGGGATCTCAGGATCGGGGGGCGGGAGCTGATGGAGGAGTTCGGGCTGCCTCCGGGTCCCCGCATCGGGTGGCTTTTGGAACAGTTGCTGGAGTACGTACTGGAACATCCCGATCGAAATACCCGGGAACATCTTTTGGACGAAGCGGCCCGGCTGTTGAGCCGCAGTCCTTGACGCTCGGAGATAATATCTGATATAATTCGACAATCATCAAAGCCGGGCGAGGGTGGCGGAACTGGCAGACGCGCCAGACTTAGGATCTGGTGCCGCAAGGCGTGGGGGTTCAACTCCCCCCTCTCGCACCAGGGGCTTGGCGGCCAGGCCATCCGGGACGAAGCCGGGCCCAGCCATCATAGAGATACTGCCGGTTTCCCTCCGTTGATAGCCTGGGGCCATATCGGACAGCCGCCGCCCCATCCATTTATTACACTGGATTAGATGCAAGGAGAAAGGTGAAGATCGAAGTAAAAGAGCCCCAGACCTGGCAGCGGATATTCGAGATCGAAATCTCTGGGGAACAGGTCAAGGAGACCATCGAGGAACTATATCGGGACTACGGGCAGGCGATCAATATCCCCGGCTTCAGGCCGGGACGGGTGCCCCGCACTATACTGGAGGCCCGCTTCGGCAAGAGCATCGAGGCTGAGGCCATAGAGAGACTGGTGCCCCAGAGCCTGGAGCAGGCCCTGATGCAAAATCGTCTGGTGCCCATCAACCGGGCCCAGATCTCGGACCTGGATCTGTCTCCGGAAAAGGTCCTGAGGTTCAAGGCCACCTTCGAGGTGCTGCCGCCGGTGAACATCCAACGTTACAAGGGCATACCGGCGGTGAAGAGGGTGCTTCGGATTACCGAGGAGAGGGTGGAGAGGGAACTGGAGGGCCTGCGGCAGCTGTTGGCCGAATACCATCCGGTGGAGCGGCCGGCCCAGGACGGCGATCGGGTGATGGTGGACTATCGGCCGCTGGCGGATTTCCCGGGAGGGGATAAGTTTGTCGGCCGCGACCATCCGGTCGATCTGGGCTCGCCCCAAGTAGTGGCCGAGTTCAACCAGGGGCTGAAGGGGGCCAGGGCCGGCGAGGAGAAAGAGATCGTAGTCCAGTATCCGGACGACCATCCCTTGCCCCAGGCCGCCGGCCAGAAGATAGGTTTCCGGGTCTCGGTGAAACAGGTGCTGGAGAAAAAACTTCCAAATCTGGACGACGATCTCGCCCGGAGGATCAGCGAATATCAGACCTTGGAGGAGCTCCGAGGCAGAATAAAGAACGGCCTGGAGTCCCAGGCTGAGGTCGAGGCCAGACAGAGGATGAAGGATCAGATAGTCAACGTCATCATTCAGGAGAACCCCTTGGAGCTGCCCCGATCCCTGGTGGAGCATGATCTGAACCGCATGCTGGAGGAGGCCAAGGAGAGGCACCGCCGCAGCCATCGGCATCCGGCCGGGGAGAGCTGTCCCCAGTGCCAGTTGGATGAAGAGAAGATGGCCTCGCAGCTGCGCCCCGTGGTGGAGTGGCATATCAGACAGGATCTGATCCTCTCCCAGGTGGCCAAACTGGAGGGCATCCAGGCCGAGCCCCAGGAGGTGGAGGCGGCGGTGCGCGATCTAGCCCGAAGACAGGGCTCGGACCCTCTGAAGTTGATGGATCTTCTGCAGGGGGAGCCGGAGAGGATGGAGGACTTGAAGGAGCGGATCGCCATGGCCAAGGCGGCCGAGCGTTTGGTGGAGTGGGCCGAGGTCAAAGTTGAAATCAAGGACGAGGAGGGGGAGAAGTGAGCCTGATACCATTCGTCATCGAGCAGAGCGGCCGGGGGGAGCGGGCCTACGACATCTACTCCCGCCTGCTTAAGGAGCGCATCATCTTCATCGGTTCGCCGGTGGACGATACCATCGCCAACCTGATCATCGCCCAGTTGCTTTTTCTGGAGTCCGACGATCCGGAGAAGGACATCAACCTCTACATCAACACCCCGGGAGGCTCGGTGACCTCGGGCCTGGCCATATACGACACCATCCAATATATCCGGCCCAATGTGGTGACCATCTGCATGGGCATGGCCGCCTCTTTGGGGGCCCTGCTTCTGGCCTGCGGCACCAAGGGCAAACGTTTCGCCCTGCCCAACTCCCGGATCATGATCCACCAGCCGCTGGGGGGCGTCTCCGGCCAGGCGGCCGATATCGAAATACACGCCAAGGAGATCCTGTTGATCCGGGAAAAGCTCAACGAGATACTATCCCGGCACACCGGCCAGCCGGTGGACAAGATCGCCCGGGACACCGATCGCAATTTCTGGATGTCGGCCGAGGAGGCCAAGGATTACGGCATCATCGACGATATCATGAAGACCCGGGTCCCCGAAAGCCAGAGTTGACAGGCGGGAGGCCATTTGGTATAATTCGAAAGTCAAAGGCTACGGTATCACCCGCCCTCGTTGCTACGGCGGCGGACAGAGGTAGTAGAACCCCGCCAGGGCGGGGATCGTCAGTTCTTTATGGAAAACATACGTGCCACGGTAGCTCAGGTGGTAGAGCGAGGGACTGAAAATCCCTGCGTCGGCAGTTCGACTCTGTCCCGTGGCACCATATAAATTTTACCTGATATTGCCGTATTTCACCTATATCTTGAAAAGCCTGAAGGACGGCAGGTTTTACATCGGCAGCACCGTAGATCTTGAGGCCAGGCTGAGAAGACATAATGCGGGAGCGGTTGATTCTACCAAAGCCAGACGTCCTTTGGACTTGGTCTATTACGAGGAATACGACACCAAGGAACAGGCTCTGGTACGAGAGAGATATCTTAAATCGCTCAAAAGCCATTCGGCTCTGCAGGAGATAGTAGATCGATTTTCTGGTGGTAGAGCGCCCCGATGAAATCGGGGGCGTCGGCAGTTCGACTCTGTCCCGTGGCACCATTGAAATACTATTGAAAAAAGACCGTGATGAAACGGTCAGATATCAGCTACAATCCATAAGTGCTCTCCAGAAAGAAAGCGGGAGGGCGCTTTATACTTTCCGGGCGGCCATTTTAGAATCATCCCATGGAGGAGGGAACGATATGCTTCGCACCGTCAAGGTTCCACTGCAATTCGAGGACATCTTCGCCCAGGCCGAGAGAACGGTGGGCGAATATTTCGCCGGCATGGAGCGCGATCCCAGCCGGGGGATAATCAACATCGCCGGGGAGAGGTACATCCTGGTGCGCGGCAACTCCATCTTCGTTACCCTGAGGCAGAAGATGGTCGCGGATTTTGGCGAGGAGGTGGCCGAGGCCTTCCTCTACGACCTGGCCAAGACCATCGGCCGGGGCGATGCCCAGAGGTTCGCCGAGAAAATGAATCTGGCCGATCCCATCCACAAACTGTCGGCCGGGCCGGTGCACTTCTCCCACACCGGCTGGGCCCTGGTGGACATCCTGCCCCAGAGCCGGCCCACCCCGGACGACGATTATCTATTGATCTACGACCATCCCAATACCTTCGAGTCGGCCAGCTATCAATCGGAAGGCGCCCGAAGTCAGAAACCGATCTGCCTCTTTTCGGCCGGCTACTCGGCGGGTTGGTGCTCCTATAGTTTCGGGATCGAACTGGAGGCCAGGGAGATCCGATGCATAGCCCGGGGCGATGCCCATTGCCGCTTTGTAATGGCACCGGCCCGCCGGTTGGAGCAGCGCGTCCGGGAATATCTGTCCCAGGGCTCATGATCTTTTTCCGGGACGAAGTCAAGGAAAAGATACCGGCCATAGTGCTGGACATCTTCCGCCGCTATGTGCCGGATGCGCCAGAGGACTGCATCCAGCGTATAACCGAGCGCAGCGGCATTGCCCTGGAGCGGCTCGATGGCGATAATGCCGGGGTCTTTCTGGAGTGCATGAGACAGGAGCTATTGCTTTTCACCGAGGACTGGAAAGCCAGGTTCGTCACCGGGGTCATCCGCCAGATGATCTCACGGGCCGCGGGTGCCGAGGGCGAAGAGAAGAAGCCAGGCGACTAGCCTGGTTTTTTAGTTGACAGGCGAAGTGGCGGATAGTATAATAAGGATAACATCATAGACAAAAGGAGGTTATATGTTAAGATCCCTTGGGACGGCCGTGCTGGCGGCCATGCTGGTGTCGATAGGCGCCACGGCCCAGGATTCCACCGATGTGGCCAAAAACTTCGGGGCCCAGATGATGGGCGGCCTGGGGGTGGTGGTCATCGACGGGAAACTCTACTATCGTCTGCAACTGGTCCCCGAGGTCTCTATCTACAAATTCGGCATCGGACTGGACGGCGATGTGCTCTTCAACCAGGACGGCCTCCGCAAGGAGGACTGGAGCCCCAAAAGCCGCTGGGTGCGGGTGATCCGCTATCTGCGCTGGGGCCAGAAGCGCGATGGCCTCTATGCCCGGGTGGGGGCCCTGGACGCCGCCACCTTGGGCCATGGCTTTCTGATGTACCGCTATGCCAACCAGGCGGCCAACGACGTCGACCGCAAACTGGGGATGGAGTTCGATCTGGACCTGGGGCTGGTGGGACTGGAGTCAGTGGTCTCCAACTTCGAACGGGCCGAGATCTACGGCGGCCGGGCCTATGTCCGGCCCCTGCGGAGCACCGCCATCCCCATTGTCAAGGGGCTCGAGGTGGGCGCTACGGTGGTGGGCGATGTGGACCAGGACCAGAACAAATCCACCGATGACGGAGTGACGGCCTTCGGGTTCGACCTGGGCCTGCCTTTGATCAACACCAACCTCCTCTATACCGGACTGTACTACGATTACGGAAAGATAGTGCATCTGGGCCACGGCCAGGCAGTGGGCATAGGCGCCGACCTCAGGTCTCCTGGCAATGTACTGAACCTCTCGGCCAGGTTGGAGCAGCGCTTTTTGGGGAGACGCTTTGTGCCCCAGTATTTCGACCGCTTCTACGAAGTGGAGAGATATCTGCCCGGCCCCTCGCCGGTACGGAAATCCTATATCGTCGGCCTGGACAGCACGGCCGACCATGGGACCTACGGCGAGATGGCGGCCACCCTGTTGGGCCAGCTGGACATCCTGGGCTCCTATCAATATACCTTTAAAAATCCCAAGAGCGGCGTCCTTCACCTGGGCACCAAACTTCCCCGCCTTATTCCCAAGGTGGAGTTGGCGGCCGCCTACGACCATAAGGGCATCGGCCAGTTTGGAGACATGGGCAAGCAGGACGAGAATTTCCTGTTCACCGTCGAGGGCGGCTACCAGGTGCAAAGGTTCGTAATGCTCTACCTCACCTATCAGCGCACCTACGAACTGCGCCATTACGATGAGGACAACAACCCGCTGCCCGAGCCGGCCTATAAGCCGGTGGAGAAATTCTCACCCCGGCTGGCGGTGAAATTCAGTTTCTGATCCCTCTCGATGCTT
>FWPV01017252.1_pt1 | contig 10029 bp, 8 predicted proteins | sample 2228371 | NCBI WGS metagenome assembly FWPV01 (sample SAMEA103939776, study PRJEB20133) | metagenome
GGCCAGCAGGTACAGATCAGCCGGCGTGGCGGTGACCGCGCCGATCTTCTGCGCCCCCACCGCGGCCATCGATCCGATCGCGCTGGCCGCCGGCGTCAGCAGCACGTAGCCGACCGACACATAGGGCTGCGACGCCACCAGTCCGCGTGCCGACAGGTCGTCGTCGCTGCCGTCGGTCACCGGCAGACCGGCGAACAGCGCGCAGCTGCCGGCCTGCACCGACTCCTTCAGCGCGCGCCCCAGACCGCCGCGTTCCTGCAGCGTGATCCACTGCCACTGCACGGCGCGGCCGAGACGCGCCGCGACAGCCTGCGCGACGTCCACATCGACACCGACCGGCTGGGGCGTGCGCGAAGAGAACGGCGGGTTCTGTTCGACCACGCACACGCCGAGCGCCGCGGGCGCGCCGCCGTCCGACACCGGCAGCGCGGCACACGCCAGCAACCCGAACAGGCTTCGCAACAAACGTGCCGGGCCGCGCGTCATGCGTTCAGTCCGCAAGACCGAACACCATCATTCCGCCGCCGCGGTTCTGCTGCTTGAACAGCTCGCCGTAAACCAGCGGCCACAGGCTGCCGCCGCCCGGGCCATACACGATGGCGACGTACTGCTTGCCATCGACCGTGAAGGTGGTCGGGTTGCCGTGGATGCCGGTTCCGACGTTGAAGCGCCACAACGTTTCGCCGGAGTCGTCGCGCATGGCCGAGAAGAAGCCTTCGGCATCACCCGAGAACACGATGCCGCCGGCGGTCGCCAGCAGGCCGCTGGTGGCCGGCGTGCTCTGCGTACGCGACCACTCCTGTTCGCCGGTGGTGGCATTGAACGCCTTGATGCCGCCGGTATAGGGATTGGCCTTCAGCACCTTGGACGACAGGAACCACTCGCCGCGCTTCCATTCCATCTTCTTGGCCTGGATGTCCATCGAGCTGTCGATGTAAGGCACGTAGAGCAGCTTGGTCTGCGGGCTGTAGGCCGCCGGGTGCCATTCCTTGCCGCCATCGAGAATCGGCGCGATGTCGGTGGCGATCTTGTCGTAGCCGGGCACTTTGTCCGGATTGACGATGGGGCGGCAGTTGTCCTTGAAGCCGGTCACCCAGTTGACGCGCGCGATCGGCACCACCCAGTTGCACTTGCCGCTGGTGCGGTCGATCGAATACAGGTGGCCGTTGCGGTCACCGTGCAGCCACACCTTGCGGCCCTTTTCGTCGTCGACCAGGGTGGTTTCGTTGTTGCCGTCGTAGTCCCAGGCGTCGTTCGGGGTGTACTGGAAGTGGAACTTGATCTTGCCGGTCTTCGCGTCCATCGCCAGCGTCGAGTTGCTGTACAGGTTGTCGCCCTTGCGCACCGACGGATCGAAGTCGGGCGACGGATTGCCGACGCCCCAGTAGATCGTGTTGGTCTTCGCTTCGTAGTTGCCGGTCAGCCAGGCCGATGCGCCGCCGGTGCGCCACGAGTCGTTGGCCCAGGTGGCGGCGTGCGGATCGCTCGCACTGTTCGGCCGGGTCAGCGTCTGCCAGACGATTTCGCCAGTATCCGGATCGAGTGCGGTGATCTTGCCGACGTTGCCGCCGACATCACCACCCGAGTTGCCGACCACGATCTTGCCGTCGGCCACCAGCGGCATCGACGTGTAGATTTCGCCGCTGGTGTAGTCGCCCATCTTCTTTTCCCACACGACGCGGCCAGTGGTGTTGTTCAGCGCGACGATGTGGGTGTCCAGCGTGGCCATGTAGACCATGTCCTTGTACACCGCGACACCGCGGTTCACCGCTTCGCAGCACAGGCGCGGACCGAGGTCGCCCGGCAGCGAGCGCTCGTACTTCCAGATCATGCGGCCGGTCGAACCATCGAGCGAGAACACCTTGTTCTGGCTGGCGGTGACGTAGATGCGGCCATTCACCACCGTGGTCTGGCTGACCTGTGCGTCATTGACGCCGAACGACAGATTCCACTTCGGCACCAGCTTCTTCACGTTGTCGCGCGTCACCTGACCGAGCTGCGAAAAGCGCCAGCCCTGATAATCCTTGCCGTAATGCAGCCAGTTGTTGGCGTCCTTGTCGGCGTGGATGAGCATGTCGTCGCTGACGTAGTTCGGACGCCACTTGAAGGTGGCTTCGAGCACGTTCACGCCGAGCGGCGGTTCCGGATCTTCAGCCTGCACGGCGGCATTCAGGCCGAACATCGCGACCAGGCAGGTCAGGACAGGTCCGGCAAGGCGACCGGTTTGCTTGTTCATGGGTTCTCCTCCGTTTTTTTCGGATGCGCACAGCGGCACCCGGCGACAACGCGCGAGAGGAGAACTGCATCATCCATGCCAAAACGGCGCGGGCCGGGCGCGACGGCAGCGCCGGGGGAGAAAATCCTTTGTGATCAAGGCGGGGAAATTTCCCCAATCGACAAGGGGTTATTCCTGAAACAGGCGAACGCGCGCAAGGATGAGACGAACGTCTCAGCGCGCGCAGGCTACAGGTGTCTCAGGACGGCAGGCGCGGGCGCGCCCGCCGGGCGGCCCTTCCGTCAGCCCTTCTGTCAGCCCTTAGGCCCGAAACCGAAGAAAGTGCGGAAGCGGTCCCAGCGGCGCTTGAACCAGGCCTTGGGCGTGTCCTGCACGTAGTAGGTCAGCATGAGGGTCCAGCGCTCGCCGTCGGCTTCGGTGGTGCGGCGCGCGCTGTGCCAGCTTTCGCGCTCCATCACGGCGAAGGCGTAGCCGCTGGCCGGCATGAAGTCCATCGCAATGGTCCTTTCCGCCTCGGGGCCGGTGCGGCCGTAGTGGAACACCGTGCCGATATGGCGCTGCGACGCGTCCTTCGGCAGATAGAACTGCACGGTGATGGCCTTGGCCATCACGTCGGCGTGAATGCCGATCTGATAGCCGGGCAGGTCGCACACCAGGATGGGGATGGGGTACAGATCGATCTGGTCGATGCTGCGACCGAAGCGGGTTTCGAGCGACTGCCTGAACTTGAGCTTGAAGGCGTCCTGCATGGCACGCGAGCGCAGCACGCGCGAGATCGAACCCCACAGCGCGCGCTGTTCGGCCGGCAGCCGCCACAGATGTTCCGGATACAGATACATGCGCCGCCGGGCGCTGCTGCCGTCGGCGCGCATCGCGTCCTTGTGGCGCAGATCGTGGAAGCGCTCGCGCGCCGGAATCAGCTTGAGCAGTCGCTCGTAGAAGCCGGGCGAGAACACGTTCTGCATATATATATGCTCGAACGGCGACGTCTGCAGCGCGCTCGCCTTCACGGCACGCAGCATCGTGGTGTCGGGCGCGGGATCGTTCGGGGCGGTATCGACCGGAACGGACAGGGAGGGCTGGGACATGATCTATCGCCTGGCAGCAAAAACTGGCGGCAGGATAGCGCTTTGCACGGCGCCCGTCAGGGGGCGGGTGTTGCGCGGATGCTGCAGCATCGCAGAGGCACAGCGTCATGAAGCTGCGGTACGCTCGGGGCACGCCGCGGTGCTGCTCACCGGCTTGCAGCGCAGGACAGTGGGAGCGGCGGGGACGCCGCTCCCGCGATAATCCGGGCGATTCCCACTCACACGCTGCACCCGACGCTGTCGCCCCGCGCCACCGCAACTGACCACGCTCAACATGCCGCTGCCCGAACCTGCCGACACCGCCCACCCCGCTCCGACCATACCGTTCGGCGACGCCTTCCTGTTCTGGCTCAAGCTCGGCTTCATCAGCTTCGGCGGGCCGGCCGGGCAGATTTCCATCATGCATCAGGAGCTGGTCGAGAACCGGCGCTGGATCTCCGAGCGCCGGTTCCTGCACGCGCTCAATTACTGCATGCTGCTGCCCGGCCCCGAGGCGCAGCAGCTGGCGACCTACATCGGCTGGCTGATGCACCGGACCTGGGGCGGCGTCGTGGCCGGTGCGCTGTTCGTGCTGCCGTCGCTGTTCATCCTGATCGCGCTGTCGTGGGTGTACATCGCGTTCGGCGACGTGCCGCTGGTGGCCGGGCTGTTCTACGGCATCAAGCCGGCGGTGACCGCCATCGTGCTGCAGGCGGCCCACCGCATCGGCTCGCGCGCGCTGAAGAACAACTGGATGTGGGCGATCGCCGGCGCGTCCTTCGTCGCCATCTTCGCGCTCAACGTGCCCTTCCCGGCCATCGTCGCCGCGGCGGCGCTGATCGGCTACGTCGGCGGCCGCGTGGCACCGGACAAGTTCAGCGCCGGTGGCGGCCACGGCAAGGCGGTCAAGTCATTCGGCCCGGCGCTGATCGACGATGACACGCCGACGCCCGAGCACGCGCGCTTCCGCTGGTCGCGGCTGGCGCGCGTCGCGTTCGTCGGCGCGGTGCTGTGGATGATTCCGATGGCGCTGCTGACGCTGTATTTCGGCTGGGGCCACACGCTGACGCAGATGGCGTGGTTCTTCACCAAGGCGGCTCTGCTCACCTTCGGCGGTGCCTATGCGGTGCTGCCCTATGTGTATCAGGGCGCGGTCGGCCACTACGGCTGGCTGACGCCGACGCAGATGATCGACGGCCTGGCGCTCGGCGAAACGACACCCGGCCCACTCATCATGGTGGTCGCCTTCGTCGCCTTCGTCGGCGGCTACCTCAGCAATGACATGCGCGCGCTGTTCGGACCCGACGGCTTGTTCCTGGCCGGCGCAGTCGCGGCGGCACTGGTCACCTGGTTCACCTTCCTGCCGTCCTTCCTGTTCATCCTGGCCGGCGGCCCGCTGGTCGAATCGACACACGACGACCTCAAATTCACCGCGCCGCTGACCGCCATCACCGCCGCCGTGGTCGGCGTCATCGTCAATCTGGCGCTGTTCTTCGGCTATCACGTGCTGTGGCCCGACGGCTTCGACGGCCGCTTCGACGCGATATCGGCGCTGATCGCCGCCGGTGCCGCGGTGGCGCTGTTCCGCTACAAGCGCAACGTGATGCACGTGATCGCGGGGTGCGCGGTGGTGGGGCTGATCGCGAAAACCGTGTTCGGCTGAGCGTCGGGTACCTCCGAGTCGGCATCGTTTACGGTGCGCCAGCCGCTGTCACTGTCGGCTTCGGCAACATGTGATGCTCGGGTTTTGCGAAAGGAGCTGGCACCCTCAGCCGCGCAGCCCCGAAACGAAGGGCAAGCCGCTTCCCGGTGCCGCGAATTCATCATCGATGCGCAAGAACAAACATCCGCGATGAAGGCGGAACACGCCCTGCACCGCTGGCGCAACGTCGAACGCATGGCCGGTTCCGCGGTGTGACTTTCCAGCGCCTGCCGGTTTTGACGCGCGCGCGTTACCCAGACCTGCGCGGACCATCTTGACCACTACCACCACGTGATGTCGGTTTCCGTTCCGAAAAAGGTGCGGTCGCGCGCAATCGGCAGCGAGCAGCCCAATCCGGGCGGCGTGCAAGACGTTCACAGCCGATCCGCGATGACATGGTCCGATGCTGGATTCAACGGAGTTGCGATACGCTTGACTCTAGAATCCGCGTCCGATGACGGTGGCTGACGAACAAATCCAAAGCCGATGGCCAGCTTCCTGAAGCCGTACCCTGACTCATGATGATTTTGAAATGCACCGCTGAAGTCCGGAAGGCAATCGGACTGCCCGAAAGGCAGCTGGTTGATACCTTGACCAGCACCGCCCCGCTCGGTCATTGGTATGTCCATCGGTTTGCGATCGGGAGGACACGGTTCCTCCTGTTCATGAGTGAAACAACGCTGCTGTCCTTCGTGCTCCACCAGGGCCGGCGGCCGCTCGACGCCCGCTCCTTGCCCGACATGTTTCTGGCCGGTCTGCAGCAATTGCTGTCGATGAAAGATCTGGACGCTGTCGCCATCGCGCAGACGATGGCGCCCTGTCACACAGGACTGTTCGGTAAGACCGACAGCCGCAAGACACTGGGCTCGATGAACGATCTGGTCCGCTGCTACACGGTGAGCGTCGAAGCACAGGGCGGGCTGGCCTCATGCAACCTGACCGACATCATCATGAGACTGAACGCCATGCCGCAGCGGAGACTGGACTGGGCCACCTCGTGGGACGTCGCTCGCGCGCAGATCGAACGGGCGACGGCCCCCGACTGAACACATCCAGCACAACGCAGTAGAGGCTGGCACGTCTGACGCAGCCATCGCGTCAGCCTCAGCCCGCCCCCGCACCGCGATCTACACGGCAACGACACTTCCGTTGCAGAATGACGATCTGCCGATCTTCAGGACTTATTCAGGACTTACCATGCGCCGCCCCCCGCCGATCACCGAAGAATCCATGCAGCGCGCAGACGCGAGCATTCCCCGGCTGGCCGCCGAGGCGGGTCGCGCAGCATACGAGCGCGCGATGTCGCGGGTTGGCCTGGTGGTCATGAAGTCAGCCAATGGCCAGCTTGTGGAGCGTCGGCGCAACGGGACGGCGGTGGTCATCAAAACCCTGCCGACGAGCACGCCGGCAAAGGTAGGGCTGGTACTCAAGCGCGCGAGAAAGCCAGCCGGTACGGATGCCGGAAAGTGAGCGATACGCCTGCGCTGGCCCAACCCCGGCTGCGCATCTTCGCAGGGCCGAATGGCTCAGGCAAAAGCACGATACATGAGCGGCTGAGGCCGGAATGGATAGGTGCCTACATCAACGCCGATGACATGGAAAAGGCACTGCGGCAGACCGGCACGCTGGATCTGAACACCTTTGGCCTTCCCGCCGAGCCGCAGGCGCTGCAGCAGCGACTGCGCGACCATCTGGCCGGATCGAACCTGCTGCGCAAGCATTCACTGGAAGGGGTGGCCAGTTCGGTAACCGTAACAGCCGACTCCGTGCTGCATCTTCCTCCGGACTGCATCAATTCCTATATCGCGGCTGTGCTGGCGGACGCGATCCGGCGTGAGTTGCTGGCACAGGGCAGCACCTTCACCTTCGAAACGGTGATGTCGTCCCCGGACAAGATCGATTTCATGCACAAGGCACAGGCGCGTGGTTATCGCACTTACCTGTAGTTCGTCGCGACCGACGACCCCGCAATCAATATTTCGCGGGTAAAGCTGCGCGTCAGCCAGGGTGGACATGACGTGCCGGAAGCACTGATCCGTTCGCGCTACACACGCTCCATCGCCCTGCTGGATGACGCCTGTGCCGCCGCACACCGCGCCTATATCTTTGATAACTCCGGCGAGGCCCACGAACTGATCGCCGAAATCACGGATGGTGTGGAACTGACCGTTCATGCGCCGGCCTTGCCGGCATGGTTCACAGGCACAACTCTCTGGCAATCCTTTCAGCCCGGTGCCGACGGATAGCAGCCGTCACCATGACCGGCTGATCAAACGCAACACCCCACCCAATCATCGAGCACATCGACCTCATATCGAGGCCCCCCGAAACTGGCCACGCCACGGCGCTGCGATTCAATGCACCCGCCGCGCCAGCACCTCATCGCGCGGCCCCGCATCGACCACGCGCCCGGCTTCAACCACGACCACAGTATCGAAGCGCGCGAGCAGGCTCGGGCGATGCACTGATGCGACGATGCAGGCCGACGGAAACGCGGCGACGATGCGGTCGAACACGCGGCCCTCGGCCAGCGGGTCGAGCGCGCTGGTGGGCTCATCCAGCAGCAGCAGCGAACTGCCCTGCGCAGCCAGCGCGCCGCGCGACAGCGCGAGCCGCTGCCGCTGGCCGCCCGACAGATTGCCGCCACGCTCGCTCAGGCCGCTGTGCAGCCCGTCGGGCAGACGTTCGAGCACCTCGTCGAACACGCCGGTATGCATGGCCGACGTGAGCGCCGCGGCATCGGCCGGCTGGCCGAAGGTGAGGTTCTCTTCCACGCTGGCTTCGAACACTTCGGCTTCCTGCGGGATCAGCGTGGCCAGCGTGCGCAGTTCGGCCCACGCCACCACAACGCCGTCGCGCAGCAATTCGCCGTGCTGCGGCGGGTACAGGCCGGCCAGCGTGCGCAGCAAGGTGCTCTTGCCGCCGCCGCTCGGGCCGATCAGTGCGACGCGCGCACCGCGTCGCAGTTCCAGATCCACGCCATGCAAGCCGCCGCGCACGTCGTCGCCATAGCGCCAGGTGGCACCGCGCAGTGCCAGTGTCTGCCAGGGCGCATCGGGCAGCACGGCGGGTACGGTCGCGTCGGGGTCGGCTGGCGCCGCCCAGATCGGCTCGGCGCTGCCGTAGTCGGTGTGCATGCGCGCGAAGCTCTGGAAGTTCGACGCCATCGAGCCGACCACGCCGGCCGCCTGCTGCGCGTACTGATAGATCATGAACACGGTGCCCAGCAGCACCGCCTGCCCCGGCTGGCGCGTCTGCACGACATAGACCACCACCAGTATCCAGGTGAGCCCCATGCCGAGCAGATCCACCGTGAACCACTTGCCTTCGTTCACCATGACCGCGCGACGCAGCGGCGCCATCACCGCGTCCATGCGCCGGCCGAGCAGCGTGCGCGACGCCGCCTGCAGCCGCAGGCCGATCACCGTGCCGGCATTGCCGACGAAGTCGAGCAGCGCCGCGGCATAGCGGCGCTCGGCGTCGTTTTCGGCGCGGGCGAGCTGCATCAGGATGCGGTCGAAGCGCAGGATGATGAAGGAAATGATCACGTAGCCGGTGATCGCGATCGCCCCGCTGGTGCGCGACAAAAGCGCCAGCGCCACCAGCGGGCCCACGAAGTTGAAGGCGTTCTGCAGATAGCCGAACTGGTTCTGCGCAAAGTCGGACAGCGCCCGGCTCGCCTGCATCACGCGGTGCTGCAGCTCGCCCGAATGCCGCCCGTCGCGCCACGCCAGCGGTGCGGCGGCGATGCGCGCATACAGCTGATCCGCCAGCCGCACGCGCACCCGCACCCCCACATTGCGCTCCAGCACCCGACCCGGGCCGTGCAGCAACCACGACAGCAGATAGATGCCGATCAGATAGGCAATCCACCGCCCCGCCGTGGCCATGTCGCCCTGCTGCAGCGCATTGATCGCCTGCGCGGCCAGCCAGGGCATGGTGAGCCGCATCAGTTGCGCGCCGGACAGCAGCGCGGCGGCGCCGAGTAGCTGCGCGCGGGCTCCGCAGGCGTGGAGCCAGAGGGCTCGGTAGAGGTCGAGGGCGGCGCCGCTGAGACCGATGGCGGGGGGCGGGGCGGCGGAAAGGCCGGGGGCGGAAGTGGATTCCGTCATGCGGTGAGGGCTCCGGTACGGTGAGTCGCAACGCCTGGGCCGCAAGGGGCGCTGCCAAGCAAAGCACTATTGTGCCGGGTCAGATGTGGAAAGCCGGAGAGCTCGGTGAAGGACTACTGGGTCGGACCTTGCCCGGCGGCTTCCGGCGTGAACACGACGGGATGGCTCAACGGGCCTTGGGGTGCTCGACGGCAAGGCGCGCGCGAACCTTGTCCCCACTCATTGCTCGCGCTGACCGGTTTTCCCGGCCTTTGCGTCCTCGGTCCGGCCACGGACAAATGCCGACCGCGAGAACTTGAAGCGCTCGGCAACGGGTGGTATATATCGCCGTATATACCATATCGAGAACACCTCCCATGACCACGGCGAAACTGTTCAAGAACGGCCGAAGTCAGGCGGTACGCCTGCCGGCCGAATTCCGCTTCGAAGGTGACGAGGTCTGCATTCGGCGTGACCCCGAAACCGGCGACGTCATCCTGAGCCCGTACAGACGCACATTCTCGGACTGGCTCGCATTGCGCGACGCGCTCATTGCCGAAGCCCCGCAGGAATTCGCCGACTTCGACATCCCTCGCGACAGCGCGCCGCCGCAGTTGCGCGACTGGCCATGACACCACTCGGCCCCTGCATGCTCGACACCAATGCCGCGTCGGCACTGATACGCGGCAACGCGCATCCGGTGCTGCTGGCCGCGATGGACGAACAGCGCGTGTGCCTCTCGGTCATCACCGAAGCCGAACTTCGCTACGGCGTGCGCCGCCGCCCGGAAGCCACCCGCCTTGCGCGTGCGGTCGACACCTTTTTGCAGGCCCTGCCCATCGTGCCCTGGACATCTTCCACCGCCGCGACCTTTGCCGAACTGCGCACGCGGATGGAAGACCATGGCGAGAGTCTCGCCGCGATTGACTTGTT
>FWPV01017256.1_pt1 | contig 10028 bp, 6 predicted proteins | sample 2228371 | NCBI WGS metagenome assembly FWPV01 (sample SAMEA103939776, study PRJEB20133) | metagenome
TCTCCTGATAGCGGCCGCCCAGGTATTTGGCGAGGAACTTCTCCACCGCCGCCATCATGGCCAGGTTGTTGACCGGGCGGGCGAAGCCGTGGCCCTCGTCATCGGCCAGAAGGTATTCGACCGGGAACTTGCGGTCGCGCAGGGCGATGACGATCTGGTCGGACTCGCGCTTCTTCACGCGCGGGTCGTTGGCGCCCTGCACGACCATGAGCGGCGTCCGTATGCGCTGGGCTGAGAACAGCGGAGACTGCCGCTCCAGCCGCGCTTTGTCCTCGGGCTTGGTGGGATCGCCGATGCGCTCATAAAACATTCTGCGTACGGGTTCCCAGTAAGGCGGAATGGATTCGAGCAGAGTGAGCAGATTCGACGGCGCTACAATGGCGACCGCAGCGGCGTACAGGTCGGGAGTGAAGGCGACCCCAGCCAAAGTGGCGTAACCGCCGTACGAACCTCCCATGATGGCGACTCGCTTCGGGTCGGCAATGCCTTGTTCCGTCAAGCGCCGCACACCCCAGGTGATGTCGTCCTGCATTTTTTCACCCCACTGGCGGTTGCCGGCGTTCAAAAAACGTTTGCCATAGCCGGTGGAGCCGCGGAAATTCATCGACAGGACCGCATAGCCGCGGTTGGCGAGGAACTGATGCGTATTGTTGTAACCCCACACGTCGCGCGCCCACGGTCCCCCGTGCGGAACCACCACCAAAGGCAGATTCTTCGGCTCCACGCCCTTTGGCAGCGTCAGAAACGCTGGGATCTCCAGCCCGTCGGAAGATTTGTAACGGATGGGCTGCATTGTGGCGAGCACATCCCGGGGCAGCTTCTCGCGGACGCGGTATTGCATGGTCAACCTTCTCGGCTTGCGCTCGAACAAATACGTCTCCCCGGGCTCCCGATCCCGCGAGGCGATGATAATCCAACGGCTCTCATCCGCCGTGCGCGATCCGAAGGCGATGCGGCAGCCGGGCAAGCGCTGCTGGAGCCATTTGTAGTCGGCTTCGTAGGACTTGTCTTTCCAATAAACCCGTTGCCGGTCATCTTCATAGAAGGTAGCGATCAGTTTATGGGTGACATCGGAGAAAAGCGCACCTCCAAAGTCCACCCTTCCCAACGGGTCCTTCTCCACTGTCCTGACCGCGCCGGTGGAGGGATCCATCACCATCAACTGCGCGAACTCAAGATCACCCGCGTTACTCACGAAGTAGAATCCCTTGCCGGTTTCGTCGAAACGCAGTGGGAAGCAACTTTCGAGCACCGAGCACGAGTGAATTTTCTTGAGATCCCTTCCGTCGGTTCTGAGAAACTCCGTATCGCCGTTTTCCGCCGATCGCGTAGCGATTCTAGGCTGAGCCTTGTCGTCAAACACCCAGCCGGTGATCCGGTCCGAATTGCGGCGCAGCAATGTCTTTTCGCCCGAAGCAATGTTGAGCCGGTACAGATCGTGCCACGCCGGATCACGATCGTTCAGCCCGATGAAGATGTGCGCCGGATCCGACTTGGGAACCTCATAGATAAAAGTTCGCGCGCCTTTGGCTGCGCTCAGGTTGCGGGAAGGGGGCACAGGGGCGCCCGCTGGCGCCGGCACAGACGGATTTACGGCATACACGTTGAAGTTCTCGTCTCCGTCCTGATCTTTCACATAAAGAATGAATTTCGAATCGCGCGACCAGAAATAGCCCGTGATGGGGCGTTTGTCCTCGGCGGTGAGGGGACGCGCGGCTGAGAATGGCTCGGCAGCCTTCTTCACCCAGATGTTCCGGGCGCCTTGGAACGGTTTTACAAACGACACGTACTGCCCGTCGGGCGAAATCTGCGCGCCGGAGATCTCGATCTCTCCAAAGAAAAGGTCGCGATCCACCAGCGGCGGCAGCTGTGCTAGCGCAGGCGCGATCGGTAGCAGAATTGTCAGGGTGAGATGTGATAGTCTCATGGCAGTTTGGATTCCCCTCCTGTGCGCGGCTGTTGACCGTGATTCCGTTACGTTTTCCCCGGACTGGGTTAGTATACACGAAATACCTGGCTACAATGCCGGAATTGTCAGAGTGCGCCTTCGGATGGCACACTCCCTCCTCCGGACGGCTTCCTCCGGCCATCGCTCAAAACCCAACACCCAAGATGTGTGTTTTCAGCAAGTTTACCAGAGACCCCGGTCTCGCCAACCATGCACAAATGGCCCTCTCCAGGTCGTTGTTGCCCGGCAATCGAATCCGGTGTTTGGGGCGGCGCCCCCCGTGCGCTTCAAACGTCTCCGGTTTGGCGAAGGCGGCGCCCGTGCGAAACACGCCCTTTTAACGTTCGCGCAAGTTGACCTCCGAGCAGTCAGCGTCGTGACTGAGCTGCAACCGGGGACATCAAGTGGACTTCTACCGCCCGGCGGATGCGCTCTTCTCCCGTTGGTCATCGATCCCAGTCCAACGGGGTCTATTGCCTCTCAAGAAGGTCGTCCGCGGTAACGCGGCTCACCTCTCCCGCGTGATTCCCAAAGCGCGCATGCGCTTGTGGAGGTTGGTGCGCTCCATGCCTAGGGCGCGGGCGGCGGCGGAGACGTTCCAGCCCGCGTTTTCGAGCGCCTTCAGCAGATGCTCGCGCTCGGCCGCTTCCCGGGCTTGTTGCAGTCCGGCCCGGCCGATGGAGGCGCGCTCGATTTTGAGTTCCATCGGCACGCTGGCGGCCGTGAGCACTTCGCCGGGCGTGAGAATCGCCATGCGCTCGACGATGTTGCGCAGCTCGCGGGCGTTGCCGGGCCAGGAATAGCGTTCGAAGATCGGGTACACCTCTTCGCTTATCGTTTTCGGCCGGAAATTATTGCGCGCGCAGAAATCCTTAAGGAAGAATTCGGCCAGGGGGCGTATGTCTTCCGGGCGCTCCCGCAGCGGAGGCACGCGGATGGGAACCACGCTCAGCCGGTAATAAAGATCCTCGCGAAACTGGTTTTTGGCCACCAGTTCCGCGAGGTCGCGGTTGGTGGCGGAAATCACGCGGACGCTCACCCGCACCGGCTGCTCGCCGCCCACGCGGTGGAATTCGCCCTCTTGCAATACTCGCAAGAGCTTAGCTTGAGAGGCGGCGTGCAGGTCGCCCACTTCGTCGAGGAAAATCGCGCCGCCATCGGCTAGCTCGAACTTGCCCCGGCGCGCCGCAATAGCGCCGGTGAACGAGCCCTTCTCGTGACCGAACAGCTCGCTTTCGAGCAACTCCGTCGGAATGGCGGCGCAGTTCACTTTGACGAACGGACCTTGAGCGAACGGGCTCTCACGGTGGATGTGCGCCGCGAGCAACTCTTTGCCCGTCCCGGACTCGCCGATCAGCAAAACCCGGGCGTCGCTGCGCGCCGCCATGGTCGCCTGCTCGAGCACGCGCTGAAACGCCGCGCTCTTGCCGATCATGGGGGGCGCTCCGCCCACGAGCTCGCGCAGCCGGGCGTTTTCGGCGCTCAGACGGGACTGCTCGAGCGCGTGCCGTATGGCCAGCAGGACCCGGTCGCGGCTGAGGGGCTTTTCGAGAAAGTCGAACGCGCCCGCGCGGGTGGCTTCCACGGCGTCGGAAATCGTGGCTTGGCCGGAGATCATGATCACCGGCGCCGCGCAGTCGCTTTGCCGCAGCCAGCGTAATAATTCGAGCCCGCTGACGTCGGGCAGGCGAACATCCAGCAAAACCAGGTCGGCGGTTTGCGGCGCCGCCCGGAACTCGCGCCCCGAGCGGAACACGCTCACCGCATAGCCTTCGTTCTCCAGGATCAGACGCAGGGACCGGCCTATGTTTTCTTCATCATCCACTACCGCAATGCGTTTGGCAGGCATTAAGAAGCTTTCTTCAGCGATACGCGGAAGCCCGCGCCGCCCAACTCTCCCTTAATCAGAACGATATCACCGCCCATCAACAGGGCGCTGCGGCGCGAAATCGAAAGCCCCAAGCCCATGCCGCCCTTTTTGAACGAGATCGTGGGCTCGAAAAGCGTGGCGCGGGCTTCCTCGCTCAATCCCGGTCCGGAGTCATGGACCTCGATCACCAAAGGATCGGCGTGCGTCACGACCCGCACTCGCCCCTCCTCGCCCGCGGCATGCGCGGCGTTTTCGAGCAGATTGGTCAGGATGGCGCGGAGCAAGTCGACATCGGCGCGCGCGGCGGGCAGGCCGGGGTCCAGAACGACTTCATATTGCACGCCGGGATGCGCGGACCGCAAGAACGCGACTCGCTCTTCGATCAGCGGTCCCAGATCCACTGCCTGAAGTCGTACGGTGGGTTCGGCGGCAAACTCGGAAAAAGCGCGCACGCGGCGTTCGAGCGCGCCGACCTCGTCCACCACGATCTGGCTAGCTTGTTTCAGAAACGGGTCCGGGAAGCGGGCGTTGATCTCTTCCATGGTCAGGCGTATGGGCGTGAGCGAGTTTTTGACTTCATGCGCCATCTTGCGCGCCAGAATTTGCCAGCTTGCCACGCGGGTGAGATACAGCAGGCGCTCGCGGCTCGACTTGAGTTCATCCGCCATGTGGTTGAAAGCGGCGATAGCGCGGGCGGTTTCGGCGCTGCCCGCCGGTTCCACCCGCACGTCGAGGTCTCCCTCCGCAACGCGCTGCAATCCGGTGGTGAGGGCTTGAATCGGGCGGCTGATGCGCCCGGCGAAGTAGACGAGCAGCCCAAACGCTCCGAGCCAGATGGCGGCGGAGAGCACGATATAAGTGATGATGAACCCGCGCTGGAGATCATGCGTCCGTTCGCTCTCAATGATGGCGCGCGCGCGGGCGTATTGAGCGGCGATGCGGTCCATGCCCGGACCCGGCAGCTTCCGGGTGTAGACTCTCACTTCGCTTCCCTCGCGCCGCAGGAGGCGGACGTCCTCGCCGGGCAGAAAACGCTCCGTCTCGCCGCTTTCGACGAATTCCCGCACCGCGCTGTCGTAAGGACGCGCCGCCGGCTCGCCCCTCACGCGTCCCGCCGCGGCGTCCGCCCGCAGCGCTTCGCGCGCCTGTTGATAGTACGCACGCCCGGTGGCTTCAAGCAGCCGCGACATCTCGTCCAGTTCCCTCGTGCTCGCGTACTCCAAGCTATGCCGCAGCAGCGATGCCGTCATCCAAACCGTCAACCCCACCGGCGCCAGCGTTCCCGCCACAAAAACCAGAATCAACCGTTCGCGCATGGATCACGTTGGGAAAGAATCCCTCTTCCAGCCTACAGCCTCACCCTCTCCGGCGCGCGTGATATTTTGGAAACTCATGGCTCGTTATTCGATTGGTGTGGATTTGGGCGGCACGAACTTGCGGGCCGCGGTGATTGATGAGACGGGCGCGCTGCTTGACCGCGTCGAAGGACGCACGAATATGGCCGCCGGGCCGGAGGCGGTCATGGACGATATCGCCCGCTCGATCCTCGAGTTGCGGGGGCGTTGCGGCGGCCAGCTCGCTGGCATTGGCGTCGCCGTGCCGGGCATCATCGAGATGAAGAAGGGCGTCGTCCGGGAGTCTCCCAACCTGCCGGGTTTTTGCGACATCCCTGTGCGGGACGAAATCGAGCGGCGCATTCAAGCGCCGGTGCACCTTGAGAACGACGCCAACGCCGCGGCACTCGGCGAGAAATGGGTCGGCGCGGGGCGCGACGTCGACGACCTGGTGCTGCTGACGCTTGGGACCGGCATCGGCGGCGGCATTATCTGCGGCGGCAAGATCCTGCACGGCTTCGTCGGAATGGCCGGCGAATTGGGGCACATCCAAGTGGTGCCGAACGGCAATCCGTGCGCCTGCGGAGGCCACGGCTGCCTGGAAAAGCACGCTTCCGCCACCGCTGTGACGTTGATGGCGCGGCTGCTCGGGCTCGGCGAAAACCTCGCCTCCGAGCAGGTCTACCACCTCGCCCGGGAGGGGAACGCGCACGCCAAGGTCGTTTTCGCCACCATGGGCAAGGCGCTCGGCGTAGCCATCGCTGACCTCGTCAACATCTTCAACTTCCCCCTGTACCTCCTAAGCGGCGGCGCTCTGGCGGCATGGGAATTCTTCGCTCCGGCGATGTTTGAGGAGGTCCGGCGCTCGTCCTATGTGTATCGCAACAGCGACACGCGGATCGCTAAAGCGGAACTAGGCAAGGACGCCGGGCTGTATGGGGCCGCGCGGTTGCCTCTGGCGGCGTGACGCAATCCCGCCATGCCGCGATGGGGCTTGACTGCCGGGGAGTGGCGAATTTTGAGAAGCCTGAAGACGCCCTACCTCATCCAGCGTTTTCTCGATGAGGACATCAATTACAACAAGGAACTCGATGGCGAAACGTGCCGCTCGCCTCGCCGGGTGCTGAGGGACCGGCTCGGCCACTGCATGGAGGGCGCGCTGCTTGCCGCCGCCGCGCTGCGCGTACAGGGGCGCCCGCCGCTGGTCGTGTATCTTGCCAGCGTGCGCGACGACGATCACCTCCTCGCCGTCTACCGCCAGGGTGGACATTGGGGCGCAATCGCCAAATCGAACTACGCCGGACTGCGCTCCCGCGAACCCGTTTACCGCACGCTGCGCGAACTCGCGATCTCCTATTTCGAGCATTACTACAACCATCAAGGCGAGAAGACACTGCGCGGATATTCCGCTCCGATCAATTTGGCCCGCTTTGACTCCCGCGGGTGGATGACGGCGGAAGAGGACCTGTGGGACGTGTCCGACTATGTGGCTCTGCGGCGTCAGTATCCGCTGATTACGCCCGCCATGGAGCGGCGGCTGGCGCCGATGGACCGGCGGCTGTATGATGCGGGGAAAGTGGGGTACGTAGATTGTTGACTCGCCGGGAAGTCATTGGTTCTCTGCCCGCGGGGCCGTTCGCGGCGACGAGGGATTGGCGAAGCGCTGTCCTGCGTTATCTTGAATCCTTGGGTCGTCCAGGGGGCGGCTACGCTTTCGACTTACAGCCGGACCCGCACCTTTCCGCCACATATTTCGTGGTGGGCTGCTATCGCGTTCTTGGAGCCGACCCTCCCCGAAAGGCGGAGCTCGCCCGGTTTGTCCGCCGGGCATTCCCGCTGCCTGAGCGCCGGCTTAAAGAGCGCCCGATGCGCCGCTTCCGCTTCGAGCAAATTCAAACCTTGCTTTGGCTCGGCGAGATGGCGGAGGAGTTCCGCGAAGAGACGGCAGCCTGGTCCGGTCCCAGCCGCTACGACCCCTATTACGAGCATTCCGCCCTGCCGGTGTTCAACCAGGAGACCGCCGCCATCCGCTGCCGCGCGTTGCTCGGACTGCCGCCGACGGATGCCTGGCGCGAGTATGTGCTGTCCCGGCGCCGTCCGGACGGCTCCTTCAACAACACGCCCGCTACGGACGGGTCGCCGGGGCACATTTTGAACACTTGGTGGGGAGTCGCCGCGCTGCGCGACTTGGGTCTTGACGCTGCTCCCGGGTCTTCCCTGCGCCGGTGGGTCGAAGCCTGCCAGTTGCCTTCCGGCGGGTTCACGTGGCGCCCCAACGCCAATCCCGGAGGAGTGGATGACGTGGCGTACACATGGGCGGCGGTTCAGATCGCTCCGCCTGGCCGCCGCGACGCCTGCATCCGGTGGCTCCAATCGCTGTTCAACCACGACGGCGGTTTTGGGTGCCGCCCCGGTTGGCCATCCAACCCCATGGCCACTTACTACGCGCTCTCCGCGCTCAAAGTCCTAGGGGCTTCTCCGGAACGGCGACGACCTGCGCCGCGGATCAAGCCGTTGCCGGACGGGCTCAAGGTGTTTACCATTCAGATCGAAGCCCCGGGGCAGGGAAGCCCCGCTGACGCAGTAGAGATGGCCAAGGCGCTGAGGATCGATCTGTGGGGCGCCAAGAATTCACCTCCCGGTTGGATAGAGCGCGCGCAACAAATCTCCGATCAGCGTAAGGCGGGCGCCCTTTTTTTTCCCGCCAACGAAGAATACGGGACGTTCGTGTCGCTGCCGGGACTGGGCGCGTACAGCCACTTGGTGGATCTTGTCGCGCCGCCGGGCGTCGATTTCGGGCCATCCATGGCGAACAAGGAGAAGCCCTGGCCGTGGGAGGAGTTCCGTGACCGCCGCATCCGGCAACTGCGCGCCGCCGGGGGGCGCATGGTCTGGCAGTTCAACGAAAACGAGGAGCTCACGCGGATTTTGCTCGACGAAGCCGTCGAAAAAGGCGCCTACGCCGCCATCAGTACCTTCCACTTCGGCGTGGAAGATTTCTTGCGCACGCAGCCGTTCCTGTCTCGCTACCGGGAGGTTCTGCCTTTCGTGTCCCTGCAAGACGCGCACACGCGCGAGCCGTGGTGGTGGGGCGAGCAGCTCGAAGGATTCCGCACTGTGTTTCTGGCGCGGGAGCCCACGTGGAAGGCTTGGCTCGAGGCGCTGGACAAAGGTTGGGTGATGGCGGTCTGCGCGGACGCCCGGTCGAATTACGAAACCCGCTATGCAGGCGGTTCAGAGCCCGTGCGCCGTGTGGTGGCTCAATGGTGGGAAAAGATGCGGCCTTCCCTTAGGCTCCCTCCGGCCTGCATGGCCCTTGTCGGTCCACAAGATCCGTTCGAGGAAGGGAAGCCAGCCGAGGGACGCGCCGTGCGGATACGTTGCCGCCGCCGCCACACCACGCAAGGCCTGCCCTTAGAGCCGCTCGTGGAATTGGTGAACCTCGAGGCCGGCGGCAAGCCCCTGGACGTGCAACGGATCGAGCGGAAGGACCCCAAAGGGCGGCTCACCGACATTTATCACCTCGCGCTCCTGCCGGAGGGCTTCACCGGCGCCGTGGCGGCGACGTTCCGGACGGTCAAGACCGGCGAGACGCTGCGGTGGAGCTGCCGGGTGGAAAGCCCTCAATAATACCGTGGGACCGAAGGGTCGACTTCGCGGCTCCAGCGGTCGATGCCGCCCGCCATGCTGACGCAGCGTTGAATGCCTTGCTCCCGGAGCCAGGATGTGACCTGGAGGCTGCGCACCCCGTGGTGGCAAAAGACCACCAGAGTAGTGTTTTCCGCATGGGCTTCCAAATCGGCCAGCCGCGAGGGGACAGAGCGCATGGGCACAAGCTCGGCGCCGTTGATGCGAGCCACCCGGTGCTCTTTCGGCTCGCGGACGTCAATCAATTTCAGGTCGTGTCCGGCGTCCAGCAGTCTCTTGACTTCCGCCGGCGTGATCTCGTAAGGCAGATTGGTTCCGTTCATCTACATCCGTATAGATGCAGAAAAACGTCAGCGGGAACCGGTCTTGCGCAGTTCGAACTGATCGAACCGGACGCCGTCGATGGTGTATGCATCGAAACTCAGCCGGGCGCCGTCGATGGTGATGATCTGATAGATCTGGCTGTTGTCCAACAGCTTGGCCATCAGGGTCTTATCCGCCGTCAGTTCGTACATTTTCGGTCCGCTGACGGACACGGCGTAAATTGTCCCGTTCTGCCCCGCCGCTACGGGCTTGCCACCCTTGAGTTTGTGCGTCCGTCCGTAAGCGTGGTCATGCCCGGCGAGCACCAAGTCGACGTTGTACTTGTCGAACAGCGGGACGAGCAAAGATTGGATACGAGCCGCCTGGCGGTTTCGCGCGATGGGATACGGAGGCTGATGCTGGAAGATGATGGTCCAGCGGTTGGGGTTGTCGCGCAAGACTTTCTCGAGCCACTGAAGCTGCTCTTCTGCTATCTTCTTGGCGGCCGCTGAATCGCCCTTGCCGGCGAATACGTTGGCGTCCAAAGCGATGAACCGCGCGCCTTGGTAGTCAACATAGTAAGATTGCCCGCGGAGGCTCTCCGGTCCGTTCTCCGGCAGCGAAAAGTGCCACCGCCAAGGGTCCGGAGCGCGGAGAGGATTATCAGATTTTGTCCCGGGCGCCGGATGGAGGTCATGATTGCCCGGCACCGGGAGGCTCGGCACCATGGCGCTGATGAAGCTCATCCCGTCGCACCACTCGCCCCACAGGGTATCCTTGTAGCCATCCGCCACCAAGTCGCCGGCGTGGATAATGAAACGCGCGTCCGGCGCGGCGGTAAAGGCGGCTCGGATCGAACGGGACCACAACGAGCGAATGCTGTTCTGCACGTCGCCAATGTAGAGGAAACGGAACCGCTCCCGGC
>FWPV01017257.1_pt1 | contig 10028 bp, 12 predicted proteins | sample 2228371 | NCBI WGS metagenome assembly FWPV01 (sample SAMEA103939776, study PRJEB20133) | metagenome
TCAGGCGGTGTACGAGTGGAGCGCCCGCGCCCGCGACACGTGGCGCAGGCGGTTCAGTGCCTTCTCCTTGATCTGACGCACCCGCTCGCGGGTGATCCCCAGAATCTGGCCGATCTCCTCTTGCCGTTCGGGGCTGATCCAGCCCTCTTCCTGCTGCACCCGGCGCAGCATAGGCATCAAGGCCGCCCGCCGGTCAGGGTACTGGGCGAACACCTCCTGCAGCCATTCCTGTTTGTCGTCAAAAAATCCCATACTCCTCCACAAAGCTCATCGGTCCACATCCCCCATCACCGGGTCGAGCGAAGCGATGACCACCACCATATCGGCCATCTGCACGCCCTTACAGGCATAGGGCAGGCTCTGCAGGTTCACAAAGCTGGGGGCCCGCACCTTAACCCGATATGGCATAGAACCCCCATCGGCAATGATGTAGTAGCCTAGCTCCCCTCGAGCACTCTACGTGGGTACGTACACCTCGCCCAAGGCCGGGTGGAAGCCCTCGGTAACCAGTTTGAAGTGGTATATCACCGCCTCCATCGAGGTCTCCAACAGGTGGCGCGGGGGCAGGGAAATCTGGGGGTTGGGATCGCGGATAGGCCCGGGGCCTAAGGCCTCGAGGCGCTCCACCGCCTGGCGGATGATCTTGACCGACTCGCGCATCTCCAGGATGCGGATAATCATGCGGTCAAAGACATCCCCCCCGTACAAAACCGGCACATCGAAGTCGTAGGTCTCATAGCCGGCATAGGGATAGGCCTTGCGCACATCATAGGCCACCCCCGAGGCCCGCAGGCTGCCCCCGGTGAGGGAGAGGTTGATGGCCACCTCGGGAGGAATCACCGCCACACCGCGGGCCCGCTCGTAGAAGATGGGGCTCTCGCGGAACAGGCCCTCGTACTCATCGATGCGGGCTGGCATCTGGGCGATGAACTTCTTGACCTCACCCAAGAACTCCGGCGGTAGGTCTTCCTTGAGCCCGCCGATGCGGATGTAGTTGTGGTGGAAGCGTTGGCCCGAGACCCACTCGAACAGGTCGAGCACCGCCTCGCGCTCGCGGAAAGCGTAGAAGAAAGGGGTAAGCGCCCCAAAGTCCAAAAGCCCGGTGCCTAAAAAGACCAGGTGCGAAGCGATGCGGGAAAGCTCGTTGAGCATGACCCGGATAATCTGGGCCCGCGGCGGCACCTCGGCCCCCACCAGCTTCTCCACGCTCAGGGCATAAGCCAGATCGTGGGCGAAGCTGTGCAGGTAATCCATGCGGGGGGTGTAGGTGAGGCACTGGGTGTAGGTGCGGTACTCCATGTTCTTCTCAAAGCCGGTATGGAGATACCCGATGTGGGGGGTGAGACGCAGAATCTGCTCACCGGAAAGATCCACCACCACCCGCAGCACCCCGTGGGTAGAGGGGTGCTGGGGCCCTACGTTGAGGGTCATCACCTCGGACTTCAACTCCGGGGCCTCGGCGATCTCGTAGGCCTCGACCGAGGGGCTGTGCAGACTGCGGGGGTCGCGTACCATCAACTGCCTCCTTTGACCACCCTCTGTACCTCGGCGGCCACATCCTGGTAGCCCTTGCGGGTACCGCCCCGCCAGCCGGTCATCCCAGGCTTATTCCCCGCCAGACCAGCCCGAAAGGCCTCGGGGTCAATGAAGCGGCCTTCCTTGAACAGGGTGGGCGTCTCCCCCAGAGGAAAATCTTTGCGCAGGGGGTGACCCTCGAGATCCTCCGGGGTGAGGATTTTGCGCAGGTCGGGGTGTCCCTCAAAGCGGATGCCGAACATGTCGTAGACCTCGCGCTCGAGGTAGTCGGCCCCGCGCCACAGATCGGTCAGGCTAGGCAGCACCGGCTGGGCTTCCGGCACATATACCCGGATGAACACCCGGCTACCATCGCCCTCTTGGTACCCCGGCAACGAGACCAGCTCGTAGACCACGCAGAAGCGCTCAGGTCTAGGGCTAGGGTAGGTAAGGTAGTCGATGCCCACCACGTCGGCCAGGTAGTTCCAGCCCTGGGCCTTGAGTTCGGCCATCAAGGGCTTGAAAGCCTCCTTAGGCACCACCACCCAGGTATTGCCGTGGGCCTCCTCGAGGCTCCAGCCCTGGGCCAAAGCTCGCTCTTTGAGTTGCTCTAGTCTTCGCATGGGCACCTCGCTTAGCGCCTCCAGGCCTCGACCTTGGGCAACTTCCGGCCCTGATCGTCGCGGGCCTTGCCCTGGATTTTCTTCTGTAGCTGCATCACCGCGTAGATCAGGGCCTCGGGGCGAGGTGGGCAACCCGGTACGAACACATCTACCGGCACCACGCTGTCTACGTTTTGCACAATGGCGTAGTTGTTGAACATCCCCCCCGAGCTAGCACAGGCCCCCATGGAGATGACCCACTTGGGGTCGGGCATCTGATCATAGACCCGCCGCATCACCGGGGCCATCTTCTTGGAAAGCCGCCCGGCCACAATCATCACATCGGCCTGACGGGGGCTGGCCCGGAAGACCTCCGAGCCAAAACGGGATAGGTCGTTTCGGGCATCGGTGGAGGCCATCATCTCGATGGCGCAGCAGGCTAAGCCGAAGGTGGCCGGCCATAACGAGTTGGAACGCCCCCAGGCGATGAGTTTTTCCAAGGTGGTGAAGAGCACGCCCTCGGCCTCGAGTTCCTGCACGTCTTTGGTAAACAGATCGGCAATGCTTGCCATACCTCTCCTTCCCTAGTGCCACTTCAAAACACCTTTGTACCACTCGTACAAAAAGCCCACCAAAAGGAGCAGCGTAAAAGCCAAAAGCCCTACGAAGCCCACCACCCCCAAGGCCCCCGCACTGACCGCATAAGGCCACAAAAAGGCCACCTCCACATCGAAGATGATGAAGAGCATGGCCACCGCATAGAAGTGCACCGGAAAGCGCTTGACCTCCCCTGCTGGATCGTTGCCTGACTCGTAGGGCATCAGCTTGAAGCGCCCTCCCTTCTTGGGACCCAGCAAAGCCCCCACCCCCACAGCCAGCACCGCAATGCCTATCGCTACCGCCAGGTAAACCAAGAGAGCCAGATACTCCGTTATGGGTGACATGTGCCTCCTGTTCGGCGAGCCAGCTTGTGCCAGTCTTCACGAGAACGCCCAGACCCGGCACACCGCCCGCACTTCTGCCGCCAACATCTTACACTTCCCGCTGGCCCACGCAACTACGTTCTGTGTTCATGTTAGTTTGGAATGGGTTTCAACATTGTAAAAGCCCATACGGTGTAGGGCAGGCCAAGGGTTGTTCCGACCTGCCCTTAAAAAGTCTAGATGGTTTAGGATAAGCTTTCCGTAAAGGCTTATCCGTAGCGCTTATCCAGCAGAGGAGGCCCCTCCAACGTAGCCACCGCCTCGATGGCGTCGAAGCGAAGCCCGGTGCTCTGCTGCAGGGCCGGGCCCAGCTGAGGGGGCACCGCCTCGGCTCTGATACGCAGGGTGAGTTTGTCGGTTCCCCCTTCCTTGGTCTCCACCACCACCTGGGCTCCGCCCCGGGGGTCGAGGCCGAAGGCCATCAGCAACGGGGCCAGCTCGGTGGGGTAGAGCTTGACCCCCTTGACCTTGACCATCAGGTCGGTACGGCCAATCACCCCCCGGGGTAGGCAGACCCGCCCTTCCCGGCGGGAGACCACCGCCAGATCGCCGGTGCGGAAGCGGATCATGGGCATCAGGGTACGGGAAAGCGAGGTCACCACCAGTTCACCTTTTTCCCCCTCGGGCGTCGGTTCTAAGGTCTCGGGGTCGAGCACCTCCAGGATGGCCATCTCCGGTATCTCCCACAAGCCGTTCTTCTCCAGACTCTCCCCCGCCACCACCCCCAGCTCGGAGGTACCGTAGGCGTCCACTGCTACCCCACCAATGGCCTGCTCGAGCTTCTCCCGGTAGCCTGGCACCGAGGTAAAGGGCTCACCCCCGGCCAAGAGCAACTGGAACCGCCCTCCTGCCTGGGCAATCTTGAGGGCAAAACTGGGGTTGCAAACCAGCACCTCAAAACCATACTGCTGTTGCAGTTGGGCGATGCGCTCGGCCTCGCCGGGACCGTGGGGCAGCACCATGGCCCCGGCCCGCTGCAAGGCCTCGTGGAAAAGCCAGCCGCCAGCAAAAACGTGGTAGCCAAAGGCCACCAATACCTTCCTGCCCGCCACGCCTAGGCGGCGCATCTGGCTGGCCAGGGCCTCGGCCTGGTAGGCCACGTCCTCGGGCGAGAGGTACTCGGGCATCCAGCCGATGGCCGGGCTAGGGGTCAGGTGCATCAGGGCGGCCCCGGCGGGCGGCTGGGGGTGGGCCTGAAGATAAGCCAGCCACTCCTGTCGGGTGGTCAGGGGTAGGCGGGAAAGGGTCTCAAAGGTGATCTCACGCGGATCAATCGCGCTGAGTTTTTGCGCATACACCGGGTGCTTTTGCGCAGCCGCAATCACCTCACGCAAGCGTTGGCTTCGATCCATACCGGGGCTCCTTTCAAAACATTACCGCCCCGATTATACGCTCCAGCACTATATCCCGGGTTCAGGGTGCCAACCGCTCAGTCGAACAGGTCGAAAAGCCGGCTCAGTTTGCTCTTCTTTTTGCCGTGGCGCTTGTAGTACTCGTCGTCGTCGGTATCGTAAGGGTTGCGTGCCGGCGGGGGGGCGTGCTGCGGGCGGTAGCGCTCGAGCTCGGCCTGGTATTCCTGCTCGTACTGCCGCACCTGGCTGAGCAGCTTCTCCATCTCCCCCCCATCCAACCAGACCCCGCGGCACTTGGGGCAGATGTCTATGAGCACACCGCTGCGTTGAACCTCGTTCATCCCAGTCTGACAGTTAGGGCAAATCAACAAGGGCATAGCTCCTCCGCTTCTAGGCTGACAAAAAGCAGCCTGTGAAAAATAGGGCCAATGCACCTTTTGCGACCCAGACTAGCGCTTGAGCAGCTCCAGGGCCACCCACAGCCCCAGCCGGCGTTCGATGCTATCCAGATCGCCCAGCATGCCTTTGAGTTGTTCTAAACGGTAGTAGACGCTCTGTCGCCGCACTCCCAAGCGGCGGGCGGTCTGGGCGATGTTGAACTGCGAGGCCAAAAGGGCCTCGAGGGTGGAAAGCAGGGTCGAGCGCGGGCGGCTAGGCAGGGTCAGCAGGGGGCCAAGCTGACCCTGGACAAAGCTTTGGTCGCGCCCGGTCTCGATCAAGGCCTCCAGCAAGGGATGTAACAAGGGCTCCCCCCCACCCAGTCCAGGCCGCAGGATGCGCTCGTGGGCCGCACGGGTAAGCTCGGCAAAGCGAACCTCGGCGCGAAAGACCAGAAGAGGAAACTGCAGCATACGGGCGGTTTGCAGCATCTCAGGGGGTACCTCCCTGAGCCACTGCACCAGCTCGAGCACCAGCCCACCCACCCCGGCCTCGGCCAGCGAGCGCACATAAGCCACCTGGGCCTCAGGGGTGGCCCGGGCTAGCTCGAGGCCGGTGGAAAGCAAAAGCTCACCCCCCGAGAGCAGCCGGGCCACGTCCAGCACCTCAGCCACGTGCACCCAGGTGATGGGGGCCTCGAGCCGGGCTTCTCCCGACAATAGCTCTGCTCCGGCAAAAGCGGGTAGCTCCAGGATTTGCCGCAGGGTGGGCAGGCTCATGGCTGGACAAGACACGAGGCTATAGCGAAGGAACCCATAGCCCCTTCAGCATAGAAGCAAAAGATGTGGGCCTATCAAGGGCTTTTCCCAACCCCGGCGGGCCAAAGCCGCAAAATTCGGATGATCCGGCTGGCCTCGGTACAGGCAGCACTTTAGCCCTTCGCTTCAAGACTCCGGCTCCTGACAACGTTAGCCCTGCTCGAGTATCCAGCGCATGGTCTTGTCGGCCAGACGATCCAGGGCCTGCACCGCTAGCTCGAGGTGCTCCTCTTTGGTGTCCTCGATTTTGTTGTGGCTGATGCCGTGTCGGCTCTGCACGAACAGCATCACGGTGGGGATGCCTGCCCGGGCCACCTCGGCAGCGTCATGCAGTGGCCCCGAGGGCAGGCGGTAGGAGACCCCCACCACCTCGCGGATGGCCTCGTCGCACAAATCAATGAGCTGAGGATGGAAGGGAATCGGCTCGATGCGCCAGATAGGGCTCCACTCCACGGTGCAGCCCTCCTCGTGGGCGAAGCGCTCGCTGGCCTCGCGGGCCTCGGCCAGCATCTGGGCCAGGATGCCGGGGTCGAGGTCGCGCTGGTCGAGGGTGCACTCGCAGCGGCCCACCACCGCGGTCACGATGCCGGGAAAGGTTTTTACGCTGCCCATGGTGCACACCGCATCGGGGTGCTTTATAGCAATGGGGCGAATCTCTAAAGCCAGCTTGGCCGCCGCCGCCAGGGCATCTCTGCGGCGGTTCATGGGGGTCGAACCAGAGTGGGCCTCCTGGCCATAGAAGGTGATCTGGTGGCGTTCAACCCCCTTGGTGCCCAGTACCACCCCCAAAGGCAGGCCCTTGTCTAAAAGCACCGGACCTTGCTCGATGTGCAGCTCGAGGTAGGCCGCAGCGTTCTTCTGCTCGGCTTGGGCCTCGGGAAAGCGGTCTATCTCCACCCCGCAGCGCCTCAGGGCATCCTCCAGGCGGATGCCGTCCTTGTCGGTGCGACCCCGGTCGGCCTCGATGGTGTGCGTGCCGGCAAAGGCCGAGGAACCCAGCAGGCTGCGACCAAAACGGGCCCCCTCCTCGTCGGCCCAGTCCACCAGGCGCACGGTAACCGGGGGGTTGCCCCGGTAGGCCTGGGCGATGCGGCGCAGCACCTCGAGGCCAGCCAGCACATTCAAGCAGCCATCCAACCACCCTCCATTGGGCACGGAGTCCAGATGACCGCCGATCAAAAGGGCCTTCTCGCTCTGCCCCGGCAGGGTCACCCAGTTGTTGCCCGCCGCGTCGTAGTGCTGTTCGACAGGTAAGTCTTTCAGCTTAGCATTGAACCATTCGCGCGCTTTGAGCCAGGTATCCGTCCAGGCGACCCGCTGGGCCCCGTTTTCGTCGCCGGTAAGTTCCCGTAGTTCCTTGAGTTCGGCAATGGTTCGTCTGGGCTCGAGCATACCCCATCTCCTTTTGGGATCGTTCTGCTAAGGGAGATAGGGGCGGCCTAAGCCGCCCCCCGGCTTTAGCTGTTCAAAAATTCGCTGCCTGCAACCAGCCCTTTGGAGCATTTACCTACAAGGACTTTCCACGACTCAGACATCTGCTGCTGGCCTAGCGGTAATCCCTGGCCCGTTTCCCGGTGGCCATCTCCCAAGGGCCGTAGTCCACTGTGGCCGCAGGCGGGTCGCGGGTCAGAATGCCCTGCTCCCGCAACAGTCGCACCGAAGCCTGGTAGTCGGCAGGTACCAAGAAGCCAGCCCAGCCCTTGGCCGTGGCCCCCGCGTTGTATAGCTTGGCGATCTCGGCCATCTGCCAGGTCTGGTGCTCCTTAGCATCGGCACGGGTACCGGAGCCCTTGCAGGTGTTGCCGCAGAAGGGCAGAACGTACTTCTCCACCGTCTCGGCCTGGTTGGCCACCGCCCAGTTCCAGCCCTGCAGGGTAGCCCGGATGAGCCGAGCGGCTACCTGGCGCCCGGTGAGGCCCGAGCCTTTAAAGTTACGCTCGTTGAGCACCCGCTCAGTGGTGAAGATGAGGTCTTCCAGCAGGTTGATGCCCTGGTCGGCCAGCTTGAACACGTCGACCTTGGACTCGTCATAGCCCAGCCCGGCGATCTGGTTCACCTCGTTGTAAATCATGGCCGAGACTAACTGCACTTTGTCTGGAAAAACCAAAGCTGGATCGAAGGGATAGGTGACTGCGGTCACATCGGGGTTGGTGGCCCTAGGGTCAAGTGAGCTGGTCAGGCCGCACTTACGGAACAGCGCCACCGCCGGGTACTCGTTGCCCGAGGGCCAGACTCCCACGCTTTTACCCTTGAGGTCGCGGCACAAATCGCGGACGCCGGTGGACTTCAGGGCCACCAGGGTAAAGCCCGAGCGCTGGAAAATCTGCGCGATGTGCACCACCGGAATACCGCGCTCGCGGGCAGTAAGCAGGTCGGCAATCCAGGTAGTACCAAAGTCGGCAGCGCCGGACTGCACCACCTGAATGGGCGACTGGTCGCCGGCGGGTAGCAGCGTGACATCCAAACCCTGGGCGCGGTAGAAGCCCCGCTCCTTGGCTACGAAGAACCCGGCAAACTGCGCTTGGGGGAACCACTTGAGCTGCAGGTTCACCTTCACTAGGTTCTGCTGCGCACTGGCCAGCGATACCAGGGCAAAAACCACCAGTGCCGCGAAGACCGACCACTTCCTCATTTCTGCCTCCTTTTTGCCAGACTGCTTCAAAAAGCTACCTCAGCCGACGGGCCTCTTGTCAAGCCAACGCTCTCACCTCCTTTGACAAGCAAAGGCCTATGTCTAGCGGTAGGAAACATGCCATCCAGTAAGCCTCCGCTCTATCCACGCCACCAGGTTGTACCAAGCAATGCCCACCAGCGAGGCCACAATAATGGCCGACCAAACAATGTCGAAGCCGAAGCGGCCCGCTTCGATCTGGATGCGAAAACCCAACCCCTGCCCGTTTGTGCCAAAAAACTCTCCTACAATGGCCCCGATCATGGCCAGGGTAGTGCCCAGCTTGAGGGCGTTGAAGAGAAAGGGTAAGGCATTGGGCAAACGCAGCCAGCGGTACTGCTGCCCCTCTCCTGCCGCATAGGAGCGCATCAGGTCAAGGGAGAGGGGGCTGACCTCGGTCAGGCCGCGGAAGGTGTTGACCACCACGGGGAAAAACACCGTGATGGCCACGATGGCGGCCTTGGAGGGCCAATCGATGCCCATCATCTTGACCAGCACTGGAGCCAGGGCCACGATGGGGATGCTGCTGAAAACGGTGGCGTAGGGTAGTAGGCCGCGCTCAAGGAAAACGTAGCGGCTTACCAGTAGGGCTGTGGCTACCCCCAACGCACAACCGATCAGATATCCTACCAAAGCCTCCAGCACCACTGTCTGGAAGGCATCACGCAGAAGCACATCCCGCACCGCCAGCAAGGTCGAAAGCACCCGGCTGGGGGTGGGGATGAGACCTGGGGGCACTTGGTAGGCCCGCAGCAAGGCCTCAGCCGCTATCAGAATCAACAATAGGGTCAAGGCCGCCGGGACAAAGCCGATGAGGGGGTTGGGGGTATGGGCAAACTGCTGGGCCACCCGGGCAATGCCCAGCACCACCAGCACCATCCCCAGGGCGATGAGCCCTTTTTGTCCCTGGGAGGCTGGCTCGAGCTGATGCCACCAAGCGGCGATGAACCAAAGCAGCAAGGCAAAGCCCACCAGCAGCAAGGCCCAGCCCCAAAGAGGCGAGGACAGCGCCAAACGGGGTTGAACCATCACCCGCCTCCTCCTTTCCGCTGCGGCACCTGACGCCAAGGGGTAGCCAGACGCTCGACCCAGTTCACCAGGGCCACCAGCAGGATGCCCAGTGCGGCTGAGGAGAGCATGATGACCCACATGGCCACCACATCCGAGGCCCTGGAGTTCTCCGCCAGCATCTTGCCAATACCCTGGAAGCTGATGGTGGACATCTCGGCCACAATCGCCCCAATCAACGCCGCCGTCATGGCCACCTTGAAAGCGGTGAACAGATAGGGTACCGAGGCCGGGAAGCGCAGCTTGAGGTAGGTCTGCCAGCTACTGGCGTGGTAGGTTTTCATCAGGTCCAGGCTAAGGGGGTCGGGGCTTTTGAGCCCCTTAGCCACCCCGACGGTGATGGGGAAAAAAGCGATATAGGCTGCGATGATGGCCTTGGGCAGCCAGCCCTGCACCCCATACTGGCCCAACACCACCACCAGCATGGGGGCAATGGCGATGATGGGCACGGTCTGGGAGGCCACAATCCAGGGCAAAAGCGAGCGCTCAAAGGCCCGGGAAGCCACCATCCCAATGGCAAAAAAGAACCCCACAACGGCTGCTAAAAGCAGGCCCACCACGGTCTCGAGGGCGGTCACCGCCGCGTTGAGGGGAATGGTGCTCTGAGAGTTTAGAGGAAACATCAGGTTGCCAAAGCCCTG